>Ga0302155_10001826_pt1 | contig 15038 bp, 14 predicted proteins | sample I_Bog_N3_1_FD_193508 | JGI IMG/M metagenome (GOLD analysis project Ga0302155, IMG submission 193508) | Peat permafrost microbial communities from Stordalen Mire near Abisko, Sweden - I_Bog_N3_1 | ecosystem: Environmental > Terrestrial > Soil > Wetlands > Peat | place: Sweden: Abisko, Stordalen...
CTGGAGGCGGACAAACACAAAACCGCGATAATTCTCCACCGCCGCGACGGCTTGCATGCCTCTGTGGGCAGAGCACGTGCTGAGGTCGCAATCGTCGTATTCCTTCTTCACCGGAATACTCAACAGTTCGCCATCGGTCTTGAATGTCCACGCATGGTAAGGGCAGCGGATGAAACGGCCGACGTTACCGCGAGGCTCGGCCAACACTTTTACGCCTTTGTGCGGGCAGCGGTTATGCAAGACAATAATCTCGCCATTTTTTTGCCGGACCATTGCCAAGGGTTGTTGGGCAATGTCGGTGGTGAAAAAGTCACCAGGCTGCGGGATCAGACTGTCGTGCCCCACGTAGCACCAACTGGCGGCGAAGACGCTGTGTTGTTCTTGTTCAAAGATCTGTTGATGAAGGAAGAGCGATTTGTGCACTTCTCTGCCGTTGAAGTAATTGTCCAAACGGTTGTCCTCGTTAGATCGCCAGCTTCAGGCGTTGGCTTTTGGCCCGCGAGACGCAGGGATAAATCGTTGTGCTACAGGCGGCTTCTTGTTCGCTCATGATGAAATCGCGATGATCGACTTCGCCCTCGACGACCTCTATTGCGCAGACGCCGCACTCACCGCGCCGGCAGTCATAGAGCGGGTCCAGGCCGGCCGCCTCGAGCGCCTCGAGTAAGGATTGATCGGAATTAACGTTGACGCTGACCCCCGACTCGACGGCGTCAATCACAAAGGCCGACGCATCGTCTTCACGGACCACATTGAAGATTTCAAAATGGATGCGCTCGCGCGCCAGGCCATTGGCCTCGGCATGGCAAAATACCTCGTTGAGCATCGATTGCGGGCCGCAGACGTAGAGCCGGTCATGTGGTGCCAGATCGGCCAGCACCTGGCTGACAGAGCGACGGCCCTCGGGCTGATTGGAGAAGTGCAAGTGCAAGCGTTCCTGCAGCAGTGCCTGCATTGGCAAGGCATAGGCCGCGTCATCGTCGCTCCTGACGAAATAGTGTAGGTGGGCGCTTCGATTCAATGACGTCAGGTGTTGAAGGATCCCGGTCAGCGGCGTAATACCGATGCCGCCGGCAATCGCAATGTCCCTGCCGACGTCTTCAGTGAGCGGGTAGGTGAACGTATTGAACGGGCCATTGAGCTGTACCGTGTCGTTGACGGCCAGCGAACGAATGTAGCGACTGCTGACCGAGTCGGCAGTGAGCCGGATGGCAAAGACGACGCTGCCTTGCTGCGTAGTGCGGCCAGCCAGCTGTACCGCCGAGTAGTGCCGCCATTCATTCAACTCGGGGATGAACCATTTAAAATGTGCGCCCGCTGCCGGCACCGCACACCCCGTTGCTAGCGGGCTGACGGTGATTTCTTTTATAGAGGCCGAGAGCATTCGACAATCAGAAATTGTGTAGTTCATACGAGAATCAACTTTCATGGTTTAGCGGCGTTTCATGCAGGTAGATCCACTGGGCGTTGTGGTGATGCATGCCAATGATCGCCACCGAAACCCGTGAGCTTTCGCGCTGGCCGAGGCGATGGGTTTCCTTGTAGCGAATCGCCACGCTGTTGCCTTCCTGCCAGACTGTCTGCAGATCGCTGATGACGATCTCCAGGCCTGGCTTGGCGCCGACTGCACCTTTAAACATCTGTTCGACTGTCGCCCGGCTGACAATGGCAGCCGAGGTGGTGACCATGGTGAACTGCTCGGCAAAGGCCGATATCAGTGGTTCAAGCGTGGCCTGCCCCTTACCGTTTGCGTCGGTGAACAGGGTGCGGATCAGCTCGTGCACGTGATGAATACTGTGGTGCGCCTGTTCAACTATTTTGTTGTGCATGGCAGTCCTTTTGAGTGTTTAACTGACTCAGTTGAAAGAGTGGGAACAGGCCCACCAGCGCGGCGATGGCAAAGGTCACGTGGTAGGCCTGGGTGGTATCGAAATGCTTCAAGAGCAGGTTGAAAACCATCAGGAAGAGGGCAGCGCCGATGCTGAATGACATCTGTCGGTTGATGTTCCAGATGACACTGGCCTTGTGGGTGTCATTGCCCTCGAAGTCCATCAGCGACGTGGTTTGTGCTGTGTTGGCACCGATGCCGCCGCCGATCCCCATCAAGCTGTAGGCGATGACAATCACCAGATGGTCTGAGGGCTCGTTCACCAGTAACAGGGTGGCGATGCCGGCGCTGTGCAAGAGCATACCGAGGGCAAACAGCCGCTTGGCGCCCATCCGGTTATAGACCCGGCCACAGATCAGCATCGCGATGAATGCGCCGATGGCGTAGAGGATCATGAACATCCCTGTCAGTCGGGCGCTGAAGTGCAGGGTGTTTTGCAGGAAGAAGATGCTCATCAAGTTGACCCCCGTGAACACACCGGGAATCGCGTAATAGATAAAGATGGAGGTGCTGAGTTTTTTGCTTTTGAGCAGGCTCAGTTCAATGATCGGATTTTTGCAGGTGCGGTAGTGCACCCCGTACAGCACGACGAACGTAACGCCGGCCATGACGAAGAGGGCGGCCACCCATGCCGGAGCGTCGCCGCCATACAACGACATGCCCATCAGTAGGCTGCCGAGTGCGGCGCTGACCAGCAGCAAGCCCCTGATGTCGGGTCTGGGCAAAGTCGTCGGTCGCGCTTCGTTGATCCAGAACCATGACAGCAATGCCGCGATCAGTGAGAACGGGATGTTGCTGTAGAACACCCAGCGCCAGGAGCTGCTGTCGACGATGCCGCCGCCGATGGTCGGTGAAATGGCGGGCGCAATCAGGGCAACAGCCATGACCAACGTGGATATTTTCGCCCGCTGCTCGCCCTTGAACAGGTTAAACGTCAGTGCCTGTCCGACAGGAATCAACAGGCCGCCGCCAATCCCCTGGACGAAGCGCCAGATCACCAGCTCGTTGAAACTGTTGGCCAGCCCACACATCCACACGGAGGCTGTAAACACGATCATCGAGGTGGTGAGGATTTCCCGACTGCCAAAACGACCGGCCAACCAGGTGCTGACTGGAATGATCAGTGTCAGCCCCAGAATATAAGCGTTAGCCACCCAGGCAACGTCTGAGGTACTAACGTGCAGCGCTGCCGATATACTCGGTAATGCGACCGCTGACATAAAGATATTAATGCAGTCTATAAAAAAGCCGATCAGAAATATCAGTGCAACTTTGTAGCGATAGGTCATGTTGTTTCCCCTTTGCCGCAAAGCATAGGGGCGGTGGACTTGAACTGTCGATACGACTATCCTTAAAACAATGTTTGACGGGATTTAACAGTGAGCCATATTTCTATGCATACTCATCTTAATCGGGTCCAGACATTCCTGGCCGTGGTCGATTTTGGTTCTTACACCAAGGCTGCCAATTACCTGAACATCAGCAAGGCCATGGCCAGCCTGCATGTCAAGGCGCTGGAGGACGTGCTGTCAGCGACGCTGTTGATTAGAAATACCCGAAATATATCCCTCACCGAAATCGGTCAGGACTTTTATGAAGAATTCAAAGGTATTGTCGCGGACATCGATAATGCCTTCGATAATGTATTGAAAGGGCATAATCGGGTGTGCGGCAAGTTGCGCTTCAGTTCCACCAGTGAATACGGCGAGGCCTATATTCTTCCGTTGATACCGCAATTTATAGAGCGCTATCCGGAAATAAAAATCTGTTATAATTTCAACTCGTCACTCAATGATCTGGTGGCGGAAAAGTTAGACTTGGTAATCCGTTTAGGTAATTTGGCGGACTCGGCTTTCAAGAGCCGTAAACTGGCAGATTATGAAATTGTCCTGGTGGCTACCGAGGCGTTTCTTGCACGTCACCCGGTGCAGAATCCTCAGGACCTGAATTCGGTGCCGTGGATCGCCAACAGCAACCTGCAGACACCGACCCAGTGGACGTTGAGCCATCCGCACTTGGGGACTGTCGAGATCAACGGGATTAATCAGTTTGAATCCAATTCTTCCACGGCCATTCGCTCCATGGCGTTGGCGTCGCTAGGCGTCTCGGTGCTGCCCGCCTGGGTGATCAAGGACGATATCGCCAGCGAGCGGCTGATCCGGTTGTTGCCCGACTATTCACTGCCCTCGCAGTCCGTCAACGTGGTGTTTCCTAACAGCCCGCATTTGGCCCACAAATCGAGGGCATTCATCGATTTCCTGTTGCTACATCTGGCGCAGTAAGCACCAAATAAAAGCCCCTGAATCGAGAGATTCAGGAGCTTTCGTTAAACCGGATACTCGTCTTGACTGATCAAGCCCAATGTCTGCTATTGGCCGAGGCTGTGTAAAAACGTTTTTGAGCGCACAGGTACTCACCACTGGACTGGAAATCGCGCATCTGCGCGAAATCCACATCTGCTGACGTGCCGATAAATTTCAGATTTAACGTAGACGCGCGCACTTCAATTCTGACGAAGCGTTTTTACACACTCTGGGCCGGTTAGCGACGGCCTGACGTCGACCGTCGCTATGCATGGTCAGACCTCAGTTTGTTCCGCCATCTCCAGGGCGTCATCGACCTCAATCCCCAGATATCGAACGGTGCTCTCCAGCTTCGTATGGCCGAGCAGCAGCTGAACCGCCCGAAGGTTCTTCGTCCTGCGATAGATCAGTGATGCCTTCGTACGTCTCATTGTGTGAGTGCCATACATGGCTGGATCAAGGCCAACGGCTTTCACCCAGCCTTTGACGATGCGAGCGTATTGACGAGTGGATAGATGGTTTGAGGTATGCAGCCGACTAGGAAAAAGGCAGTCCTCGCTGCGTAGCTGGGCCTGATGTATCCAGGCCGTGAGAGCGGACCGTGTTTGCTCAGTAATCTCGAACTGCACTGGCCGCTGCGTTTTCTGCTGCATCACCATGGCTCGTGATGATACGTACTCGCCATGGGCAACGTCGCGCACGCGGAGCTTGGTTAAGTCGCAGGCTCGAAGCTTGCTGTCGATGGCCAGATCGAAGAGAGCTAGATCCCGGGTTCTTTCTGCAATTTGAAGCCTTACTCGGATGGCCCAGATATCTCTCAGTCGGAGTGGTGTTTTCTGCCCGACCAATTTTCCTTTATTCCAAGGCTGACGGCTGCAGGTAGCGCTGATATTCATGACAAATCCTCCACGTGTGGAAGGACAAGGATGGCTAACCAGAGCAACGGTCGCTAACCGGCCAACAGCAGGCTGGCTTGGCGCCTGCAGGGAAACATGATTTACATCGACTTGACCGATACAACTTCTACATACCGGAATTTTTTCCTGGCTGCTTTGGTAGCTTCATGCTCTGCCAGCAGCGTACTCAGAGTATCGGCTTCATGGACGATCTCAAGCGTCCTTCCTTCAAACTCATTGCTCACACGGAGAGTCACCAGAAGCCTCGGGGTAAAGGCTTTGGGGACCTTCTTTTTCGCCACTTTTAATACGGGCACGGCAGCGACGTCCGGCTGGATTTCTTCCAGGGGGGCGGTGCTCACCGTCGCAGATATTTCAGCGTTGCCGAACAACGCTTGGCGCATCTCTTCTTCGGTCCATTCTTTGTTCATGCTGCTTCTCAAGGGCCTGATCACTAAACCAGCGCAATTCTAACAGCTAGTCTTGGCGAGGCAGTCTCCAGCACCGGAATGTGTTCTGAGCACTACCCTCCGGTGGGGAACAAGGCTGGTCAATTCGCATCGGTACTCCCCACATCTCAAATGATCAGATCCAGCGAATCGAGTGACAGATTACAGGTTGATTCAGCAGAATCATTTCGGTACCTGCAAGGGGGTCAGCGGGCGTTAGATGATGCCTATAACTGGCGTAGGCGCATAATCGCATCGGTGATGGCTCGTGCATTCTTGTCCAGCGTTTCCATGGCCCCCATTGCGTTAGCGGCGACACTTTCCATTCCATTCTCTGAGATCCATTTGGTCACTTCTTCAAGGGCCGCTGCTAGGGCGTGCTGGTTGTGCAGGAGCAGTGTGAGAGCGTCCGCTGTGGCTATGTTGGCTTCAGAGTTATCTGGCATGGGGATCGTCCTTGAGCAACTGGTGTGGGAAGACTAGCTGAACACGCCGCTGGCTGGAGCTACTTCTCCAGATCCGCTGACACCTGGGTATTTACACTGACTTGACGACTCATTTGCAATCGACCTAACCAGCCATTTGCAACGGATTTGCCCCCCTAGCAACCATGACCGACAGTGAACGGCCAGAAGCGGTAATATAGAATGCCGTAACCCATCATCAATTAAATGCAGCCGACGCCATGCCTCAGCCCACAAGCCATCTGTTCGCTTATGTAAGGACAGTCAGTGATTTCCGGCCTGACGTTACCGCTATCGTGCTTTTCGGCCTGGAGGTAAAAGACGATGACCCGGTGTATCTGCTAATACGTTTTGAGGACTACGGATGTCGGCGCCGATGCCGAGGTGACCCAGTTGCCGAGATTTCACTGCCCCAGTCTGACCCCTCGTGAATCATTGTCTGTGCTGGATTTTTGCAGGTTTGGAGATAGGGCAGTCTTGCGTCGGCAATTGGGTCAATCCAGGGGCAGCGCCAACAGACCGGCTTTCGATGACCGTGAATCAAGCCTAAACTGGGTACTCAAGAACGCGGCGCAGGACATGGCTATGAAAAATGCATTTGTCGCAGAGTTTCTCCGCAGCGCCAAGGCGGCGCCACGTTTGTATTTCGCGCCGTTAGTGGGAGCTATAAAGGCGGTTCGAGCTGAGTTCCGCAGGGTATCGAAACGCTCGGATACCTCTGAATGAGCGTTACTGATCGGACCTGACGGAAGAAGATGGTGCCCGCCAGTGCCTCCAGTCTTCAGCAAAAGGCCGCCACAAGCCGCGAGCAGCCGCTCTTTGAAAGGGGCGATGCATGTACGTTTGGCACTACCGAATCGTTTCCTCCAGGCGCTTTCCCTCTGACCGAATGATATCTTCGTACTGGAAAATGTGCCCATCCCGACTAGGCGCGTTTAGGTACGAAGCGCGATGGGGCGGGGCCTGAGATCGCTAGCCGGTTTGTGCTTATATTGGAGGTAGAACGCCAGTGTCTCTGATGGACGATGTTGACGCCTTGCAATCAATCTACATCAACCGTGCAACGGGTAACGGTAATAACGATGATGAGCGGGACTATCCACTCTATCGGAAGAGCGTTCTGGACGATCCGCACGCGGCCTCACTCGTTCCAGCTTGGGTGAAGCAGCAACGGAACCTGGATCAGTTCTGGGGCTTCATAAAGCCAAAATTCGGGTCTTACGCCGAACGTAGGACCTTCATTTGGGATGAGTTCAGAACACTCGTGGAATATGCAGAGTCCGGCGACGTGCATCCGTCTGACGCAGTCGTTTCCGAGGCCATGAATCGCTTTGACGCTGAGCATGTGCGTGCTGCCTGGACTAAAGCAATTGAGCGTCGCGCCACTGATCCTGAGGGAGCTATCACCATGGCCCGGACGCTCCTGGAATCCGTCTGCAAACATATCTTGGACGAAGCGGGTGAGAGCGAGCACGAAGCGACGCCTGACCTGAACAAGCTCTACAAGCAAACCGCCACTTTGCTCAATCTGACAAAGGCTCAACATGAAGAGGTTGTGTTCAAGCAAATCCTGGGGGGCTGCACTGCTGTTGTTGAGGGCTTGGGAGCGTTGAGAAACCGTCTCAGCGATGCGCATGGTAAAGGCAAGGGCGGTGCAAAAGCTGCGCCTCGTCACGCTGAACTGGCTGTAAATCTCGCCGGTTCCATGTCTATGTTCTTACTGGCGACGTGGGAATCTAGGTCAAGCCAGCAATGAGCCGCCGCAATTTAAAATCGAGCTTTAAGATGTCCTACACTTACTCTGATTTTAGAGAAAAATGATTTGCATAAGCCCGAATACACCATCGTCACTGACCCATTCGAAGAAGAGTTTTTCATATCTACCATTTTTAGAAATAATGAGCTATGTGGCATAAATAAAAGCGAATGGCGGCATAGAGAGCTTTCCGGCTTCGAGATAGCTAAACTCGACTATACACCATCAGAGGCTTTTGGCGGGTTGTTCGATAATGAAACAGTTTATAAGCATACGCTACACCCTATTGGCGCCCTGTTCGACAGGATTAGATACAAAAACATGACCTTCACACCTCGTGAAAATTTACGAATTTGCATTCAGTGTGTGATGGATGATACAGACAATCTTGGTACCGCCTATATTCACAGAACTCATGTTGCTCCAGGAGCGCTCGGAACGCTGGTGTGCCACCTGCACGCGGTAGCGTTATCAAATATTTGTCCCATCTGCCAATTAGATCTAATGCACCACAAGTTAACCAATTTGTCAGCCTGCGTTAATCGGAAGAGCAACATAAAAACCGAGAGTTTGCTCGGCTCTACAACGCATCAATATTCACAATTTGTCTATGCAACTCTAAAGAAAACAGGTCTAACTGAACATAGACGTTACTCTACTCAAACTATAGACCAATCCTTAAAAAAACTGGGCTATTCGTCACCGTCAATTGATAGCTATTTTCAGTTTTGCATCGATGCTGACAATAAAACCGGAACACCCAGAGAAGTTTATAACACAGTACAAAAAAGCAACCATAATTTGGCACGTACGCCAATGCAGTTATTTACTAGAGTAGCTTATCTTCTTTACGACAACCTAGATAACTTCATTGATGAGATCGAAGAATTTCGATCGATCAAGACATGAATCTAAACATTTCCTTTTCCGTCAGGCAACACAGCCTGATATTAGATTTTCGAAGCAAATTAGATTTAGTACATGAGACATTTTCGGCACTCAAAGCACTCGCCGCCCAAATGAGTTTTCTGACTTGGTAATCATGCCGATTTTCGAGGTTCGTCTTGATAACATCCATTGATTGCGAAAGCTTATGTTGATGTCGGAACGTGTCAGGTGGAATAGATAAAACCCGGCATATGGTCGCTAGTGAAACCCGAATGGGTGGTCCAGGCAATCCGTTGATTTCAGCCACAGCCGAACGCACTCTTTCGGCCAGCTCACAATCCCTTTTTGCCCAGTCGACCAGGTCACGAATCACATGTGGCGTTCTATGATCCGAGATATAAGACTGGAGCCATGCTTTATCATGGCGATAAAGCCAAGCGTAATCTCCTGTGTTTCTCGCAGAGACATCAGCATAGGCAATGCTGAAGGATTTTCGTCTTGCATTTTTTTCAAAATCACTTGACGCCTTGGGGGCTATCGAGGCCAGTGGCTTCGGTGGGGCAATATATTTTACGCGATCTGAGCAATCCTCAATCATGCCTTTCAAGTCAATACCAAGGCAATTTAAAAACGTATAAAACAGAATTGGGTGATGACTGGATTTCCTTCCTCTTAGCAGATCCAACGGCCACACTATCCGTGCACGATGTCGCTCGAAGAGCCTTTGAAATTCATATTCACCAGGATAATCACTGGAGGAGTTTATGAAGTGTTCTTCAAGTCTACTGGCACACACCCGCCCCTTCGAAATCAACCCTGCTCTGTTGATAACGAAGTGCAGGTAATCATCCTTGAGTAATCTGGCTATAGACTGGCGATTGCATCGTCCCCAATCGATGATGTCCGCGAGCTCGGCCAGCCGGCAAAAATGGATCTCCGATTGGGAGCGCATCGCGTGGCCTTCTTCACGTCCAATGATGTCCGACGGCAGGAAAAGCTGATTGAAATCGCCTGTCTCCGGCTCTGTGAGCACGCGGTGCAGGTAGCAGTGGTGTTTAGGGCAGACATGAACTCCTGCTGCTTGATGGCACACATGCCAATAGGAGACGCCACACACCGCAAAGTCCACTGCAATACAGCGAGGGCAATAACGCCGGGTGCGATATTTTTCGAAGCCTGCTGCAGTGATGCCCAGCTCAAGCTTGAGCCCGAGGGGGTGACTGGACTGCATCAATTCCCTAGCACGCTTGGCCTTCTCAGCCGAAAGGAAAGGCTCGAAATAGGGAAGCAACGTATGGTTGTCTACCAGGCCTGTGCAGCCTGATACAGCCTCAAGATGGGTTAAGTAGCAAGGCAGCTCTGAAGCGTAGCTCTTGGTAACGGCGCCAAAGAGCTCCACCAGCGTTCGACGTACGCCAACACCGCCTGACATTTGGTGGTAGCGAGTGACCAGACTCGCTATGGTCTCATCGGGGAAAGGGGTCGGAAACATCAACACTGAAGCCATATCAGCCTCTCTCTGCCGCAGTCAGATCACCAAAGCTCTATGTCATCCCCAAAACTAGTAAAGCCTTTCTCCTTGGCAGCTGCTTCCCAGTCATCCGATTCGGCAACCCGTTGCGCATCGCTGACAAACGATGCATCAGCAACTCCAGCCAAGCGTCTACTCGCCGGAGCAGTGACTGCATCAGGAGACGGAGTTTGTGGCTGATTAGGCAAGCCTTGGAGCTGGAAAGGCGCCGAACCTCCTCTGCGTGCTTGTCTCGCGCGAGCAATGGTTATCATGTAAGCGACCTGCTCACGGGCAGGCATCATGTCCTCAAAATCAGCGATCTGTAGAGGATCGTTGCTACGCAGCGCCTCAATGGGCCTGTGCAGGATGAGCATTTGCTGGTCATAAACTTTCTGATAAAGCGGCGGAGTTACTTTTTGATCATTAGATAACGCGTACCATTGGGTGAGCATCATCAACTTAGCCAAAAAATCTGTATTGCCCTGAGTTAAGTAATACAACTTTTCGTTCAATTCGGGCGTCCGTTCTATAGCGTCCTCCGTCCAGTTATAGGCCAGGAAGGTCTGGACAAGCGCGCTCCATTCATCGTCATCAATATGAAAACGATCGAAATAATAGTCACTCATACCAAGCGCGCGTCGAGCGTTCCTGACCACCCCAGCAAAGAGTTTGAACGTCGAGTTAGTCCCGGAATAGACCAGTGGTATACCCGCATCATTGGATAAGGTCAGGAAGAAATTAAGAATACGTTGCTTGGAGTCCACGTCAGCCAGCAGATTCAGGTTCTGCAACTCGTCAATTATGAGAACACCAACATTGAAACTCCGGCAAAGCTGACTAACATGCTGCATCAGCATGCTAACACTTGCTCTTGGTTTTATGTATTTATCGGTATAGTCAGTTCCAAGCGCATCGTCTAAAGCTGCAAAAAATGAGGCGCACAAACCCCGTGGGGAGCCGTCATGGGGACAGTCAATTTTCAGCCAAACGATCTGAGTTCTTCTGAAATTCTTCCCGGCATATCGTTTATGGACGATGACTTGTGGATAAGTTTTGACAAGGCTATTGAGCATCGTGGTTTTGCCCATTCCACTCAGCCCGAAGATGGCGAGTGTCGAGGCAGATGACTTGAAACCACTATGCCTGAGCTGCGCATCGTCCGCGGCGTGGAGCATCGCCACAGCATCCCTATGAAAAGGGTCACGGGCGGTGTAGCCCCCTCGAATGAGCTGGCTGAACGACGCTTCAAATTGAAGGTGCAGATCCATGGGCACGACGATATCACTCATGCGGCTGACGCAATGCGCCCTGAGCTTAGGTTTCAATGCCATTTCAGCTGAGCTGGGAAAGTCCGGAAAATTGCAAAGGAGCTCCCCGACTGTTTCGTCGTCGTGGATTGGTGGCAGCGCCTCGATCAGTGGGTTCCCGTCGTACTGACCCAGGCCGGTTGGGGTGTAAGCAGCTTCGATCGAGCGAGCCATCATTCAGTCCTCTGGAGTTTCGAAGAGACCAAGCTCAGCACAACCTTTTTACGCCCACTTGGCTCCGGTTTCGAGGCCTCCTGAGGCTGCGTTGCAGGTTGGGGCGGTACATTCGGAGGCGATAGCTCAGAAAGCTCAGCGCTATCCGCCGCACGTAGCAACTCGACCTCTGTCCTGCGGTTAGCTAACTTGTTCGACTTCGCCGCTGCTTTCGAAGGAGGTGGAGGAGTAGCCTTCTTCATTGCTTTGGCCTGGGCGTCGATTTCGTCATTAGCATCTCTGGTACGAGCAGCTCGGTTGAGACGCTCGTATTCTTTATCTGGAGAGGCTTGCCCCAGAATAGCTATCCTATCTACAACTTCCTCAAGGCGAAAACCACTATATTTCTCCTTGAGATAGTCAACGATTTCCAGGCGTATGAAGCTGGACCCGTCACGAATCCATACGTTATCGGCACTATTAGGGTCGTACCAAACCTTGATCCTCTGAATGCCAAAGTTATGCGCTTTCGCAAACCACTCCTCATGCTCAGCAAGATCGCATGTATAGAAAACACCTTTGAAATAAATCCCGGATCGTCTGACCGTCGCTAGCGCTGATGGCAGCAGCGCAATCTTAATCTCTGTATCAGAGCGGTTTTTAATCTTTAGAAGACTGCTGCGCATCCCCCAATTCCACAATTCAATGGGATACAGCTCAATTTCATCACGGACCATGTCATTTGTTGCGAGATGGGGCAAATGCAAGGTCGCGTTATGATACAGAATTTGGTTTATTATAATCGCAGTAAACTGGTCTAAATCATATCTAGCATCCAGTTGATAGTCTCTGTCCCCTCGCTCGTTCCGACGAGCATCAACCCCTCCTGGTAAGAACTTGAGACTCAGTCCTTGGTTGATGAGCTTGAAACGACTTTCAACAATAGACTTCCAGTCAGGGCGATAAGGAGGCGCGATTTTTAGAATAACGTCTAGCGTATTGGAAAACTCCTCGCCCGCGTTACTCAACAGCTCAGCGCGATCGGCTGAGACTTCTTTAGGAATGTGGTGACATGGCCATTCTTTTTCATCTATTTCAACACCATAGCGCTTGCAATATTCAACCTTACTGGTGAACGCATTGTACAGTGCGTGGCGAGCCCCCTCCCAGCTAGGGCCTTCCAGGCCGACGTGTACGCCAACAATCATTCTAGAATACGCATCAACGACAATATAAAGAACTGGCCTTCCGATGATCCAATTTCTATTGACACGATGGACTAGATATATGTCAGCGATGGTCGCATCTATTTCATAACGATGCGTTGGGCCTACCAAGCCATCTACAGCTGATCCCTTGATTGCTCGATGATCTTTAAGCCACCTAACTTCCCCTGCTTGAGATTTGAGAATGGCTAACCGATCAAAGTACAGCTTAGAGTAATGTCGAAATTGAGTAATCGTCGGATGTTTGCCCCGCTTCACATCGCCGATAGTTCCATCAGACAAAACCTCTCGGTAGTAGTTTTTAACCATCCAGTCAAAGGCTTTCTGTACGGAAACTTCTTTTTTGTTCACATACCGCAGGAAGGCACCTTCAATGCAGGTTAGATCAAAGTCGGTTACCCGTATTGCTCTATCCGCCTTAACAACTCCACGATATAGAGGCGGCCTCCCTGGTTGCATGCCGTCTTTATAGATCTTTCGTTTTCCAGGGGCTCCCCAGTTACTCGACTGCCACAAAAAAACATTTTTCGACTGCCCGTACGCCCAATACCGATAAAGCAGCTTGTAGATCATTGCGCGAGAAGTATTCAACACTGCCGCGTGATCAGCTACACGTCTTCCAAATTCACCATCAATGAATAGGTCGCCGGCATTTTTCCCTTCGACGAGCTCTCTGATCAAGCGCCACGAATTCTCCCTAGACGATTTTTCTTTTTCAGTAAGCTCGTCTTCGGGTTTAAGCATGTATGCTGCCGGAACATCTTGATCCATACGGAGTATCCCTTGTTCAACCTCGAACGAGACCTCCTCAAAACCAACGACCCAAGGCTTTTTTAATTGGTGTTCCAGCGAAATAACCAACAACTGACCAGAGTGGTTATCTATATCAATAATTCTTAATATCGTTTTCGCGACGCTCGACTCAAGCACGGGCACCAATACATAGTTAATTAGAAAACTGACCATTTAAGCTACTCCTACCACCATGCGGGTCTGACGATGGAACACGCAGTCCCATAATTGGCTTAGAGAGGTTAAGCTCGTACAAGTCGAGATTTATAACTATCTTCTTGTGCCAAACCAGATAGAAAAACAAGTCCTTCGCGGTTTTGTATTCCATATAGACGTTCTGGCTTACCAATCTCAATAGACTGCGAAGAGATATATTCTCTATACCCTCAGGATCTGCTAACACCTCAAAAAAACTTATGATTTTATGGAGATTATTATCTGAAGCTACTGACAAGGGAAGGTTTGCATAATCCCTGAGAATAATGAGGTTCTTAATTTTCGTATGCGGAAGATCTTCGTAAAAACAGAGCTTTGATTTTACGCCGCGCCGTACCCAGTATTCTTTTTCTATTTCCTGCTTTTCGAATATTCGTTTTCTTTTATCGACTGAAGCAGCATTTATCTCTTCTCTGTATTTCAGAGAAATCGCAACAAGGCTTGGCTCTTTCCCCGGCTGGGCGAAGCTAAGCATAAAATCCGCAGTAAACACAAAAGGAACATCCGTTCCAATATATAAGGCAGGCCTAATATTTTTCTGCAGCGCGATGGAATACGTCTCGTCGTAGTCAATCAACGGAAACTGCTCACGGATATCCATGATGTCCTGATTGAACTCCATGAGTACCAAGAACATGTACTCACTATTAGACAAACAGTGGTGGCCACGGGCGACTCGAACGCCAGGAACGGTTCTGGACGTGCCCTTGGAGGGAACTGAGCGGATTTTTAGCCAAGGACGGTACGACTCTCGTTCGCCGCTGCCAACGCCTTTTTTGATCAGCTTCTGGAGGTAGTCCCTGGTAACCAGCGTCCCTCGTCGCGGGTTGAAGGCTGCTGGTGGGGTTGGGACAGGCTGATTGGGAATCATTGCGGGACGAGCCTCAGGGCGCAAAATCGCTTCAAATCCACGCTCCAGCTGCTGTGTAGCCTGCGTGAACCTCGATTTTACGCCCTGTGAGGGTTGTCACCGACTTAATTTTACTTGTCACCTACTTTTTTATTTTTGTCACCGGCTTTTTTATCAAACAATATTAAACACCTATTGGCTGGCGACTTTTACTCCACCGTCACCGACTTCGCCAGGTTACGCGGCTGGTCGACGTCCGTGCCCTTGAGCACTGCCACGTAGTACGACAGCAGTTGCAGCGGGATGGTGTAGAGGATCGGCGCCAGGGTGTCGTGGA
>Ga0302155_10001843_pt1 | contig 14938 bp, 10 predicted proteins | sample I_Bog_N3_1_FD_193508 | JGI IMG/M metagenome (GOLD analysis project Ga0302155, IMG submission 193508) | Peat permafrost microbial communities from Stordalen Mire near Abisko, Sweden - I_Bog_N3_1 | ecosystem: Environmental > Terrestrial > Soil > Wetlands > Peat | place: Sweden: Abisko, Stordalen...
GATTATTAAGGGAGCCTGCCTTTTCCTTTCCGGCGGCCAGGAGCAGCAGCTCATCGTGCTCAGGGTCGGAGTCGAAGATGCCGCCAAACAGGTTCTCAATCGGCTGTACCCCAAGTTCAGCGACGGCGACTCTGCGAAGTGGCCCCAGGTTCTGAAGAAGGCCAAAGAAGGGTCTCCAAACGCTCTGGGTGAAGTCGGATTTACTGGTGATCCTCAGACCCACCCGGTTGCCGTAGCGATCATCAGCTTCATTGGCTCGGGGAAGACTGGCTTGGATGTTCGCAAGAAATTCAATGCTTCTCCCTATGGCTGGCCGCAGGACGGAATTGACGCCGTCCTGACCACACTGCTTGCCAGCAACCATCTCAGCGCCCGGATCAGTGGCAATCCGCTTTCGTTAGCCGAGATCGATTTGAAGAAGCTCGGCCAGGCTACATTCCGAACCGAAAGCCCCGTTCTTACCGCCGTCCAGAAGCTCGCTATTCGCAAGCTCTTCCAGGAAGCCGGTCTCGCCAAGTTCACTCCGGGCAATGAACCCACCGATGCTGTCCGGTTTATTGAACACGCGAAGGCGGTCGCCGCGCAGGCGGGCGGCGAAGCGCCTGCTCCCACGGCACCCGCCGCGCCAGAGATCATCGCCCTTGAATCTCACTCAGGCAACGACTTGCTCATGCAACTCCACGATCAGCGGGATACCTTGCTGGCGAAGATCAAGACGTGGCAGGCTACTGGCAAAGAAATCGTCAAGCGACTCCCGGCGTTTCATCTGGCCGAAAAGCTCGTCGTACAAGCTGCCGGTCTATCCGAACAAGCCGACTGGTCGGCTACACTCACTTCTATCCGCGCCAATCGTTCGCTGCTGGATAATCCAGACCCAGTCTCCCACGTGCTCAAGACTGTATCCAACGCGCTGCGGACCAAACTTGCCGAAGCGCACAAGGCACATGCGGATGTGTTTTCGGCTCAGACTGCCCGGATCGCAAATCAGGCTGCATGGCACAAGATCGCCGACGAGAAGCGCAGTGGCCTACTCTCCAAAGCCGGAGCAGTGGAGAGAGCGGCTCCAGCAGTGGCCTTGGATGAACAACTCCTCTCCGCTCTCCAGTCTTGTTCTCTGGCCACCTGGCACGCCCAGAGCGATGCTTTGCCCGCCCAGTTCGACAAGGCGCACGCTGCGGCCATCATCGAAGCAGAACCCAAAGCGCGGCGGGTCTCTCTTGCCACCGCCACCATTCATGACCAGACAGAACTCGAAGCCTGGCTCAACAAATCGAAGACCGCTATTGAAGCCGCCCTGAAAGACGGGCCAGTGATTCTCTGAGGAGCGGAAGCACGATGCCGATTTCCCTGTCGAAGGCGCACCGCAAGCTGCTTGAAAACACTACGGGCGAGGCTCGCCTTTTGGCGGAATCCGCCTGCCGCGCCGCGCTCGAAAACCTTGCCGTGCATGAAAAAGACTATCGGTCCCACATGAGCGTGGAGCAACGCGTACTCCGCAATCGTCTCCGCTCTCGTGCCCGCGCGCTGGGAGATGCGCGTGACACACGCACCGGGCTTCAGGGTATCCGCCATCTCACGGAGCTGGCGGCTTATGAGCACTGGCATCGCCTGCTCTTCACTCGTTTCCTTACCGAGAATCATCTGCTCATCACCGATGAGGCCAATGGCTCCGTTCCCATAACGCTGGAGGAGTGCGAGGAACTGGCGCCGGAACTTGGGGCGCGTGACGGCTTCGATCTGGCCTGCCGGTTTGCCGGACTCACACTGCCCGGCGTCTTCCGGCGCGATGACCCTGTGCTGGACCTTCCGATTGCGTTGAACGATCAGGTTGAGATGCGTAGGCTTCTCGGCACCCTCCCGTCGGAGTGCTTTCAGGCCGACGATGCTCTCGGCTGGACCTATCAATTCTGGCAGGCACAGAGGAAGAACGAGGTGAATGCCTCCGGCAAGAAGATCGGGGCGGATGAGCTGTCACCCGTCACCCAACTCTTTACAGAGGATTACATGGTGGAGTTCCTCCTCCACAACACCCTGGGCGCTTGGTGGGCGGGGAAACTTGGGCCAATCCAGGCCGACTCGGAAGAAGAAGCGCGCGCATACGCGGCGCTTCCGGTCCGCGACGGCGTTCCGGCGATTGCGTGGACCTATCTGCGATTCGTGCAAGATGAGACGGCCAAGACATGGCTTCCCGCGGCGGGAACGTTTGATGGATGGCCGAAGACAGCAAACCTGATTCGGCTGCTTGACCCATGTATGGGGAGTGGACATTTTCTCGTGTTTGCCCTTCCGCTGCTGGTTCGCTTGCGCGTGGAGGAGGAGAATCTCACGCCGAAGGTGGCTATCGTTGCGGTGCTCAACGACAATATCCACGGCTTGGAATTGGATGAGCGATGCACGCAGATTGCCGCCTTCAATGTGGCGTTGACGGCGTGGAAACTGGCGGGCTATCAAACATTACCGCAACTTCACCTTGCTTGCTCTGGACTTGCTCCGAGCGCGTCAGAAGCGGAGTGGATTGCACTCGCTGGCACAGATGAACGCCTCAAGCGCGGAATGATGCGATTGTACAGTCTTTTCAAAGATGCCCCGGTGCTAGGCAGTCTGATCGATCCATCGGCAGCTGAGGGCGATCTGCTGGTCGCTACTCTCCACGAACTTCAGCCGCTGCTGGAAAAGGCACTCGGGCAGGAGGTCAACGAAGACACAAGGCATGAAATGGCCGTGACAGCACAGGGCCTAACGAAGGCTGCGGAAATCCTTGCCGGTCAGTTCACCCTAGTTGCAACCAACGTGCCTTATTTAGGTTTTGGGAAGCAAAGTGAGGTACTCAAAAGATACTGTAGCCGAGTGCACGCTGCGGCAAAGGCTGACCTAGCGACTTGTTTTGTCGAACGGTGTTTGACCTTTTGCTCACAGAACGGTAGTACTGCTCTGGTTTCGCCACAAAATTGGCTGTACCTCGGGACCTACAAAGTACTGCGTCGATATGTACTGCGGACAGTTGCTTTCGATTTTGTGGGCAGGCTTGGTCCACGAGGCTTTCAGACTCCAATGTTCGATTTCAATGTTGTCTTAATTTTACTAACTCGGTCAAAACCCTTAAGTGAACACAGATTCGGTGGGATTGATGTCGGCAATGACAATACTCCGGAAGAAAAAGCGGCGAATCTTATTGCTGGAAACCTCGCTATTGGAGTTCAAGAAGAGCAATTGAGAAATTCCGATGCACGAATTGAAATGGGTGACACATCCCTTCACCCCAAGCTCAGTGAAGTCGCTGATGCCTATCGTGGCCAAGGGACCGGAGACACTAACCGGTTCATCAGTTGCCATTGGGAAGTCAACTGCGGGGAGGCTAAATCTTGGATTCCTTTGGCAACGTCACCTGAAGGGGTCGGCACCTTTGGCGGATGTACACAGGCGATATTGTGGGAGGATGGACAAGGCAGTCTAGCGGAATTCCAAGACGACTTAGTCAAATCTGGAATGCCTAGAGATGGCTGGAAACGTGGTTGGCCCGCATGGGGTGTTCGATCGGTGCGTGTAACTCCAATGAGTTCGTTTCCCGCAAGTTTGCATGAAGGGTCTCATTTTGACAGCAATTGTGCAGTTATCGTTCCTAAAGAGGTTCAATATTTACTCTCAATTTGGTGTTTTTGCTCCTCTCCTTTCTTCAAGATAGCCGTCCGAGCTGGTGACCAAAGCACAAAAGTCACTAGTGAAAGTCTCATCAAAGTTCCCTTCGATCTTACGCACTGGCAGAAGGTCGCGGCGGAGAAATATCCGAACGGCTTGCCAAAGCCCTTTTCCAGCGATCCAACCCAGTGGCTTTTCAATGGCCATCCGAAGGGTTCCGATCAGCCTCTTCACGTAGCAGTTGCCCGCCTCCTCGGATACGCCTGGCCGCGCTTGACCGGCAGCAGCTTTCCCGATTGCCCAGCCCTGGGTCCAGACGGGCTTGAAACCTTCGCCAACGGCGATGGCATCGTTTGCCTGCCGCCCGTCAATCGTGAGCAACCCGCCGCCAACCGTCTACGCCATCTTCTCGCCGCTGCCCTTGGCTCCCTCGATGAACGCTCTCTGATCGCCGCTGCCGGACTCAAAGGAAGCAAATCCGAGACCCTCGAAGACTGGCTGCGCGATGAGTTCTTCGAGCAGCACTCCAAGCTCTTCCACGACCGCCCGTTTATCTGGCATCTCTGGGATGGCCGTTCCGACGGCTTCCACGCCTTGGTCAATTACCACAAGCTGGACCACGCCACTCTACAAAAGCTGGCCTACAGTTATCTGGGCAACTGGATTCAGCAGCAGGACATAGATGCCAAGGCCGATAAACCCGGCGCAGCCGAGCGTCTAGGCGCTGCCCGCGCTCTGCAAGCGAAACTTGCCGCCATCCTCGAAGGCGAGGCTCCGCTCGACATCTTTGTCCGCTGGAAGCCGATCAAAGATCAAGCCCAGGGCTGGAATCCTGACCTCAACGATGGTATCCGGCAAAACATCCGTCCGTTTCTTCTCGCTGGCGATGTGGGCAAGAAGGGCGCTGGCCTCTTCCGGGCTATTCCCCTCAAACTCAAAGACAGCGACCGGGGTAATGAACCCAACCGGCTCAAGGAAGAGTATCCGTGGTTCTGGTGTGACACGGAGCCGGGGACCGATCCGGTGGGCGGCAAGGAGTTCGTAGGCACTCGCTGGAACAACGTCTACCTGACTCTGGAGAAGAAGAAAGGCTCGAAAGAATGAACGTTCTGAGCGCGATTCTGGATTCCCTTCGATGGGCGGCCAACTACAACAGCCACGAACTGGCTGCGCCGACGGTCATTCTGTGGCCAGATGAAGAGCGCCTGTGGGCACAAGCGGTGGATGCTCTACGAGCCAGTTACCCTTTGCTGTGGACGCTGGGAGATTATGATCCCGGCAAGGGGACGGGGCCGGCTGTCTGGCTGCGCTATCAGATCGAGACGGAAGGGGGCGGTGATGTCCCGGTGATCTATCTTCCCGGCGTAGGGCGCTCCGCCTTCCGCATTGCGGACCAATGTCCAAAGCCGTTGGCGCATCTATTTGCATTACAGTTCCAAGGCCAATTCTGGACGCAAAAGAATGGAAAAGATTGGACACCCTTTGCGTTCCTATCGAGCAACAATGGCGGCCTGGGGCTGGATGTCGCCTCTGACCAAGAGACGAAGAAGGCCATCCAGGAGTGCCTGAACGCGCTGCTGAAGGTTGAAGTCGCTGCATTGAAGGATAGAAAACTGGAAGCAGCCGATTTTCGAGAGCTTGTCACGCCCGATCCTGCGCGAACCCTGTTGCGCTGGATGAGCGATCCAACACGAATCAAGCAGGAATTGGAAAAGGCCGGATCGGCATGGACAACTTTCTGTGCGGTCTGCCGGAAAACCTATCATTTCGACCCGATGAAGGACGGCGCGATTGTCGCAGCCGAAAAGCTGACGAGCGGAAAAGAAGCGTGGCCGACGGTTTGGCAGCGGTACAAGGATGTACCGCGCCTCTACCCAGGGGTAAAAGGTCTGCTTGAAGCCATCTCCCCATCAAGCCTCTTTGAAGCGCCGAGCGAATACAGACCGCTCAGCAACCACAACGAGGAAGAGCGTCTGGAGAAAGACCTTCTGGCGCTTGCGACGGTTCCACAAAAAGACGCGCTGGCGAAGATAAAAGCTCTGGCAACGGAACACGCGCCGCGCGCATTGTGGGTGTGGGCGACCATCGGAGAATCCCCGCTGGCTCAAGCTATCGGCTACCTGAGAGAACTCGCTGAGTTGATCGAATCAACTGGAAACCCAGGCTCATGGGAGACGCTCGCGGACTACTACAGTTCTACAGGGTGGAAGGCAGATTGGTGTGTTCTACGGGCCTTGGACGCAGGGCGGTCCACGGCCGCCACGAAGGCGCTGACCGCCGCGATCCGGTCAGTGTACATTCCGTGGCTCGAAAAGCTTTCCTGCTCCGCCCAGGCTCTGGCCGCGAAGTATCCGAGCCACGGTCCCCAATCGTGCCGCGCCCTGCCAGTTGAGGAAGGAACGGTCTATCTCTTCGCGGACGGACTGCGCATGGATATTGCGAGAAGCCTTGAAGCAAACCTGCTCAGCTCTGGAACGCCGGTTGAGATTTCATTCACTACCGATTGGGCAGCCCTGCCAACCGTGACGGCCACCGCGAAGCCCGCTTGGATGCCGCTGGCCGGGAAACTTGGTGGACCGTTGGAGGGCACGAAGTTTGAAGCCAAGGAACAGGCCAATGGCAAGGCGCTTACCCATCCTCGTTTCAAACAGCTCATGGCTGAACTCGGAATTTCTTTCCTCGAATCGAACGACGTTGGATCGGCAAGCGGTTGCGCCTGGACAGAGTTTGGTTCGGTCGATACCTACGGTCACGATCAGGGAGCAAAGTTGGCCTGGCGCGTGAACGAGGAGATTTCTGGATTGCGACAGCGGATTGCTGATCTTCTCAATGCCGGATGGACTAAAGTGAAGGTGACAACCGACCACGGCTGGTTGATGGTTCCCGGTGGTCTGCCTAAAATTGAATTGCCGAAGCATTTGACGGCATCTCGCTGGAGCCGCTGTGCGATCCCTGGACCAGATGCCCAGCACGGCTTACCGATGACATCTTGGTTCTGGGATGCCTCAGAAGCCGTTGTTCTTGCTCCCGGCATATCGTGCTTTGAGGCCGGTAAGGAATATGCTCACGGCGGGCTAACTTTGCAAGAGTCGTTGATTCCGTCCTTGACGGTATCAGCCAGACAAACAGGAACGGCGAAGACTGTTACGCTGAAAGACCTGAAGTGGGCGGGTTTGAGATTGAACGTGATGCTGGCTGACGCTCAGGGCCTCACGATTGACGTTAGAAGCAAAGTTTCTGACGCTGGTAGCAGCTTTGCAGTGAATCCGAGCATCGCTGCCGGTAACGGCGAAAAGACCAGTATTCTGGTCGCGGATGACGATACTCTTGGGACTGCTGCATTCCTCGTTGTCGTCAATGACACAGATCAAGTCATTTTCAAACATCCAATTGTAATTGGAGAAAGCTAGTATGCAACTCGACGCACTGGATCAAATCGCTGCTAAGGCATTCGAGGGATTCCTCGTTCGCAAAGACCTCGTTCGCCAATTCAAAGGTCAGTACCCTGTTCCTACATACGTTGCAGAATTCCTCCTGGGTAGATATTGCGCGAGTGTGGATGAAACAGAAATCCAGGAAGGGCTTGCCATCGTGCAGCGGCAGTTGTCCAGTCGCACGGTTCGGGCTGGCGAGGAGGAGCTATTCAAAGCTCGCGCTAAGGAACAGGGGCGAGTGAAGCTGATTGACATTGTCAAGGCTCGATTGGATGCAAAGAACGATTGCTTCTTAGCGGAACTCCCTAGCTTGCGGCTCAGCGATGTTCGCATTGCAGATGAGTTGGTCCATAAACACGACCGTATGCTGACTGGAGGCTTTTACGCGGAAGTGGATCTAACATACGATCCCAGCATTGCCGATGAGAAAAATGGACGCCCATTCGGGATTGAGTCTCTGCGTGAAATTCAGCTCTCGAAGAGCGATGTATTGGAATCCCTATGCAAGGGGCGCGCGCTCTTCACATTCAAGGAATGGAGGGATGTTCTCCTTCGCAGCGTTGGGCTGGAGCCTTCGGTTCTCAGCGAGCGCACTTGCGACATCATGCTTCTGCGCATGGTCCCATTCGTCGAGAACAATTACAACGCTGTTGAACTTGGTCCTCGTGGAACCGGGAAAAGCCATCTCTACCAGCAGGTATCGCCTTATGCTCATCTCGTCTCGGGAGGCAAGGCTTCTGTTGCAAAGATGTTTGTAAACAATGCCAATGGTCAGCGTGGCCTTGTCTGCCAATACGATGTGGTCTGCTTCGATGAAATTTCAGGTATCTCCTTCGATCAGAAAGACGGGATCAACATCATGAAGGGATACATGGAATCTGGGGAGTTCAGCCGAGGTAAGGAAAGCATTCGCGGGTTCGGCGGTATGGTCATGGTGGGCAACTTCGAAGTCGATGTGGAACACCAGCAGCGCATCGGTCACTTGTTTGGGCCGCTTCCGCCGGAGATGCGCGACGACACAGCATTCATGGACAGAATTCACTCTTACATTCCAGGCTGGGATGTGCCGAAGGTAAGCCGTGAACAGTTGACGGAGCATTTTGGCCTGGTCAGTGACTTCTTGTCATCATGCTGGAACCACCTTCGATCCCAGAGCCGAGTTAACAAACTCCAAGGGAGAATTCTGTTTGGCGGAGCCTTGAGTGGCCGCGATACTACTGCCGTGCAGAAATCGATGAGCGGCCTGCTCAAGCTGATGTTCCCCGCCCCCGAGGCAGACATACCGGATGATGCGATCGAATGGGCTGCGAAGCTTTCTTTGGAATGCCGCCGAAGAGTGAAAGAGCAGCAAAAACGCATCGGCGCTGCTGAATTCCGTAACACACACTTCAGCTTTACTATGTGCCCCGATGGGATCGAGCAATTTGTCTCGACACCTGAACTGCACAGTGAAAATAGCATCGGCAGCGACCCGCTCCCTGCGGGTCAGGTATGGGCTTTGTCTCCTGGTGGCGCTGACGAGAATCCGGGATTGTTCCGCATTGAAGTAACCGAAGGCCCAGGAAGTGGAATAAAGATTCTCAATCAAAGTCCTCCAGGGCCGCTCAAAGAGAGTGTGCGCTGCGCCGAACAGAATCTCTATTCCAGAGCAAAGCAACTGGTCGGTGATCGTGATCCACGCGCCCACGAATTCACGATCCAGTTCCGCGCTTTTGATGTATGTAAGAGCGCGGCGGCGACCGGGATACCGATTCTACTTGCCATGAGTTCCGCCCTGGTTGAGCGCAGCCTCGAAGGCGGACTTGTCATTGTTGGCGGGCTCAATCTCGGCGGTTCTGTCGAGCCGATCTACAACGCCGTCAGCATCATTGAACTAGCGGCGGACAAGGGTGCTCAGAAGATTCTGATGCCTGTCACGGTTCGCAAGCAACTCTTTGATCTGCCTGACGAACTGGCCACGAAGGTTACAGTCGTGTACTACGCAGATGCAAGAGATGCACTCTTAAAGGCGCTCAGCGAATGATGTTCAATGGGGAGTATGACTTAGTAGTGAGTATTCCCTGGCTATCTGCATTTTTTGAGTGGTCCACGCATCCATAGGCGACGCGAACCGTGCAGCCTTTCCGGGGATTTCAATATTTGCGGCGCAATCCAAGTGTTCGGTCATGGCTTTAGCGATTCCGCACGTCAAGCCATTGAACCGAATCGGGTTAATCCGGCAACCCACAGTGGTGCTCCAATCGATGAAGCTCCCAGCAGCGCCATCTCTCTCCTGCTCGCAGTGCGCCCTAGTGAGATCGTAGTTTGATAATAATAATACATACTGTCTTGTGGCCTACGTGCAACAGAATGCAAGGAGATGCATATTCTTGAAATTACATTATCTCCATGTAACTAACGTATAATCAATGACTAACGTATCGATGGTCCCACCATCTTCCACGCCATGCGCCGGATTGAGTCAAGCAATGCAGATCTTGACAACATATAGAACTACTGTAATATAGAGTCATTGTCTTGCGCGCGATAGCGCGAGAATTCGAGTGATTGAGCTGTCCCGAGACGCTGACGCCGTGGCTCAGACCGTCAGCTAACTCGCCAGCAGGTACTTCCATTCCCAACAGATCGTGGCGCCTGTTGCGCTCACAATACTCGGTGGCACACGCGATTGCGCTCTCACACCAGGAGAACTCTATGCTCCATCAACTCGTGATCTGCGCTGCAATTCTTCTCGTTTACATACTCGCGCTCTTACTGATCTACCCCTTCGCCAAAGTAGCGAGCTACATGCCCTATCCGCATCCCTCGACGACAACGCGCATAGAGCTGACCTTAAGCACGCGGGTCCACTCGGCTGCTTATCGCTGCAAGAGAATTGGGGCGTCCACAACGCAAACCTTCGTCTTCGGCGGCGAGCTGGCGAGTACGGTCGTCGATTTCCTCTCCGATTTCAAATCGCCAACGCTCTGCGATCTCCAGCATTTTCTGGAGCGCGGCGACGACCGAATTGCTGACATCATCATCACGACTCACAACAGGAACACGATTCGTCAACTGACGCTTCTCGGCCCTGACGCCGAGGAGGTCTCGTCCTACCTGGCGTTTTGCTTCAAGTACCAGTTCGCATCCGGTCCGAAGGAACTCAGCAACGAGCCTGTCTCGTTCACCCGTTAGCCACGGACTCCAACTTCAACCTAATCGAGAAAGGACATCACTCACATGGGCCGTTCAGTCAATCTGACCATTCTCCTCGGCAACGTCGGCGCTGATCCAGAGATCAGGTACACCTCCACTGGAACTCCCGTGGCCCGTTTTTCGCTGGCCACAAACAGCCAATACACAGACACGAGCACCGGAGAACTGAAGGAGATTACGTCTTGGCACAACCTGGTCATGTACGGCAAGAAACCGGCCGACGTGATCCAGAAGTACGTCAAGAAGGGCAATCCGCTTCACGTGGTTGGTCACATTGCCTATCGGACCTGGACCGATAAGGACAAGCTGAAACACCACCATACCGCAATCGTCATCGACAGCTTCACACTCCTGGGACGACCGACGTTTCAGACTGGCGAATCCGCGCCAGATCCAGACGACGGCGGCGGCACGGTCGCCGTGGACGCCGACCAAAGTTCCGAGCTTCACGATGACAATCCGTTCTAGTTGCCACTCAGCAAGAGCAATGGGGCGGTGGCTTTTTGTTCGTTGGTAACCGGAGAAGTAACTCGATAAGCAGAAGGATTGTGCTCGGTGCGAACCGCTATATCCAGCGCGTCTCAGGATGTAGTACGAGCCAATTATGATGTGGATCACGCGGCGAGCTTTGACGTTTTCTATTCTTCAGTGTCCGACAACTCCCGCGCACCGACGAACGTAACCGCACGGGTTTCTCCTTTTCGTGAAATGGACTCCATGAAAAGTTCCTGAGTCTAAAGAAGTTGAAGGACTACTGCTATCCGCAGCCATGAACGAGCGTCCAAAGTCTAGTAGTAAATCTTGTAGCACTACATCTACTACAGCAGTTGTGTAGTGTCGCAAATATCTGGGAACCGCAGTTGACGAAGTGGATTCCTCTGCTAACGAGAAGTGACACTTCAGTACCGCAACAGGGAACACTGAAGCGCAACCGGGTGTCTAAACAAATGTACCTGTAGTGTTTTTCCTTGGTGAAATCAATCGATTTGGAAAGGGTAAGGGATGACAGTCGCAGAAGCAGAAGAGAGAATCGAAGCACTCACACGAAACCTTGCGTCCAGCGAGATTTCACCAACCCAGCGGGGCAAGTATGAAGCACAAATGGCCAGCTGCCACCGGAGCATCAGAAAAGCCCAACTACAAGCGTACAGGTCTCTAGCTTCTTTTGCTGGGACACTCACCGACATGATCGGCGACACGGCCTTGGACCAGAATCAAAACTCCGCAATCATCACAGCAGCGTATCTCATCCGCGGCGCTTCTACCGAACAACTCGCCGTCGCGGTTCCCGCTGCCATTCGCGAGACCCCAAGGTGCAACACTCAGCCTACACGGGTCAAATGCCCTGAATTCACGGAAACTGTTGTCTGCCTGCTTAGCCTGGACAAGATTTTGTTCTCTTGTGAGCGCAACATAGCCATTCGGACGGCCCTTCACCTGAGCAATATCGTTGGACGGCATCAAATCTACCGATCTGTGCGCCGCGCCAAGGCGGACACCAGTGAGTTGGAACCAAAGGGCACGGTGAATCGGCTTGCGGAAATATGCGCGGTGAATCATCCGAAGAAGTTCGGACCTTCGCCACGTGCGCCTAGCTCCAGGAGAATCACTTCGCTCAGTACGCCAACGACCGCGTAGAGCTTCCAGTGAACGGTACGCACGGGGATGCGTCCAAAACGCTCCCCGTGCAATAAACCCACTACCACCCCTATCATTCGCTTTGTAAAACCGCTTTAATTGCTGTAGTTTAGAGTTTTTTCTTTCCAAACTCGTATATATATGCTCTATAATACATCACAGAAAGGTGGCAACATGACCACTCCGAAGAAAGCTGCAATCCGCACGAAACGCAGAATCGTCGCGCCGCTTGAAAAGCGGACACAACTCCGGCTCACCATCGACACCAAATTCACGAAAACACACTTCAATCAACTCTTTGCCGTGCTTGGGATTCGCAAAAAGAACGCTCTCGCGGAGCACATCATCATGAACTTCAAAACCAAGGTTGCTCAGGCCCAGATTGTTGCGTTCTACAACGGCCCGTGGCTGAACATTCCATTTCAAACGATCGACACCGCCTTCGTATTCCCCCTGACCTACGAGATAGCGGATGAACTGGAGAGAGTTGGAGGAGAGGTCCTTGGCGGAGTGAATCGCTCCAAGGCATTTCGCGTGATGGTGGCCTACTTTGCTTCCATCTACAAGCTAAAGAGTCCAACCTATACCACCGGCGCATAATCCTATCGGAAAACCGTTGGGCAAGAGGCATCCGCATGAAGCTGATGATTGTCGAGAGTCCAAACAAGATCAAGAAGATCAAAGCTATTCTCGGCAGCGGTTGGGATGTCGCTGCAAGCGTCGGGCACATTCGCGATCTTCCGGTGAAGAGCCTGGGCGTCGAGCCAAACACATATCGGCTCGAATACCAGATCCTCGAACGCAGCGAATCCGTCGTTTCACAACTCCGGCAGCGCGCCGCTCGCTCCGACCAAGTTTATCTCGCAACGGACCCTGACCGCGAGGGAGAAGCCATTGCATGGCACCTGCAACAGGTTCTCGACCTGCGCCGCTACGAGCGCGTCACCTTTGATGCAATCACTGAAAACGTGATCCTCGCCGCTCTCAAAGCACCGCGACAACTCAACACCAACCTTGTTCATGCACAAGAGGCTAGGCGCGGCGCGGATCGTCTCGTTGGCTATCAGGTGTCGCCTGCTCTCTCGCGGCAAACGGGCATTGCGCGGCTCAGTGCCGGTCGCGTACAAAGTGTGGCACTCCGTCTCGTCGTTGATCGGCAACGCGAGATCGAGGCATTCAAAGAGACAAAACACTTTGGCGCCGAAGCGATCTTCGACGGCGGAAAGTGGCGCGCCCAATGGGACACGGCCCCGTTTCTCAAGGATGGCGAGGAATACATCCTCGACGCCGCTCTGGCGGAAGAGGCCGCGAAATGCAGACTTTTTGCCGTGACTGGTGCGGCGACCAAGCCGGCGTCCAAGGCTCCGCCGCCGCCCTTCACCACGGCAACGCTGCTTCAGGCAGCGAGTGTGACGCTCGGATACAAGCCGGAGCAGACCGCTCAGATTGCCCAGCGGCTCTTCGAAGAGGGGTTGATTACCTACCACCGCACCGACAGCCAGAACTTCTCCGCCGAAGCGCTGGCCGAGATTCGAGCCTACGCAGCCATCAACAACCTGCCCTTGCCGCCCAAGGCGCATACCTGGAAGTCGAAAGAGCGTGCGCAGGAGGCTCACGAAGCCATCCGCCCTACCCACCTGGAGCAACGCAATGCCGGAGCGGACATCGACCAGAAGAAGCTCTACGACCTCATCTGGACCCGTGCTGTAGCTTCCCAACTTGCTGATGCCGAATACAGCGTGAACACACTCACGCTCGTCGCCCAGGATGGCTCACAGCCCTTCGTCTTCAAAGCGATGGGCCGAACGCTCATCAAGCACGGTTGGCGCACTCTGACAGCCAAGGATGCCGCCGAAGAACCCGATACGAACGACACGGAAGACGCGGAGAAACAATCGGACGAGAATGGCCGCGTCCCCGCATTGGGGCGCGGAACACAGCTTCATGCCGACAGCGCCCGCGTGTTGAACAAGCAGACGCGCCCGCCGAACGGCTACACACAGGCAAGCCTCATCAAGAAGCTGGAGCATGAAGGAATCGGACGGCCCTCAACCTACCCGGCCATCCTCAAGAACATCATCACTCGCGCCTACATCGACGACTCCAAGAAGATATTGCGGGCCACCGACCTCGGCCTCCTGGTCATCGACGCGCTCAAGGGCAGCTTCGCTTTTCTTGAGTACGACTACACGCGCTCCCTTGAGCAGCAGCTCGACGATATTGCCGAAGGCAAGGCCCAGTATCTCAACGTGGTTTCCAGCATAGACGGCCAGCTCAAGAAGGAACTGGCGCAGTTGCATATCACGCCGCAGACTGCCTTGGCGTCGAAGGGTTCAGCGCCGGCAATGGCTGGCACTGCCCCGCCGCCCGGATCGCTCGTGTGCCCGAAATGCAAGCAAGGCGCTGTCAAGAAGCCCAATGGGCAGAACTTCTACGGTTGCAGTCGCTACCGCGAGGGTTGCAATTTCAGCATTAGCGAAACCATTGCGAAGAAGACCCTCACCCCAAAACAGATCGAGACGCTATGCACGAAGGGCAAGACTGCTTTGCTCAAAGGCTTCATCTCCAAGCAGGGCAAACCCTTCGAGGCTTATCTGACTTTGGGCGAGGAAACAGACTGGAAAGCAACGTTTCACTTCGAGTCCGGTAGGTAATAATTGCTCCTCTAGAAGTTCCATCAGCGTCACGTCGGCAATGTGCCACGAAGAAGCGTCGAAGCGATAGAATTCTTACAGTTTTCTGATGGTTGCCCATGAGCAAGATTGGCCGCAATGATCCTTGCCCCTGCAATAGTGGCAAGAAATACAAGAAATGCCACGGGGGTATGACGACTTTCCCCGCTCCACTACCTGTGCTTCCCCCTGCCGCTCCGCAGTTCCGAGTGACAAAGATCGAATCACACCCGATTCCACCTGATATCGCCCGTAAGTTTGCAGAGCAGCAGCGCAAGGATTTGGAGTTCACTCGGCAATTTGGCCATGTTCGCCCGCCGATTGCAATGGATGTGAATGGCTACAAGCTCGTTATCGCCGGTG
>Ga0302155_10001846_pt1 | contig 14925 bp, 13 predicted proteins | sample I_Bog_N3_1_FD_193508 | JGI IMG/M metagenome (GOLD analysis project Ga0302155, IMG submission 193508) | Peat permafrost microbial communities from Stordalen Mire near Abisko, Sweden - I_Bog_N3_1 | ecosystem: Environmental > Terrestrial > Soil > Wetlands > Peat | place: Sweden: Abisko, Stordalen...
GCTTGCGGCTCTTGGCCCACTGGGTCTTCTGCTTGGGCCAACCACACATCCTCACATCCTCACATCCTCACATCCTCAAATGCCTTCGCATTTGACTTTGAGTACAAGCACCGATTTAATGAGCGTGTGAAATACAAGAGTGGAGATGTAATTGGTGGCAAATATGAAGTCCATCGTGTTTTGGGCGAAGGAGGGTTCGGTGTTGTGTACGCCGTGCTCGTCCCATATGTACCAATACCCGAGATGTACTATCTTCGTGCCCTAAAAACATTTCGTGATGAGCTATTTACAAATTCAAAGGCAAAGGAAGCATTTAGAAAAGAGGCAATCTTGTGGGTGAATTTAGAAGAACATCCAAACATCCTTCCAGCAAAAAAGGCACTTGAAATCTCAGGACGATTGTTTGTTGAAATGGAATATATTTCACCCGACAAAAATGGGTGTGTCAGTTTAGCTGATTATCTTGGGAACAAGAATGCTTCAGCTATTGACGAACTTCCTTGGGCAATTCAATTCTGTTTGGGCATGGAACACGCGAAATCCAACGGCCTCATATGCCACAGAGATATTAAGCCAGCCAACATTTTGATCGCCCCACTCGGGATAAAGATCGCCGATTTCGGATTATCAGTTGCAGCAGAAGCTGCTTGGCGGGCAAGTCGTCTAGATGGCTTACAGGCGTTTGTTGGTAACGATGGTGAAAATCGCTTTAGCATCATGCAGGTCGATGGCAAGGTAAGATCTGGTACACCAGGTTATATCGCACCAGAGGTCTATCGATATGAGGGGGCAGACATCCGAAGTGACATCTATAGTTTTGGTCTCGTGCTATGGCAGATGGTTACAGACAGTCGAAACCCACCATTCATGGCTGTATGGAATGGTGACTTGAATACTTTTTTGCGTGAAATATACGAACAACAGGTGTCGAAGCAGCTATCTCCAGTAAGGGGGCCACTTTGGCCAGTGATTCAGCGTTGCCTTAGACCAAATCCCACCGAACGATATCAAAACTTTTCGGAAATTCTGTCAGTATTGCTACCGATATGGGAAAGCATGAAAGGCGCAAAATTTGAAATTCCAGAAGTTGGAGAGAAAAGTCCTGAATTTTGGATTGAGAAGGGCCGTTCGCTACGCACTCTTCAGAAACAAAAGGAGGCAATTATTTGCTATGACAAAGCCCTCGCTATTGACCCTAATCTAAATGGTGCGTGGACAAGCAAGGGGTTCGCATTACATGATCTAAACGATCACGAAGAAGCAATCGAATGCTTTAATAGGGCTTTGGAAATTTATCCAAAAAACGAAAGGGCGTTCCACATGAAAGGTAAATCATTAGCCGCATTAGGTCGGCATCGGGAAGCAATGATTTGTTACGCCGCCGCTCTAAAACGTGATCCTGCATATAATTGGTGTTGGTATGATAAGGCGATTTTGGAGGATTCACTTAAACAGATACCGGAGGCAATTAATAGCTATCGCAATTTTCTTAAGTTCGCACCAAAAGAAGCGGAAAAGAAAATCGCACAAGCTGTTAAGCGTGTTAAAGAAATGACGGCGCAGCCGTGAGACTAATATCCAATTTGACAAGAACCAAAATTAAACTCGGTAAAACCGAGTTCCTTCCGGTAGTTGCTGGGGCAGTTCTATCTCCAACTTAGGTTCGAGTGGTGTAGTGATGCTTAAGAAGAAATATGACAATAAAAATAGAACCGGGTTGTCGTTTATGTGGATTATTTCCAATTTAATCGGTTCATTTTTTGCATCCGTGTGAGCGGCGGTTGAAAAACGGAGGAAAGCTGGCGGTTTGAAACTCCGTTTTCTTCCGTGGCCGTTTTCTTCCAAATGTTCATTTAAATTTGTTCTTCCTTCTTCCCGTTTTGTGTTCTTCCCTGGCTGGTTTTCCTGGCGTTGCTTTGGCCGGATTTTCTTCCAAAGTGACCCGTTATGGGACTCCACGCACGCCGTCGCAAGTGTCTTTGTTGCAAGGATATTTTCCTGGCTGACTACCGCAACGGCCATCACCAGCGGTATTGTTCCAAACCCGCCTGCCGGGCGGCCAGCAAACAGGCCAGTCAACGCCGCTGGCTGAGCCGCCAGGCCAATCGCGATTACTTCCGGGGACCGGAACAAACGCGCCGGGTCCAGCTTTGGCGGCAGGCGCATCCGGGCTATGCCCGAAAGAAGCCTGCCCCGCCAGATGGCGCGCAAATCGCTTTGCCACAATCAGATAGCAGCAGCAGTCATCTTGTAACGCCTCCGCCAGTCCTCTCCGCACCGTTACAAGATGTCTGCCTGCTCAATCACCCTGTTTTTATCGGCCTGATCTCCATGTTCACTGGCACCGCGTTACAAGAGGACATCGCCTTGACCGCCCGGAAGCTCGAAGCTCGCGGGCGGGACATTCTGGGGATCAATCTCCCGGAACCCGTCCCAGCCAACTATGATTCAAAAACATCTGCTCCGCCCTGACCGGCTGCGCCGCGTGCCCCAGGGCTTCAACTGGATCGACCACCGTCTGGTCGGCGACAACCTGATCCGCCGCTGCGATCACGCCGCACTGGCGCTCTATCTGTTCCTGGTCACCGTCGCGGATGGCCAGGGGCTGAGCTATTACTCCGACGCCTCCCTGGGGCGCTGGCTCAGCCTGGATCAGACTCAACTGGCGGCCGCCCGCCAGCAATTGGTGCGCGCGGATTTGATTGCCTATCAAAAACCGCTGTATCAGGTGCTGGCGCTGGATCCGCCCGCCCGCCCGCCGGAGCTGGCGCGGACTTCGCAGGCCCAGTCCGCCGGGGAGATCCTGCGCCAGTTCCTTCAAGCCGGAGGTTACCAATGATCAGTTACGAATGTTTCTGCCAAATCCGCCAACTGGCCGACCAGCAACACCTCACGTCCGCGCAAATCGCCGCCCGGCTGGAACTGGATGCCAAGACGGTGGCCAAATGGATGGCGCGCGACCATTACCTTCCCCGCCGCAAGGGCAGGCGGCCCAGCAAGCTCGATCCCTTCAAGGGCCGGATCGTCGCGCTCCTGGAAAGCCATCCCTATTCCTGCCAGCAAATCTTCCAGCAGCTCAAAACCCAGGGCTATGACGGCGGTTACAGCATCCTCAAGGAGCTGGTCCAACTGCTGCGTCCGGTCCGCAAAACCGCTTATCTGACCCTGGCCTTTGCCCCGGGCGAATGTGCCCAGGTTGACTGGGGCAGCGCGGGTTGGGTGCCGGTGGGATCGACCCGCCGCCGCCTCTCCTTTTTCGTCATGGTGCTCTGTCACAGCCGCCTCTTGTACGTCGAGTTTACGTTGGGCCAGAGCATGGAATGGTTCCTCTCCTGCCATCAGCGGGCCTTCGACTTTTTCGGCGGCGTCCCCCGGAAAGTCATGATTGACAACCTCAAGACCGGCGTGCTGAGCCATCCCCTGGGCGCGCCCGCCCTGTTTCATCCCCGGTATCTGGACTTTGCCGCCCATTACGGCTTCCGCCCCGTCGCCTGCGGCGTGCGCAAGGCCAATGAAAAAGGCCGCGTCGAAAACGCCGTCGGCTATGTCAAAGGCAACTTCCTCAACGGCCTGGACATTCCCGGCTTTGCGGCATTGGGCCCCGCCGCAAACCAATGGCTGCGCGAGGTGGCCAATGTCCGCATCCACGGCGAAACCCATCGCAAACCCATTGAGCTGTTTGCGGCCGGGGAGAAAGCCGCCCTGCGCCCGCTGCCAACGCAAGCCCATGACCCCGCCATCATCAAGACCGTCTCCGCCAGCAGCCGCTGCCGCGTCGCCTTTGACGCCAACCTCTATTCCATCCCCAGCCTCTACGCCGGCCAAAAGCTCACCCTCAAAATTTACCCTGACCGGCTCGTCTTTTTCTTCCGCGAAAAACTGATCGCCACGCACGCCCGTTGCCACGACCGCCGCCAGGACATCCGCAACCCCGATCACGATCGTGAACTGATGGCCCAGCGCATCCGCGCCCGCCAGCAAACCCTGCTGGCGGCCTTTCTCAACCTGACGCCCCAGGCCCAGGCGTATTATCGCAAGCTGGAGGAAAAACGCCTCACGCCCGCCCACCACATCCAAAAGATCATTGCCCTGAGCGAACTCTACGGCGCGGACGCCGTGGCCCGCGCCATTGACGATGCCCTCACTTTTGAGGCGTACGGCTGTGATTATATCGCCAACCTGCTGGAGCAGCGTCAGGCCGCCCCGGCCGCGTCCCCGGCACTGCACCTCACCCGCCGCCAGGACCTCCTGGACTTGGAACTGCCGCCCGCCGACCTGTCCCCTTACCAAAACCCGTCCGCCACCCATGAAAACCAACCTTAAAACCGAACTCTTCCACCACCATCTGGACGACCTCCAACTGCGCTTCATCCAGGAGCATCATGCCGCCCTGGCCCAGGAAGCCGCCCAGAACCACTGGGATCATCAGCAGTACCTGCAATCCCTGGTGCAGGGGGAGTACGAACTGCGCCGCCAGCGCCTGGTCCAGCGCCGCATCAAGGAGGCCCGCTTTCCCGTGATCAAAACCCTGGAGCAGTTCCGCTGGGACTGGCCCAAGAAAATCAACCGCCTGGCCGTGCAAAACCTCTTCCGGTTGAACTTTGTCCGCGACCGGGCCAACGTCATCCTCCTGGGCACCGTCGGCCTGGGCAAAAGCCATCTGGCCAGCGCCCTGGGCTACGCCGCCTGCCAGGCCGGCCACTCCGTCCGCTTTGCCAACGCCATTAATGTTATCAACGAACTCTCCGCCGCCCAGAAAGAGGGCCGCTTGAAACGACAACTCCACCAATACCTGCGCCCCGAACTCCTGATCCTCGACGAGGTCGGCTATCTGCCCATCGACCAGCGCGGGGCCGATTTGCTCTTTCAAACCATCAGCCAGCGCTACGAACAGGGTTCCATCGTCCTGACCACCAACAAAGCCTTCAAGCAATGGCCTTCCATCTTTAACAATGACAGCACCATCACCTCCGCCGTCCTGGACCGGCTGCTCCATCACGCCGAAACCATCCTCATCGAAGGCAGCAGTTACCGCATGAAAGACCAGATCAAAACCGAGGAGCCATCTTGATGCACCCACATGCAGCCATCACTCCTCCCCATGCCTCCCGGATTTTCAAACCGCCCATTTTCCGGATTTTCACGCCGCCGCTCACACATCCGCCCCAAGTTCGAAAGCTTTTCGCATTTTTCCCCGGTCAACCCGTTCCAAATACCACCATTTAATTCTGTTGTCGTCAAATCGCGAAAACTGTCTGGCGGGGTTGAATTGCGGGGCAAAAATATTTACAGATTTAATATTTGCAAGTGAACCAATTGCGATTTTTACAAGAGTTCTGCAAACAAGTCTCGGTTCATTCGGGAACGCTGGAATTTGTATTTCTAGCTGGGGAAATTTATCAGCAATTGACACACCACTTTTTAGGTGAATCTTAGAATAACCCGGTATTTTGCATGCGGTCATGTGCCCTAGGTCTGTGTCCATTTGCGCTGGCTTTTTCTTCTTTGTAGGAATAGACATATTGAACCGCACAAAATTAAAGGGCCAATCGGAAAGAGCCAGTCTTTCGACCTTTGTGCCAAAGTACCGCTGACAAGCATCGCACATTAGACCATCAGGTAAAACTGACCATTCTCCGCCACCTAAAGATTCAGGAAAAAAGTGTTCCTGCGTCTTGAATTCACCCTCTGAATTCTGACAATAGATGCACTTTGAGTTAATTCGGGTGCAGGATGTTTTCTTGTTCATTTGTCGAAAAGTAATTGGGTGCAATTGATGCCAAATAAATCTTTATATTGCGATTCTACAAAGAGTAGAAAAAAAGGGTTCAAGCCAAGCGGTTGAGAACCTTTTTGCAATCGTCCTTTCCGGGAGCGAATTTTTGATAAATGGTCGCAGCGCCTTGGAGTCCACTGCACCATTCAAGTATTTTGAACCCCTCTTCAATGAGGGAATGAATTATCGTATCCGGCTCATCTGGGTTGTTTTTATCGAATTCGTCGCGGTCATGAGCTGCTTCGGAATTATAATGTGCGACAATATTATGTCGCCAGGTTCGCAAACTATTTACCAAAGAATTGTGACTTTTTTGACAACACTCGCCGATATAAAATCTCAATTGATCCTGCTTGGCTTGGTCTAAAGTGTTCGTGTCAATTGATTGGAGGCAGTTAATTAGGTTAAGGCCTTTTTTGTGGTAATCGTAAACTCGACAGAGATCGAGGAATGCGATGCTACAATGGGCAGTCAAAGTATATTCCCAGAAATCTTTAGCCCAACCAAGTTTTTGACGACTCTCGTGAAGTTCTTTTGCGAAATGAAAATGCGTGTTTGCTCTCGCCAATTGGTTGGCTAGTAACTGGAATTGTTCTTCCCCGACTGATATTCTTTTCGGTGACATATTTTTAGATTGCTCCCGAACCTTCGCCTTTGACCGACTCTCGTTCCTGAAAGTCGTGGAAATCAAAGCCGGGCGTTTCCATTGCTGCAAGCGTACTGGCGTAGAACCACTCACCACAGGGCTGCGCCGTGTGTCTGAAAATGCCGTCCATACAAACGCGCAGAATCCATTGGTCAGGAAACCTCAACTGCTGCGCCAAAAGCGGCAATGTGGGAACGAGATCGTAGAAATAACGGGCCTGATCGAGAACGAAAACGTCCAGATACATAGGCGTGTCCTTGGCGAGGTAGCGCCAGCGTCGTTGTTTGGCCAAGTTGCAGTGATACGGATAGCCATAAAGCCCAAGCAGCAAGTCAGCCAGTAGATGCGGCTGTGGCTTATCGCAGAAAATTTTCAAATCCTGGTCCAACCAGCGAAACGAATTCAACGCTTCAACCGCTTCGGCACTACACAACTTCTTATTCAAATCTGCGGTCACACTGAATCCTGGGTCGCCGCAATTTCTAAACGCGTAAGCCAGCCACACGGCATCGGAAAGCTTCACCCTATTCGACGCTTCAACGCAGAACAGATTTTTTAGTGGGTCACCATTTGGAAGATTTTCCAGAAACATCTCCAGCATGCGGCAATACGCCGGAAAAGAATCCTGCAAAAGCATTGCCTCCAGAGGCTTTTCAAGTTTAAGCCTCTCCTCATGAAATGGCGGCAGTTTGAGTTTGATTTGGGCAGCGTCAGAAAACGCCGTGGCAAAATATTCCCGCCGCGCTCCATCCAACGCTGCCACTCGCCACCAAGGCATGAGCAACCCGGCGAATTCAATGACAAAGCTACTGACGAAGTTGCTATAATAATCGTTGAGGTTTTTGGCGACATGTTGCCAATAGTCGTTCTCAAAATCCTCCCACTCGTCTCGGGTAAAGAACCACGAGCCAAGGCGCTTCGCCCATAAATCCAAACTCTTTTCATCTCCGTCATGGTTCGCTTCAGAAAAGTTGGTTATCAGAACGCTCAATGGCGTGAGTCGCTGGTGTTCAAAAAGCTGACGTAGCACATCGAGCGTGCGCGCTTCTGAACTCGGCAACGGTCCACAGGCGTCGAAATAAACGATGTCGAACTGTTGAGGCACAATTTCGAAAAACTGCTGGAGCTTGCCGCGATATATTTTGATATGGTAGCCACTGGCGAAAAGGCTTTCCACCGCCCACTCGAAATTTTCGTTTTTGGATTCCACCGCCCATATGTTTTCCAGCCTGATCCCAAGTTCTAGCATCACTTCAAGATCATTCATCGGCTCTGGTCCGCAGAGAAACAGCACTTGTAGTTCACCCACATGCTTTTTTCCGACTCGCGCTGCGTGCAATTCCTCGAATTTTTTTGATTTTTCCTTCACTTGCTCATGCGGCACAGGAAAGCAGGTGTTTCCGGCGTTATTGGTCTTTTCAAGGCAATTACAGACGTAGTTCATGCCGCGCCGAAAATGGTCGAGCGTGACGACCGGACTGCTTTCTCGACAAGTAGTCAGCGACTCAACAGCATGAAAGAGCGCCAGCCTGCGGGCTTGCTTCTTTTCAGGCTGGTCGTATTTTTCAGGCTCTCCATTCATTTGGGTGCGGCGCCAATCGGTGATCCGCGACGTGTGGTCGCATGTGGAAAGACGTAAATCGCCACGACCCGACGGTTTCGAGTCCGGCGGAGACGCGCGATTAAAATGTTTGTCTCGGTTTTTACTGTGAATTCGATTTTGCGTCGTTTGGGTCTAAAAGTCAAAATGTTCCCAGCCCTTGCCAGGAACGAGAAAAGGGCGGGTTGTGAGGCCTGCCTTTGGCAGTTATTTGATTTTCCGAAGCGATTCTTAAAGCGGTGCGTCTATCGGAAAACAGTAAAACCCCCTTTGTTTCCGATAAAGTCCCCGGCTCCGGCTCTGGGTCTTTGCACAACCAATTGCGCATCAGTGTATTATTCTCAAGCTCGTGAAAATTCGTGAAATTCGTGTCAGCCAATGTTAGCCGCTAACGCATTTTTGCAAAAATATGGCGAAAAAGTGCGAAATGCGTTAGCCGCTTACAACCCGGTTTTTCCGGATCGTGCTATGCTCGTCCCGGATGGATATGGACTACCATAATATCATAGTCCGGGCCGGGCCAGTCGCCCCGCCTTCGAAATGGGTGGAACAGTCGCCCCGCCTGTCCCGTCTGGCCACTGGCCGGACGGAACGGAGAGGCGCGCCCATTTCCGCATCCTGCGCCGGTTTGCAAGTAGCGCAGCCGTCTCGGCTGCGAGTGCTGGCACCGTCTCGGTGCCAGGAACCATCGCGCCCGAAACACCAACCCCACGCTGGCGTCAAAACGCTGGCTCATCCGCAAAATACGTCAAAAACCCGCGTAATATCAGATTTATCACCATGAAACACCGCGTTGCGCAGCCGTCCCCGCTGCGAGTCCCCGCACCGTCTCGGTGCCAGGAATCATCGCGACCAAAACACACACGACAGCCAGCCAAAAAACACGAAAACCCCTGAAATAACACTTTTTACGCGTTGAAACATGAAACCCCAACCCACAACCATAAACGGCTGGTGTACCCCGGATTCCCCGCCAAAGTCGCACCAGGTAAGAGTAGGTAAGACCTTTGAGATGATAAAACAGCCCCCGAAACAGCAAAATCGCCAAGCTTCCTTGGGCCAGGGCGCCGATCTTGGCACACGTCCGCCCGGCGCTTCATTTCCGCCAGCACCGCCTCGCGGTTGGCCTTCAACGCCTGCATCAGCAGCTCCGGCGGAATCGCCGTCTCGCGCACCCAAGCCTTGCCGTCCTCCATTACCAGTGCCGTGCCGTGCGGGTGGATGGCGTCAATTACTTCCCTTGCGGTAATATTTTTGCGGGCCAGCGTCACGCTGATCAAAATTCCTCGTCCATCGCTGGTCGAGTTGGAAACGAGAGGGGTCCAAACGGTGGCCTTCGTTTCCACACGGATTCTTAAAAATCATGTGATTTTCCATTAAAATTTGCGGTTTTGACCGAATCTGCCCACCTAAGCATTCTCAAAAGACCTGTTCAGCGAACGGTTGCCTCGAATGTTTTTGCTTAGATGCGCGCAATTTTCTGCAAACTACCTTCTTGGTTTCCGCAAACTCGCTTGCCGCATCAGTTTTTTGGGGATGGCGGACATCAAAGACAAAATAAGTAGGTTGGTGCAGGCTACTTTCTCAACACATTCATCAGACTCGATTCTAAAATGCCCACGGCGCGTCTTCGTCCTGGCAGGACGCATTTTTTCAAAATGCCTTGTCGCGCCAGCAAGTCGACAAAGCGCAAACTGCTGTTGAGTCGTTCCGCTGCCTGTTTCCGGCGGATGACCTTCGGTGCGGTCTCCTGGTCTGTTGCTGGAGGTGATTGCGATTGCCGTCCGTGGTTCCGAAGCATTATCAGCAGTCGCGTGCGCTCATCCGCGCTCAAGGTCGGATCCGTCTTCAAACCGGCTCGAATCAGGTCAATCGTCGAGTCAAGCATACTGGTTAAAACGTCAAACTGACTTGCGCGGATTGATTTTCCGCTGGTTGGTTTTGCTGGAGAAAGGACTTGCCTTCCCGGGTGATATATTGCCGGGCGACGTTGCCTTCGCCGGTGGTTTTAATCCATTGATGACTGCGCATTTCCGGCAAGTAGTCGGCCAACGTGTTGCGCGGAACGTTGGCGGCCAGCGCCCATGCCGAAATGCTGACCGGCTTTTCGGCCGTCGTGTCGGCGATGGCAGCCAGTAGTTTCTTCGGGTCGTGGGCCTTTTTGCGTCCAGCGGCGTTTTTCAACTTCGCCGGGTCCAGATCGTGGGCGGGGTGCATCAGTGGAAACTGCCAGCGAACCACAAACGGATCGCGGGGCGGAAAATCACGGAGGATCGCCTCGACGGTCAAGGCGTTCGGTTCGTCATGCTCCGTGAAAATCAACAGGGCGTCGGGGTCACGCCCATAAACACCGCTGCCGCTGATGCGATCAATGGCGTTTTTTTGGGACTGGTTGCCTTTGCTGAAATGTGCGCCGTAAGCAATCGCCGAGCCGGTTTGCACGGTGATTCTTTCGAGCCCATTCATGAGTTCAGCCATGTCGCCGGTGCTGTTTTCGTCCGATCCCGGGCCATAGATTTTGTAGAGTGGGTCAAAGACAATCACGTCGAATTGCTCATGGCTGGCGCGTTGAATGACTTGCGGAATCAAACTTCTGAAGTCGGCCCCAAAACCGCGCAGATTCAGGAGCTTGAGCTGTCCGCGCTCGAACTGGATGTCCTTTGCCCGCGCCACTTGGTTAAGCCGCCACTGCCAGTATGCCTCGCGGATCTCGAAATTCAGAAACAACACCTTTCCTTTGGTGGTCGGTTAGGGTTTGGCATGCGGGCGCACCGTTGACATGGCGGGTGGTACCCGGGTTGAAACCCAGGTGATTGTCCGCTTGATCCACGGTCAAGTCCGTCGGCAACTGCCGCCGCATCCGTAAATTTGTTTGTTTTGAATTCATAATTTTCCGATTGTATCATGCCATTTAGGGGCTTCGTTTGAGGTCCATCGCACTCAAAAGGCTGCCAGGTGGCCCGCACCCGCATGTTTATTGAGGATTTTGACCAAAATGCCACTGCGGCCCAAAATCCCAAAAAAGATTGAAAAATTCATGGTGTTGCAGTATGGCTAGTACACTTGATGCGTTATGATTCCATTGAAAATACAGCTCAAAGACGACCTGCCGGTTTGCCACCAGATCATTCAGGCAGTGCGAGAGGCCATTTTTAACGCGCAACTCAAAGATGGGGCAAATTTCCCTTCCGTGCGTGAATTGAGCCGGGAACTTCACATCAGTTGCGCCACGGCACACAAGGCCGTCTCGGCGCTCAAGGACTCCGGCCACCTTGCCAGCAATCCCGGCATCGGCATGGTGGTGACCGTCCCCCGGCTGCCATCCCGTGACGAACGGTTGCAAAAACTGCAACCCCACTGCGCCGGACTGCTCAATGAAGCGGGCGAGGTGCAGCTAAAATTCCGTGACGTGGTGGAGGCTCTGCGCCGGACACCTCGGTCGGCCGGTCATACCACATCGCTCGACCAGCATATTGAAATGTCCCCAATAACCGCGAAGCCGTCTTCCGTGGACTGGATTTCCAGCAATGGCCGTCCACCCGGTTCCACCCAGATTGTCCGGGCTGCGCGAAAGGCCATGCTCACCGGGCGATTCAAGGCGGGCGATCCATTTCCTTCCGTTCGGAAACTGAGCGGGGAACTTCGCATCAGCACCAACACGGTGCATAAGGCCGTCGCGGCACTCAAGCGCTCCGGCCATCTGGCGAGTAGTCGCGGCATTGGCTTGATCGTGCAAGGTTCCATGCTGTCAATCCAAGCCGAGCGGCTGGAACATCTGCAACCATTCTGCACAGAATTGCTCAAGCAAGCGGATGCTTTGCATTTGGCACTCGAAGACGTGGTGGAGGTCCTCCGCCACAGCCAAGCGGCCAGGCGGGCTGATTACTGGAAAGCGCATCAATCTGAATGGGAAGCCATTGCCATGAAACTATTGCCACGCTGGGAGGCCCACGGCAATTATTATACGCATCAGAACGAATTCCCACAGATGGATAGATCCGTTGCGGTTCACATTGATGCCAGCCACAAGCTCAAGGTGGTCGAATTTGGTCCCGGGGCAAGCCATCACTGGAATCAAGGCGGATTTCTGTTTGTGGAAGATGCCAATCCAGAAGCAATCAACCTCATTCGGAAACATACGAAAGGGCTGGCTCAGTTGAGCCAGCATTGGTTTGCATATGAGGAATGCGGTCTGTTTTTTTGAGATCAGTCGCATTCACGACAATGTCCACGGATCTGTCATGTTGGCTTGAGGCTAATCTTCGAGCCCGATGGGTGGCACGAACGACGGCCTTCAAACGCCGTTGCGCCGGTGGCAAGGAATGGACGGAGATTGCCGTGAACTTTTGCCGAAGGCGGAACTGACCAGAAACACCCGGTTCCCCTGCCGGAAATGTCCGGTGCAACGGTTTTCTACGGTTGCCTGCTGGCTGCTGCTGTTGCCGGATACTAAAGTATATCCGGCAAACAGCAAGCCAGCATGCCGGGAATAGCAATACCTAACGAAAATTGATTTCCGGCAGGTAGCCTGCCAACGTGCCCCAATGTGTGTCGTGCTCCCACGCCCGGTACCCATCTCAAGACCGGTTTGGTGGCAACGGTTCCCTGGTTCCCTGGTTCACCTGCCAAAACACATACCCCCAGGGCGAGGCCATTGTTTTCGCCGCCGCCTCGCTTCCTGCCATAAGGACAGGGTGTGTTTTGGTGGGAACCGAGGGAACCGAGTGAACCACCGCGTAAACATCAATGCCTGTCTGTCTAAAAAGAGAGAAAACAAGTGAACCGGTCAGGCCAAAGGGTTGGTCTGGGCAGGCGGTTCCGCTGATTGGAACTCGGTTTTGCCCAGAATTCAGGCAGATCATGCCAGTTCGGCGCGATGATTCTGGAATGGCCTCCATTTGCTGGCAAAATCAAGCAACGAGTTGAGCGACGGCATGCTCTCCGCGCTGAGCGGTTATGGTGTTATGGGAATTGCACACCGGGGGGCCTTCACTGGAGGTCATCGGGAAGCCGGGCGTTCGACTCGGAAAACACATGTCCCGCTACCCACCCCCTATATCAAAAACCCATAACACCATAACAAGCCTCCTTATATATATATATAATAATAATAATAATATAATAATAATAATATATATATATATAGGGCCGTCGTTATGGTGTTATGGGTTTTTGGAGAACAGGGGGTCGCGGGAATGTGGTTTGCAAGTGCTGCAAACTCCTGGGGTTACGCTTCTTCTGAGAATCTGGAGCCATGCCAAAAAAACGCGCCAGCGGCCCGGCAACGCCACGACACCCCGTTGCTGCCTTCTTGGCATCCTTTTGAACTGCCGATGGCTGTGCGGGCCGCCAGCGCACTGGGCGGCCCATCCAAACGGACGAGGCATCAACCCGAGTCCCTAGTCCCGCGCTCACCACACTTTTGACCGGGTTTGGCTTCAAACCTCGCGCGCGGCGTTATGGTGTTATGGGTTTTTAAAACAACAGGGGGTCTTGGGAATGGGGTTTGCGAGTGAGGCAAACTCCGCGCTTTTGCGCTTCTCCCGCTTCTCCCGCCTCATGGCTGGGCTTGAGAACCTTGCGCCGCAAACGATCCTGGCGGGCTGCCAGCGCGCCGGGTGTCCACCCAAACGGATGAGTTCTCAACCCGAGCGCCCCCGCGCCCCGCGCTCACCCCGCTGCTTCCACCCTCTCTGGAGACGACGGACGTCATTGGGTGGGGTCACTGGGCTTGCAAGGGGTTTTCAGGCGGAGCGCGGACGTTCAGGGCCTTACCCTCTCCTGTCAATTCGCCTAACCAAAATCCAAAATATCTCCCCCCTATGGGTGGGAAGCCGGGGCCAAGCCATCCGTCGCCGTCGTCCGATTGGATTAGGGCGCAAGGCATTTGCGCTTTGCTGGCGGGCGCAAATGTTCATGCGGCCATGGATGAACTAACGCGCGCGCGTGGCGAGAATTGCGCCACGGTTGCCGCTGTCGTGGGTCGGCTGGCATATCACCAGCGGCGGCGGTTGGCAACCGGCTTTCTGTTACATGAATACTCCGAATAATCAAACGTCCCCTGTCAGTGCGGGCACAATCGCGGCGGCATTGGCGGCGGCAGGTATCGAAATATCACCAGCACGGCGCACACTGGGCGGCGAATGTCAAAGCGTCGGCGAGTTGTTGCGCTCTGGCGAGCGTCCCGCCGGGCCATTGCTGCAAGCCGTCCAAGCCGGTTTAGATCGTGAGTTGTGCGAATGGTCCGCTTATCACCTCAACGCCAAGATGGTGGGCGATGGGCGCGAAAGTCTCTGGCAACGGGAGCGAGGCCAAGCGGCGGGTTGGTGTGCCACCATGGCGGACGCCATTGGGGACGGCGTGCAAGCGTTGGCGTTGTGGCGGGCGGGGTTGTGTCTGGCGCGGGACTCCGGCGCGGATGTCATCACACTGGGCGAGCCGGGCGGCGTCTGTGCGGCTTGGGTCAAGGAGATTGCGCCCGTGGTCATTCCGGCCAGCGAGTCCACGGCGCAAGCCGTGGCGGGCTATTGGGCCGGGCAGGCGGGCGCGGTCAAAGTGGCTTGCAAGCTGGCCAGCATGGCGGCGCGGGTCGCTTGGCGGGCCGTGGGTGATTCTGTGGCGCGGGATATGTTCGGCGAGACACCAGCGCAAGCGCGCATGGCAAGGGATTGGATGATTTGGGCCACGGCGGCGCGGGATTTGCCGGAGTTGTCCGCAGAGCAACGGGCGCAACGGCGACTTGTGGCGGTTGAAGCCATGCGGGCCAAGCTGGCCAGCGGACGGGGACGGCGGGCGGCGTTCGCGGACAAGGTCAAGCAAGCCGTGTTGCTCATGCTCAACGGGACCAGCGCGGATGATGCGGCGGCGGCGGCGGGTTTCAAGCCTTGTCCACGCCGTGGCCGT
>Ga0302155_10001854_pt1 | contig 14892 bp, 27 predicted proteins | sample I_Bog_N3_1_FD_193508 | JGI IMG/M metagenome (GOLD analysis project Ga0302155, IMG submission 193508) | Peat permafrost microbial communities from Stordalen Mire near Abisko, Sweden - I_Bog_N3_1 | ecosystem: Environmental > Terrestrial > Soil > Wetlands > Peat | place: Sweden: Abisko, Stordalen...
GGTGGAAAACCTTGTTGTTCCTCCAGCTCAGCGGCGCGGGCCTTGGTGACCTGATTGATAACGGTTCCAGGCAACAGTTTTTTCTCGGTGTTCAGTTGCAGCAGAAACTGACGATTGACGACATGAACAAGCATGCCATTGGCACGTGGGGGAGCCCAACCAAGGGACTGCAACTCCAGACTGGTAATTGGCGTGAATGCTTGCGGGCTGAGATATGCTTCAAGTTCTTGATGGCTGATCTTCCATGGTGCGGGTAAGCGATAGATTTGCAGATTCTTAAACCACATGGGGTATTCCTTGAAATTCGGGATTCAATGGACGAAGTTGAGCCGCGCCACCATTTCATTGGCGCAGCTTTTCATAGGCGAAAAAGGGGATATAAAGAGGGGAGTAGGGCTTTGCGAGGCCAAGGGGAGAATGCTATGTTATCGCCCGCGTTGGCGGTACTTGGAGCGGATCACAACCTTGTTGACTAATGCCTTTACGCCGCTTCCATGATCTCTTCGTGTTTATGATCAAGACTGATCTGAGCAACCATATTCGCAATGAACTCTTGGGCTGCCCTCACTTTTACTTCGATTTTTCGTTCAAGTTCCATATCTCTGGTGTACTGAATAGCCGTGACGCGCATGTGAGGAGGGATATGGCTAACCTCATGCAAATCCTTCTGCTCGTACTTGATCAGCTCTTCTGGCGTATCAACCAGTGTGAATGCCACCGTTGCCTTGCTGCGCTTCCACAAACGCATATAGCCCCGCATTTGCCATTCGTAGATCGGATCGTGACAATCTTCAACAAAAGCTGGGAAGGTGGATAAATCCCACGATGACTTGGTATCGATAATTTGGTCGCCAGCTTCGTCATCAATATCGATTTCACCGCTTAACAGCTCGTCCTGCTTTCGGATTTTGTTTTTCTTGAAATCTTTATAAAATACGTTGTTAAGCAACTCAATCGACGTATCTTCGACTTGAATTCCCTTTTCCATGAATTTTGTAGTTACAACCTTGTGATACCCATACACGAATTCCTTGGCGATGCCTTTGAGTTCGGTCTTTGCACCGGCAGACAGTGACATGTCGAAATACGGTTGAAGAATTGCCTTGTCTTCTTCAGTTTTAACCTTTTTTTTGGCAATTACGGCTATCTCGCCAACAAGGTACTGAGGATCAATAGAGCGGGGCTCTGTCATGATTAAGCCAAGACTATGACAACGGATGGGGATCATACAGTTTCCTTTTTTAGTTCATTTTCAGTTTCGACTAGCTCTTTCTCTTGCGCAGGGCTGAGGGAGTGCCAACTGCGCATATTGGAGCCGTTGAATTCACCCTTCCTCATTCTAGCCATGGCGTTGTTGAAACTTTTTACGCTGATTGGAGGGAGTGCCTTTGTTGGTTCTTTTTTTGTCTCTGCGCCATTTGCACCGTTGTTGTCGTCGTCCTTTTCAGCAATGCCCAAAATTGCTTTCAACGTATGGCGCTCCAAATATGAAACGGTACTTACCCGAGCATGAATTGCATTCTTGCTGCCTGTGCGATCTGGCTCACCACCCATTGAAACAGTTTCCTGGTGGCCATCAAAATGTCTCAGATAGCAAGTAACCTCAATCCATTCTTTTTCATCACGGGTAATCTTCCATGATGAGCTAAGGCCATATTTTGAAAGTGCCGGGGTGGCCGCACTAATTACTGCATGAAGTTCGGCAAAGGATTTTCCTGCCATTGGGCCATCAGCATGGGTTTTGTTTTTGATGACAGTAATTGCTTCAGCCTTGAATGAGGCAAAGGCCTGGTCATAGGATTTCTGTGCTTCTGCTGCATCCAAACGCGCTTTTACTTCTAGCAGACGCTCCAGCTTGGGGATGTCAAAATCATCCTTTTCCATTGCAGCTTCAATCAGGCGCATCATTATCTGAGAATCACTGCGAGGTGCAACCGAGATGTTTTGGCCGACTGGAATAACGTGCATTGGTGTTACTTTTTCAATTTCAAGGACTGCATCATTCATGGCATTCTCAGTAATTCAAGGTAACGTGTGGGATTTCATTGCCAACCAGAAGGCTGATTACGATGTCGCATGATTGGAGGTCAAGGCCTTTCGATTGCAGTACCGTTGCTACTCTTAGATGGACATTTTTTATGTGCTCTACATTGGCCACTCTCTCGCGTTCAGCGCGTTCAGCGTCTTCTTTTTGCTTCGCAATTTTGGCTGCTTCATCTTCTTGAGCCTTTTTCACAGCAGCGGCTGCCGCAGCATCATCGTCACGTTGCTTTTGCTCGGCATCAGCGATAGCTTTTTGCTTCCGATTATGCTCATCGATAGCAGCCTGTTGAATTTTCAATTCTTCACGCTGCTTGGAGAGCTTGGCTTCCGCTTCCTTGCGTAATTTTTCAGCTTTTTCTTCTTCTACCTCCCGTTCCCTGGCAAATTTAGCTCGCTCTTCATTGAGGATGCGTTGCGCCTCAGCGGTTGCATTTTCTTGCGCAGCTTTCTTCCGTTCAAGTTCAGCGCGTTCTTCAGCAAGCCTGTTTGTCTCAGCTTCGCGGGCGATGGCATCTTCGCGCGCCCGAATTTCGGCAGAAGCAGCCGCATCAATTGATTCTTGCAGGCGCGACATTGAGTTTGCATGCGCGACTTTTGCGCCGGGAAGGAATTCCTCGAAACTCTCATCCAACTGAATTTCAGAGAGCTGTTTGGATATAGATTCGATTTCAGAGAGTGTCTTTCCAACTGCTGAAAGGGAGGTCTCGGTTATTTCCGTAATGCGCGCCTTGATACTTTCAATTCGTTGGCGTTCAATTGCCAGCGCCTGTTTCTTTGCGGCCTCTTTGGCTAAGTCCCAGTCATCACGCAACAGTTGAAGACGGTCTTCTTCAGGAGATGAAATTCCAATCAACCGATCACGCTCAACCTTCACTGCACTGGTAAATGCTTTAGCGTCTTCTGTAGCATCTTTAACTGTGTGATCGACGGCGAATCGTAAATTCCTCAATCGCATGAGTGCGGAGTGGCATTGCTCGCGGCCGTCTTGGTTCTTGATTTCGACAATGGTCGATGAGGACTGGACCAACTCACGGAGCTTCCGTTCTTGTTCTGGTGTAGCAAGGGCGGCGGCCGCACGCTGGGGCAACGTCAATGCCAACGCCGTTTCCGGCTTTTCCATTACTTCCATTTCAATTTCCATCCTTTTCATCGTTCACAGGAATCCCTGTCATTAAAACAGAACGCTGTTTTAAACCATGCCAATCCTTATTGGCTATGCGCGCTTGCGAAGACTTCTCGGCGGCAGCTCTGGCGTTGTCTTCGCGTTGTTTCAGATATCCGCACAAAAAGAGGAGGGTGAAGACGGTTATCATCGAAATTAATGTCGTCTTGATCCACAGTACGATTTCTTCTTTTTTCATAGAACACGCTCCAATATGGCATTGACGTGAATTGCAATCTTTTCTGGTGCAGATAGGTGACCGGCACTAGCATTACACCGCCTGTGTGCCAGGAATAGATTGCTGATATGGTTTGGACCACCGTGAGTTGCAGGAACTAGATGCTCCTCCGACTCGTCTTCGTTTAATACAGGTTTGAGACAGAAAAAACAGTAACCGCCATCTCTCGCTCGAATAGCCGCAAGTCGTGGCGAACTTTTCTTTTTCTTTCCAGTGCGGGGAACGGCTCGCCATGACTTTCCGCTTCGAAATGCATCAAGAACCTTCTCTGCATCGCCAGAGAAGCTGAGCGCACCCGCCTTGTTCTTGTAAATTACCGAAGTTAGATCGCCGGCCTTAAATCTGGCAACCTCCCATTCGTTCGTTGGCTGAAGAACCTGTGCGCCATTTGCGGATAACCACTGGCGGAAGGATTCCAGTTTCTTGCACGAAATCATTTCAGCGCCCACTGGTGGTCAGGGTCCGGTACGAACGCCATTGCAAGCCGCCATTCATACCCGGTGTCGGTGCGGCCATCTGGTAAAGTTGACATCACATTCTCCATTGCCTTAACCAGCCATCCGCCCGGTACTTTTGCGCGCTGGTGCGAAAAATCAATTACTTCGAAGTTGAGGCCAACTACAGGGGCCTGGGCTTCAATAGTTCGAATTGGATATTCAGCCTTTTTATACGCGTACAGATTGGTAGGGCTTTCAATGTCGGTCCAAATTCCATGTATTTGAACCTGATTTCTTATTGCGCTCATGTTATTTTTCGCATATGTGTAACATGGGAATTTACTGGCAAGTTGATGGGCGACTCACCTGATTCCACCGGCTTTCCCGGTCCATTGATGACCAGTGCAAGCAGACAGAGAGAGCCAAATGCAGCAAGTGGCCACAACAGGAGGCGGCGTAGCCACCTCATTGCAGGACCATCACGGTTACGCCGCATGGCTCATCGGCAAATTCATCACGGATTGATCGGTCCATCTCGCCCGGATCGCCAATGGCATCGCGAATTTGTATTCCATGCGCAGTTTCAATGCGGATGCGGAGTTTCATGCTGTACCTCTGTCGGAAAACTGGATCATGTTCGGCATGATGGAGTCGATAGTTCCATCAGGGAATTCGACAATTGCAACCGAGTAGCCAACTCCGCCGCTCTCGTACTCTTCGCATGCACAGCCCCATTTATGAAATTTCGCTGTACCTTTTACTTGCTTTGTCCAAATGCGCGTGCCTGGTTGGTTCACCATTTCAGAAACCATTACCGGGCGAAATTGAGTTGTCATGAGGAACCCATCCTTTAAGAGTTTCGCGGGCTTCGTTAGTCGTCGCCAGTTATTGAGCCAGGCCGGCAGCATTAAGCGCCGCACTGGCGGCCTCCAGGGCTTCAGTAAGGCTACGTTTGGAAAGAGTTTGTCCGGAGCAGACCGCCGCGCACATCTTCAAGGCGCTGATCAGCATAGCTTGTGATGTGTCACTGGAAATTGGCTCCCACTTTTCAACATCGCAAGCGCGAACACTGTATTGGCCTTTCGTGTCGGTCAAAAATGTGGAGAGTTGGTAGTTCTGCTGTGACGCATCAAGTCGCGCCACACGGCGCTGGCCGCCATAGAAAATGAAGACCTCAACGTAGGGAGATGGAAGTTGCGAGCGTGCTGCACCAGGCTCTGGAGCATCGGCAGCAGAAATTGCGCCGATCAATTGCATGACATGAAGTTGTGCATAATGATGTGCTCGGACATCACCATCCCATTCGGCTGACTTGAGGTCTTCCTTTGCACGCTCCAGATTTTCTTCCAGGACTGATTTATCAATTGTCATTTCCAAGTTCTTCTCCCTTTACTTGATTTGAACGAATTCGATCATGTTGAGACGGCCAGCAATTCGAATCATTTGTGATGTACGCGTGTCGAAGAACCCACGGCAGCACGTGTCTTCAGTTTTGTGGCAAATGAAGTGGCTATCGTTGCTCCTGCATTCAGCCAGAACTTCTTTCATCCTGGCATTGCTTACGATCTTGTCTTTTGAGAAAAGGCATTGATCGCATTTTGTTTCGCATACCTTGAACACGGCAGCTATCCTTATTTTGGTGCGGGTATTTTGCGTGACCGCCCGCTCCGGCACTGCCGACCTAAACCAACAGAGAAGCGCCGTTAATTTCACCAGTCCGCGCATATGCATTGTTCTCTGGCCTTTTCACGCTAGAACGACGCTTCTCTTGTGGTTCTGGCCTTTTTCGTCGCCAGAGCGGACTACGCAACTTTCGCAGCAGGAAGCTATGCTGTCGTTTGCTAACTACCAACACAGAAACGCACCCACACCGTGCGCACCTTGTCGCCTGATTAGGGCCGACCGAACCGGCTTCGCAACGCGCTCGCATCGACGTAAGTTGCCGCGAAGGATCACATCTCGGCTTTTCTCGTCGAAAGTAACGCTCGGCAGGCTAGTTCATCTCGCCCGGATACGCTTCTGTGTTGACCCTCCGCACTATCCTGGCAGAGGTTAAGGTGTTGATGGCCGGCTATGCGTTTCCCCGGCTTGACGGGACTTTCACCCGCCCCGCATTCACCAACAGAACAGCGCTTTTGCGCTCCCATAAAGCAGGGTATATTCAATCTAAGGAAACACCTCACAAACACAGCCGAGCTAACCGACTGCCACAAGAGAACTGATCTGTTGATGCTGGATACAGCCAAGATGAAGGCGGACTGCGCAATTTCCAACAAGTCAGGAGCGTCACTTTGACGGGAGCCGGTGCTAGTGTTCGAGAACTTGCCCCCGCATGGTCTCAGCGGTAAAGCCGACGGTAGGTTCCCCCGGCATGAATGCGCCTCTTACATCTTCTGGCTATCAGGGAGTAGCGCCCCTGGCTTGTTGACACTGAAAAATCCTTGGACTTCCACCAAGGCTGCGCTCGATGCCAAATTACTCTGAACCTCTAATGCGACGGCTGCGCGCTGGTGCTGCACTTACTCGACCAAGCTGTATCTTTACGCGGAACTATTCTTGGTCTTCCCCGCGACATGTTCTTAACCAAGCGGACATGCTCCGGGACCGTTCGTGGACATTTAGCGACCGTCTTGAACGATGAAGTCATCCAGTCCTTCTGCACTGCTGCAATTCTGTTTGGCTGCCGTCGCCAATCAAACTCTCTCCGGCTGTCATGCCTGCATCATCAGGGGCATTCCTTTCTCGGGGGTGGTGTTAGCGCCGGCCTTCCACCGGACTCGACTTTCGTTCACAGAGGCCTGGGTCTTCCTGCTTTCCAAAGTCATAAGCAGGCTCTTGGCTTGCATCAGAATCTTTCATTCCTCTGTCTGGTCCTGCAACTACCGTCTCCAGATCACTGCCGACGTGGCGCTGAATTCCGCTTCTCTCCCGGTTGGTCTCGCCCTTCGAAAACCAAGACTGTCTTATCCAGCAATCCTAGAAAATCGTTTTTGCCATCGGTCTCGCGCAGAGCGTTTGCGCCTCATTACAGGGATGGCTCCCGCCGCAACCTAGCTGGCTCAGTTGCGAACGCCGTTTTTAAGACAGTAGGTTGTCAGCCCAGCGGCAAAACTTGAGATTCGTTGACCACTTACGGCGGTCAGTCGGGCGATTTTAAAAGACCGTTGCTCCTGCTTACCACAGCAGTTCGATGTCCCGTCCGGCTTGGGTCTAGCAACCAGCGCGGTCGCTTCGCATATTCCCGATGTTCAGGTGAGCTTCTATAGATTCAGAATTCTTGCGGCATCGCACCGCTGGCGGCATATGCCCCGCTGGCCACTGCCGTAACTCTCCGGCTGTCATGCTTTTTTTCTCATGTTTCCCGGTCAGGTGGGGCTACCAGAACAAAAAGCGTTTAAAAAACAAAAGCGACCTCTTTGCTACTGCAATTCATGCCAGTTACGTCTCTGGCGCGGGGTCTCACCGCCGTATTTCGTCCCTTGCGGGCATGCTTGGCTACTTACGGCAGCCAATCGTTGTACGCCCAGACCTATCTGGAAAGTGGCGCTAATTTGGAGCGGGCTGCCGGGCTCGAACTGGCGACATCCCGCATATATTCTTGACCGCTTACGTCCGGTCAGTCGGCATGTTCACGCAACTAAGTTACGTCATGAAAGCCATTGCGCACATGCTGCTGGAGTTACATCGCCACGACCAGCTAGGCTCAGGCAACGCCATGAATTTATGAGTCAGCTAAGGCACTTTTATTCAGCCGTAGTCTTTTGTTCGCCATTCGGGCCGTGTTCAGAGTGCTTATTCTGATGTCGCAAGAAAATCAGAGCGTCAGAGGAATTGGTTAGATCATGCGACCGTGCACATGGTAGTAAGCAGCAGCCCAAGATTCGGCGCGAACGATTACCAAATTGCCGAAGCCGTCATCGCACAAGTTGTAAATCAGCATCGGCGCCATGTTTGTCAGCAGAATCATTTGCTTCTCAATAGTGTTGAGTTACGGTGTAGAGGGGAGGGCGGTTAGGCTGCAATCGAAATCAAAAAACCTTTGTGCATCCGCTTGTCTGGAAATGTCGCGGAACGCTTCGCTATCGGCCACATTGTTTTGTTGATCGTTACTTTATCTTTAAAGACCGAGTTCAATGCAACCGCCCATTTATGCGCAGTTGCGGCACTCAGGCATTTCACGTGCACATTGATGCGAATTGCCCCGAAAACGTTGATGCTTTCAAATGGGATACCGAGCTGCTTGAGTTTTTCTTGCATTGCTATTTTCATTTCCTCGGTCATCTCGGCCTCCATCTATCAGGTAGGGTTAGGCAGTTGCGGCGGCAAGGGCAGCACGAGCAATATCACGCATTGCTGGCATGACTCGCTCAACACCATCCCACTCGTTGCGCTCGTTTTCCATGTCTCGGATTTCTTCCAGAGCCTTTACCAAAGCGTCGTGGTTGTTGCAGGCACGGATTAAAAATTCAGCGTGCTCGGTGACCTCTGGCGAGTTGCCAGCATAAAAATCACCAGCATGCACAACCAGGAAAACCGTCTTTCCAGTTGCATCAACGATTGGCGCACTTACTGAGCAATCACAAGACTCTTCCGTGCTTGCATACCAGTCACTCTGAGGAAAGATTCCGTTCTTCATGCCAACCAATGGCAGTTCGAGTTTTGATGTCATTTCCATCTCCATTTAGTTGGATTCATTTGCTGATGCCAACACGACTGCGGACAGCAAGTCTCGGCCTGTGTTTCCGAGAATCTATGGGTTGCAGAGGCTTTCGCATGCTTTCCAGCTGCCAGCGCACGTCGATCTATCCGCACGCGTCTTGGCTCAATATTTAGGTGCTGCTCGCAGTCTCTCCTGCTGTCATTGCGCTATCGACTCACAATTGCGGGGCTTACGTATGCCCAACCGGCCAGACCTACCTGGCTTCTTCTCGGCATTGATGCGACTTATTGCGCGCGCCGACTTCCGTGCGATGCATGTGAAAACACGCGTTGGCTCTGACTTTTCGTCTCGACCAACTGCTGGAAGTACTTCATTATTTCTGTCCGTCGTTACCTGCGCCACGAGCGGATGGGCGTCTTTCGACCGTTTCTTTAGTTTCATCGCAGCCCATAGGCCACTCCACCAGGGAGATCGGATTTCGCGTGCTTTTACTTCTGCGGCACGCGCCACGGCGCAGGAGGTTATCGTCTTTGCTGCCTGATATTTCCAGCAGTTGCGGACATCGCCTCTGTTAATCCATTGAGTTGTTAAAGACCGGTGACTCGGCTTGCTGCGTTTGCTTTGTCGATGTAAGAACTGTAGCACCATGCTTTTATAAATGCAAGCACCATGCTTATATAAATAAGCATGGTGCTATAAAAAATGTTGGCCGCCAATCCATACTGCTGTGTTTTGGATTAGAAACGGAAGGAGGAGGGATTGATGGGGGGGGCTACGTGGGGCGGTGAAGGTGGGGGCAATGCTGGCAAGATTAACTATGGCGGGAAGCTCTCATGCTGGGAGCAGGTCAGTACGTATGTTAGATTGATAGGAGGTAAATTAGAGGGATGAGTATGGATATTGCATCTATTTCGGCTGCACTTGGCAGCATCAAGGCAGCGACGGATATCGCAAAGCTAATTATGGAGTCAGGCTCTACGTTGGAAAAAGCCGAAGCCAAGTTGCAACTGGCGGAGCTAATTAGTGCCTTGGCCGATGTGAAAATTGAAATAAGCCAGATCCAGCAAATTCTTATCGATAAGGATGGAGAGATTCGAACTTTAAAAGCGGCTGTTAGCTTAAAGGAAGACGTGTTGTGGGACGCGCCATATTACTGGCGCAAAGTTGATGACGGTAGGGATGGGCCATATTGCCAACAGTGTTACGACAAAGACAATATGCTTATAAGGCTGTTAGTTGGCAGCCCTGGATGCTGGTCATGCCGCACATGTAGAAATAGATACAAAGACTCATCATACAAGCCAACAGAAGCCAGAAAGTATGCCGGTAGCCATTGGACGGGAAGGTAATGATCAACTGTAGAGATCTCTGTAGGCAGCACCTTTACTTATACTGCTAAGTGGTATGTTTCTTTGTTGTAAATATGTGGGAGAGGGCGCTGATGTTGCCGTTTATTCCTCTCACGTAAATTCATTTCCTAACTAAGTAAGCAAGCGTTGCTTACTTACTTGTCCAGTAGTTCCTTGATCAACTGCTTCATCTCATTATTGCTTTTAAGAATATTGTCCAGCTTCTCATTTGTAGGGGTGGCAAGTAGGCGCGAGATGATCTCCGCATTCATGGTGCGACCATTGCGTTCAGCAGCATCCTGAAGCTCACGGTGCAATTGCGGAGGGAAGCGCACAGCTGATTTTATATATGAATCTTGAGATGATTTTTTGAGGGGCGGTTTCTGCATCTCCCTATTTTTAGGTAAGGCAAATGCATCTGTCTCGCAAAGCCTTCATGTTGGAGGCAGTAAAATTATAAGGAAACGCAAACACATACGCTATACAAAGACATCATCTCGCGGGGAAAGCAATTCCTTGTCAAAGAACTAATGGAATAAAATCCACCTTTTCTTCAGATATGCGCAATTTCTTGGCGCGCATAGTTGCTTTTTATCTATGCAAGATAGAATGAAAAACATACTTAATGGTATGCAGAATCACTCATTGTGAAGTCTGAATTCGGAGAATATACTGTATGTATAAACAGTAGTTTACGATCCGATAGATCCTGTCGCAGCCATCTAAAATTCACGAAAAATGTTTCAGGCCACTTTTTAATGCTAAATATAGAAGAAGACGAATTAATTCAAGCGTACCGAAATATGGATGAAAGATATAAATTTATCACTTTGTCTTCTGCTAAGCGGCTGGAATCACTATGTATCAAAAATAGAATTCCGCTACTTCGATTGGTCAGCAATAACGCCCGCGCTACCTCTGGAGCTGGATGTGTTGAGGAAATCCAATGCAAAAGATAGGACCTGGTGTCTATCGGATTTTTTCAATTTTGCAAAAACTGCAAGAATTTTCATAGCCTCGTCAATATCAGGGGGAGTCTCCTCTGTTGATTCCGGAGCTTCATGATCTTGATCCATCCAGCCACGTCCCAAATCTAAATGTAGCTCGATTTTCCTTGCTAGCTCGTCGCCAATTCCTTTGGTCGTGCCGGATGCCGTCTTGGTCTTGTCCAAAACTTGCTTCAGCGTAGGCCCGCTTAGTTTTTCTCCGTGCCTTTCCGACTCGTCGACTAATTTCTTTAGTCCTTTGCCATCAAGTCCCCCGCGCTTATTTACGAGCGCAAGCAGATTGCAATAGCGGATTTCATCATTCGTTCTCATGTTTAGCATTCTGCTATTTTTATTTGAAGCTTGGTGCTTGTTTAAATCGAAGCATGGTGCTACGATAAAAAGCATGAAGCTTTCAAAATACTTATCAATTGAGCGTGGAAGAGGTGCATCTCTTGCCATCGCTTTGAGTGTCTCTCCGCAACAGGTTTACCAGTGGGCCTCTGGAACTAGATCGATTCCGCTTGAGCATTGCCCGGCTATCGAGAAGGCAACGCATGGCCAAGTTACGCGCCAAGACTTGCGCCCCAAGGATTGGGCGGATATCTGGCCCGAGCTTGTCATCCACACCGCTTAATTTCGATTTCGAGTCATGAGTTTTCATGACTCTTATTTTTGCCCAAGTCCCACTGGGAATGTCACTGGGAAGTTGATTGAATTTTTATATTGGAGGTCTTGATGACGCTCTTGGAACGCCTTGATGGGCCTAGTGTTGCGCCGATATCCCACATATTGAGATTGCCGACTTTCCGCGCGGCTGTCGTAACAGCTTGGAAGCACCGGAAATTTTTGAACATGACAAAGACAAGCCTGTGTGAGCGCACGGGAATGCGTCCGTCGCACGTCACTGAATATCTTGCTGATCATGAATTTGATGAAAAAGGACGTGAGCTGCGCGAAATGCCAGCCAAGTATTTGCCCAAATTTGAAGAGGCAATCGGCAATAGCTTCGCATCGCAATGGCTCGCTGTTCAATCCAAGCTGACCATTTTGGAGTCGCAAATCGCTGAGCAAAAGGCGTCGATGTGGCAAAAGTAGAGGCCTCAGTAACGTATCTCGAATACCAAACTGCATACATGAGTGCCCCTTCTGGCGCGAATAGCCAGCGGGTCTTGATGAAGTTGTTCGAGACCAAGGGAATTCGGCTGATGAGTGATTCGTGTGAGGCGATTCAACCAGCGCAGATCATTGATGACGCGCAAAAACAGCGCTTCATCGTGCGTCAAGACCAATAGGAGGGCGGTTCATGAACCGAATTTTTGAGGCTAGCAACTACGGTTTTGTAATCCAGTTTGAAGATGGCTTGGAACGGTTTCGAACTGCATTCAATCCGCGCCTGGTTTCTACGCCAGCTAGAACAGCTGGTGAAAATGCTGCGGTTGAAATGTTTGACTTCATCAATGAAGAAAGTGAAGTGCCAGCATGACGACTCGCGAGCAATTAAAAAATGCTGATACAGAAGACATGATCGCAGAGTTGAAAGAGCGGGACGAGCTACCCGAATCGGATATCGATGACTTTGATGAGGTCCAGATTTTAGAGGCTCTTGGCTACACACCGGATGAAGACATTGATTTTGATCGTTTCCATCAGATGTTTTCTGTAGGGCAAGCGGATCTTGCTGTCGCTGAATTCAAAAGATTAATTGAGCATAAAACGGGGCGGATCATCGTATGAAATTCGATCAAAAATCACCTATTCAAATTGAAGCTGAACGCCAAGAGGCCGCAAATCTGGCGGCCTCGATTCTTGATATGACTTCAAAAATTCCGCCTCGGATTATCAATGATGCGAAATCGAACCTCATCCGGCAATACAAAACAGCTGCAACCAAGGCAATTTCAGTTGCTCAATCGAAGTCGCCGAATTTAACAAAGCTGCGCGAACAACACGCAGCCATCCGCTCGTTCTATATCTGAGGTCGCCTTGAAAAAGACAATCGAATTGAAAGAAGGACAGGTTCATTACCCGAAAAATCCAAAGGAAAAAAATCGCCATAACCACCGTCGAATCACCGGAATTGTCGGTGATCGTATTTTCTATAGTGCAGGCGGAGATAAGAATTTCTCATGCAAGCGTAGTTCATTTATTGCGTGGTTCGGAAAGAAAGTTAAGGCATGAGTAAATCAGGATCGCAACTACGTGATGAAGGAATTCATTGCGCCATCGAAAATGCAGAACGTGCAAACAAAGGCTGGTCGATCAAGATCAGTGGTGAATTCAGGACTTGGGTTGGTCGTCAGGGAAAAGTATTTGCAGTTGAAGATTTTCGCAAATACATCGCTCTGCATAAACCGGAACTGATGCCGGCATCATCAAACGCTTGGGGCCATTTGGGGATGGTGGGCGTAAATCGTGGATTTATGCAGCGCGCAGGAAGCCGTCAAGCCAAATCCAAAGAAACACACGGCCATGAAATCAAGACGTATGTGAGGAAGGCGGCATGAGTTCAGTTTTAAACCAGCGTCAGTCTGCAATCAAATCTCGCATTCAAGAGTGCAAGTATCACAGTCAAATTCGTGACATAGCGCATCAATATCGTCACTGTGGAAAGCTGTGGAGCGAGAGGGATATGAAGCGCCTCTTGATTGATCAATTCGAGCGTGACACAAGAAATGATCCTGATTTCAAGGATCAATGGGATGCCATGGAATCGGTTGAGTTGGCTCCCTCTCTTGATGGTGCAGGCGTAGTTACTCTTGGGGTGCAATCACGTAAATTCACTCCACAACTGGCTAGTGCTTTCGTGGATTGGCTCTACGCGTTCGGCGCTGAGCATGAAATGGTATTCAGAAAATGAAGCGTTCAACTCCACTTGCGCGTTCAGGATTTAAGAAGAAAATTCGACCAGATTCAGGGTTGTTTCGGACCGCTAGCCTCGGAAAACCATTGCAGCGGAAGCTCCCAATATTATCAGCGGGAGTTAAACCAAAGAATCGTATTGCGACCCTTAATGACCTGAAGAAGATCAAGAAGGCAAGTCGGAAGGCTGCTCCGGCCCATGAGGAAGCTCACTGCCGCGCGGTCGCGGCATTGCCGTGCGCGAATTGCGGCATCCAAGGTTATAGCCAGTGCGCTCACTCGAATCGAAAACAGGATGGTAAGGGAATGGGGAAGAAGGCGCATTACCTGGCGACATTTCCTCTTTGTTGCACTCGTCCTGGTGTTGTTGGCTGCCATGTCGAGCATGACCAGTGCATTGGGATGACGCGCGACGAAGCGGACAGCCGCACTGATCACTACATCACAGATACACACCAAAAATTAGGATTGGAACAATGAGAGCTTGTCAGACAGATTGCAAACAAGCAGATATTAGATCGGAGTTGCCTAAACCGATGTGGATCTGTGCGACATGCGGACTCAAGGCAAAACCAACAGTGCATCAACTGCGCAAGACTTATTGTTCAAAAAAATGCATGGCAGTCGGTTATTCGGCCAGGATGTCTGGCATCAATAATCCAAATTTTAGAAATATTAAGCCCAGGATTTGTACTACATGCAAATCCGAATATTCATCGTATGAAAAATCTCGTAAGTATTGTTCGATGCGCTGCGCCGGTCTGTCGCCGGAAAATTTGAAAAAGGTTGCACTCGCATCGCTACTTCCTAGGTCGCCTCGTCCAAAGCTAGGCGGTCTACGAATTTGCAAGGTTTGCTCAGCCGAATTTCGCTCAAATAAAAAAACTTCCTATTGCGATGCACATAAGTCTGAAGCCATCGCAGCGCGGGGAGGCCATGGAAAACGTATCGGTCATACAAGCATAAAGGTTTCGGCTTCGTGTGGCTATTGCACGAAGAATTTTGAATATTACCCATCAGCCAAAAGAAAATTTTGTTCTTATAACTGCCACCTAAAGTCTGGTGGCGCGCAAAGGGCTGGAAAGGCATCAACCGCAATGACATTTAAATACGGAGTTAAAAAAGATGCAAATCACGTCGAAATCGTTGCCGCGT
>Ga0302155_10001859_pt1 | contig 14875 bp, 11 predicted proteins | sample I_Bog_N3_1_FD_193508 | JGI IMG/M metagenome (GOLD analysis project Ga0302155, IMG submission 193508) | Peat permafrost microbial communities from Stordalen Mire near Abisko, Sweden - I_Bog_N3_1 | ecosystem: Environmental > Terrestrial > Soil > Wetlands > Peat | place: Sweden: Abisko, Stordalen...
ATCGTGGGATAGGTCTATACCTTTAGCCAGTAAGCCGCGTGCGTCTTCACGCTTCGCCCTTGCCATTTTTAAAGACACGCCGCCTTCTACATACTCACCGAAAGACAGCCAGTTAGACTTTCCGCTGTCCGGCCTCGTGTATTTGAATTTAAATAGCTTTACCCCATGCGGTGTTATTTCTAGATATAGCCCTTTTCCGTCCGCCACCATGTACGGCTTCTCTTGGGGCTTAAAGGCTTTAATTCCGGTATCTGTCAGTGGGGTAGCGATTTTGGGCATTTTTAGTCTATCCGTTTTTTTGGTCTATTTAGTAGACTAAAGGATAGGCTATAAAACGGCGGCTGTCTACGAACCTTAAAAACCGTTAGTGAACAAAAAACCCGCGTTCTCATAGTGAGTAAGGCGGGTTATTGTCTGTTACCGAACTTCTTAAAACGTGTTATTGGCGGAGAGACGGGGATTCGAACCCCGGATAGGCTATTAACCTATACACGCTTTCCAGGCGTGCGACTTCAACCGCTCATCCATCTCTCCTGCTTTTGCGCGTGATACAGATCGTACAGTTGTTATTGAATGTATTGGAATACGTCAATTTAGTGTATCAGCGAAGTCGGCGATTATAGCAAAGGTTTTCGAATAGTTCACTGTTTATTTGGTTTAATTTGAAAATGCCTGTATTAATTTATTTATAGAAATATTTTTAAATCCTAAAGTCGGGTAGTGCCACTGCCGATAATGGTAGGTAAAGACAAGGAGAACCATCATGGATTTAGCTTCAATTGCCAGTTCAACATCGAATAGTATCTCGGATGCAGGCGTTAGTCAGGAAGTCAGTACTGCTGTATTGAAAAAAGCAATTTCGATTCAGTCCGATAATGCTAGTCAGCTGATTTCAGCGATTCCGGCGCCACCGAATCTACCATCCCATGTGGGTAATAACGTTAATACGGTAGCGTAATCATTGCGGCGACTTCATTCTGTGCTGTGCTGTGGTGCTCAGGCGCTTAGCCTACCACCAAAAAATAGAATAGCAGCAAATTGACGGCTAGCGAGCCTAGCGCGATGCTGCGCCAAACGCGTGCTGGGTCGCTTTTTAATAGTGGAGTAGTGCGCGCAGTTTGCAATGGTCGGGTGGCGCCACGCTCGAGTGCCAGCAAAAATTCCTCGGCGGTTTCAAAGCGGTCGGCAGGATCGCGAGCGATGGCTCTTAACAGTACATTTTCTAACCACTGCGGCACATCAGGTCGGTAGCGTGACGCTGGGGTGGGGGTCGTGAAGTGTGGATGTTGAAATGGCTCCACTTCGCCGTAAGGGTAATGTCGGGTCAGTAAATAATATAAGGTGACTCCGGTGGCATACAGATCCGTTTGGCGCTTGGCCGACGCTCCTGAAAATTGTTCGGGCGCTAAAAATGACGGTGTGCCTGCCATCGTGAAAGTACCGGCATCTTCCCATCCAGATTGGGCTACCCCCAAATCCAGTAGACGAATTTCCTCATCATCACCTAAATGTACATTGGCTGGTTTGATGTCGCGATGAATAATGCTGCGGCGGTGTAATGCGCCAACTGCGCGGACGAGCTTACTGCCATAAGTCACGATTTCCGGTACGGTGAAATGTGCACCACTGTCAAATTTTTGTTGAAGCGAAAAACCAGCATGGTATGTGCTTAAATAATATAAAAAATGCCGCTCACCGCAGCTGACAACCTGAGGAAAAAAGCGTGCTACTAGCCGTTTTGCTAGCCAAGCTTCGTGGGCAAAGGCGCTGCGCTCCATGGGATCGTTGCCGCGTTCTGATTGTAAGGTTTTTAGTACTAATTGACGCTGGTTTTTATTGTCAAATACCCGGTAAAGTACAGTTGTCGTTGAGTGGTGCAGAATTTCTTTGACAATCAGACCGTCAATACTCTGACCTACTTTGAGGCGAGCTGGTACGGGTAGCTTGGTGAGTTCGGATAGAGCATCGCGTAGATCCCCTTCCGGTAAGCCAACGACTTTGAGTAAAACTACACTGACATTATCCTGTGATCCGCCTGCGACCGCCAATTGACATAGAGTTAATGCCGCATCGTTGGGTAATTCGGGTTGTGGTAAGGCGGATAGGGCTGCAAGCTCAGCATTGATTTCGCTATCGGTAAAGCTCCCCCAAAATCCATCGCTGGCTAGTAAAAAAATATCACCGACCTGTAGTTCTCCCATGCCATGATCAATCGCCAAGTGCGAATCAAGGCCAATGGCACGTGTGAGTACATGCTGCATTTCTGGACGGTCCCACACATGGTCTTGTGTCAGGCGTTGAAGTGGGGTAGTTTCGCGGGAGGCGCGATAGTGATAAGCGCGGCTATCGCCGACGTGGGCTGTGTAGTACATGCGTCCACGTAAAACCAGACTAGTTAGCGTGGTGGCCATGCCAATCGCCGTTATTCCTTCTGCGACTACTACCTCCGTCGTGTCATCTACGGTATTTTTTTCTAATTTTTTTTGTGCATACTGGTGGGTGCGATTCACTGAACCCTGTTGCTGTACCCAGCTATTAATTGCTACTAATACTTTTTCAAGTGCAGTGGTAATTTCCCATGTATCTGGAGTGGCATAGTAATCCGCTAGTAGGCCGCGTACACTGTATTCTGCTGCTGCCCGCCCTCCATCACTACCAGAGACACCATCTGCCACTACCGCCATTAAGCCTTTGCTCGAGAGCTCAGGTTCATTCGGGGTGACCATCCCGACAAAATCTTCATTTTTGACCCGAAGGCCGGTGATGGAGGCATGACTAGTCGCGATGTGTAATGGCATGGTGAACTTGTTTCTAGAGGGTGAATTTCTATAAAATTAAATTTTGGCAGTGGTCATCGCGGCAGAGCCCCATGTTGTGCGCCAGCGTTGTTTGACCAGTGATAAACCAAGCAAGGCAATCAAGGCCAAACTAGCAAAGATCAATAGACCGAATTGATAACTACCAGTCAGTTGTTTCGAGTAACCTAAACTCGCTGCCAAGTAAAAACCACCTACACCACCAGCCATACCCACTAATCCAGTCATGACGCCCATCTCTTTGTGGAAGCGTTGTGGAACCAATTGAAAGACTGCGCCATTCCCTGTGCCAAGTGCTAACATCGCAATGACAAAAACGACGACTGCAGGTGTTACGCTAGCAAAACCCATGCTGGCAACGAATAAGGCTAGACAAGCGATAACGTACATGACGGATAATGTTTTGATGCCGCCAAAGCGATCCGATAAGCGTCCGCCAACCGAACGTACTAGGGAGCCGGCAAAAACGCAGGCAGCAGTTAACGATCCAGCCATGATAGGTGGGACATTATATTGGGTGTTAAAATAAATCGTCAGTGTCGATGCCAATCCAGAAAAACCACCAAATGTGACACTGTAAAAGAACATGAACCACCATGCATCTTTGTCTTTTAATATGGATAAATACTCGGAAAATGTTTTTGGTGCTGGCGTATCCGGGGCGTCTTTCGCAAATATCGCATACACGATCAATGCAATGGTTAAGGGAATCATCGCCAGGCCAAAGACATTAGGCCAGCCATAAGCAATGGCTAAGCCTGGGGCAAATAGGGCGGCAAATGCTGTGCCAGAATTGCCAGCGCCTGCAATACCCAATGCGGTACCTTGATGTTCTGGCGGATACCAGCGTGATGCCAATGGAAGTGCAACTGAAAAAGAGGCGCCAGCAAAGCCCAGCACACCGCCGAGTAGCAGCATTTCGTGGTAACTATGTAAATTGCCCAGACATGCCCATGCCAGACCTGCTAATACAATGACTTGAGCGATGAGTCCGGCTTTTTTTGGTTTAAGGTGATCAACCAGAAGTCCCATGACAATACGTAAAAAGGCACCTGCTAATAAAGGTGTCGCTACCATTAAGCCCTTTTGCGCTGCGGTCAGTCCCAAATCGTTGGAAATTTGAATTCCCAATGGCCCTAGCATAACCCAAACCATAAAACTGAGATCAAAGTAGAGAAAGGCCGCCAGTAGGGTCGGAGTATGTCCCAATTTCCAAAATGATTTTTTCATAGGGGTTTTCAGTCGAAATGCAATATTGACGCTATCAATGCAAGGGTTGTGCCAACGTAAAATTACGTTTGATTGGTGCGATGCATCAATTTATTTGGTGCGATGTATCGAGTTGGTGTGTTTAAATGGTGCGCTTAGATGCAAGGTGGTGCAAGGAAGTCGAGGTGGGGGATGTGCGGTTCTTGCATAACGGAACTTAAACAGTTAATTAGCGCAGTTGCAGAGTCATGATACACTCCGGAGCCATAGCGGGGATGATCCCGCCTCTTTCTTTCCTCCCATACAGCGGACATCATGCCAACACAACCATTGTTATCCGTTTTAGTCACCTCATCTGCGCCGATATATGATGTGCATGATCCTGTCTGTACTCTCGACATTAATGGTGTGCGTTTCATGCATTTTGGTCAAACAACGGGAGATGCTGCGGCTCTTCAGGGTGTCATGCGCATGGCAGTACCGGATCAGATTGAATTGGAATATGTGCAGCAAATGATGATGTGGATGTTGTTTCCTGATGATTTATCGCTGTTTGCTGGTCACATCGTTCAACTGGGTTTGGGGACTGCCGCGCTGACCAAATGCTGTTATCGTCAATTTCCAGAAGCGCGTGTTAGTGCCATCGAATTGAATCCTCATGTGATTGCTGCTTGTCATGATCACTTCAAATTACCACCCAATGATGCAAGATTAAATGTGCAATGCATGGACGCGCTAGAGTTTGTCATGAATCCGGCGAATCATGCCAGCATTGCTATTTTGCAAGTGGATTTATACGATGCAAAGGCCCATGGGCCGGTATTTAGTAGTTCAGAGTTTTATCAGGCTTGTGCCGATTGCCTTACGGAAGATGGCATGATGACAGTTAACTTATTTTACGACGGTGAAAACGACGGTACCCACACCGCGCATAATTTACAAGGATTACAAGCCGCTTTTGACGCCGTTGTCTGGCTCCCAGAGGTACATGATGCCAATGTTGTGGCACTGGCGTTTAAGCGTGCTCCAGCAATTGATTTTGCTGCTCTGTACGTGCGAGCAGCAGAAATTCGTGATGCCACCAAATTGCCTGCGCCGTATTGGGTAAATGGCTTGCAGGAATGGATGGCTGGCGGCTAATTTGCTTACTGAATCGTCTATCTAGCGACCAGATTTCTATTAACGACACGTACCTTATCACCAATGCGCCAGTGCTGTGCCTCCAGAATAAGCCGCACACTGGTGCCATCTTCCATGCGAACGGTGATTTCAGACGATGTTTCAGCACGAGAATTTTTTTCAATCGCATTTCCGGCGAAGCCACCACCAATAGCACCGGCAATTGTCGCTAATTTGTTGCCATCGCCATCGCCTACCTGATGACCTAATACACCGCCAAGAAGTGCTCCGGCGGCGGCGCCTAGTCCGGAGGGTTGACCTGGATTTTCGAAATCACGTACTGATTCAATGACGCCGCATTCATAGCAAGTGGGGGGTGGTGCCAATGGTACAGATTGTGGTATTGATAGTGGCTCAGAGTGTTTTTGCGGATGAGTGATTTTTTTAGGCGTAGTTTTTTTCACCGTTACTGGTTTATCTGTTGCGGGAGGCGGGGTAGTGATTGCTGTGGTGGAAACCGGTGCAGTAGCAGCAGTTACCGTTGTAGTTGCTGCAATTACGGGTGCCGACGTGGCAGCCGGAGGCGTTCCCGAGTTGGGGAGTAAGCCCATCATATTGGCAATCCAACAAAGGCAAGCCAGAATGACAGCCGCAGCCGTGGTGATATAAAGAGGATGAATTTTACCGGATGTGGGTAGTGTTTCCATTGATGTTCTATCCATAAAAGGAAAAGGGACAAGGAAGTGGACATGGATCGCCAATGCTGTCACAGCCTGAGTTTAGGCTGAAAATAGGGAAGATGTAAGCTGGACCAATTTAATTTTTATTGGACATAGATTAACTGCACATCAACCATAATTTTAAGTAAACTAACGTGCATGAAAATGTCTGTTGGTAATGCGAGTTCCAAACGGACCCTATGAACACTACTTCTTTTAAAATTCAATGGAAAAAAATCAAGCTATTTGCACGCCGCAGGCCGCTACCGGTCATGTTGCCGTTATGGCCGCTGACACGATGACGTTGCCGCGTTTTCCAGCAGCGCACATTATAAAAGAAATCGGACGTGGGATAAAAGGGGCGCGCAATATGTCCCAGTCGGATGCGCATGCGTTGTATGCAGCTATGCTGAATGGGCAGGTGAGTGATCTGGAATTGGGCGGAATCTTGTTGTCCATGCGGATCAAAGGCGAATCGGCCGATGAAATTGCTGGATTTTTCGCGGCAGTGGAAACCAGCTTTCAACTCCTACAGGCACCCAAAATAATCGGCGCCGCGCTAGCTTATGCCCCAATCGTTATCCCCAGCTACAACGGTGCTCGTCGGACAGCAAATTTAACGCCATTGCTTGCGATGTTATTAGCGCGTGCTGGGGCGCCCGTATTCGTACATGGTGTTATGCATGACGCGGGACGCGTGACGACGGCTGAAATTTTGAACGAATTAGGTATTGCCATAAGTAGCACGCATCAACAAGCCGAAGACTGCATGGCGCAAGGGCAGGTCGCCTTTATGAATATCGAAACGCTGGCACCAAAGCTGGCAGGTCAATTAGCATTCCGAAAATTGCTGGGAGTACGTAATTCAGCTCATACATTAGTCAAGATACTACAGCCATTTAATTGTGCTGCATTACGCTTATGTTCCTATACCCACCCAGAATATTCTAGTATGCTGACAGAGTACCTGACGCATCATGCTGATCCCTTACGTGGTGATGTATTTTTAATGCGTGGCACCGAAGGTGAAACGGTAGCAAGCACCAAAAAAATCCAAAAAATTGATTGGATCCATCAAGGAAGCGTCACTACAGTGGCAGAGGCCGAAGTCGGCACCGATCTTGTGTTGCCGATAGCGCTCGATGCTGTTGGGACTGCAGTCTGGATACAGGACGTGATGGCTGGACGTGAACCTGTGCCAGAGAATATCGCAGCACAAGTGCAGTACTGTTTAAATGCTGCAGCACACGTGTACGCGCGTACGCCACTCCCACGACCGTAATTTACGTAGTTCACTATAACAGTAGAAAAAAACCGATGAAACAAGTAGATGTGATCGTCATAGGCGCTGGCGCAGCCGGATTAATGTGTGCTGCAGTTGCGGGACAACGCGGAAAAAAAGTAATTTTGATTGACCACGCTAGTGTATTGGCGGAAAAAATTCGAATTTCTGGCGGAGGTCGGTGTAACTTCACTAATCTGACCGCTGGCCCGCAAAATTATTTATCGGATAATCCCCATTTTTGCAAAAGTGCCTTGGCACGGTATACCCCGCAGGATTTTTTGGCATTAATTAAACGTTACAATATTGCATGGCATGAGAAGCACAAAGGTCAGTTATTTTGTACTGACTCAGCCGAGCAAATCATCGCTATGCTGAAAGCGGAATGTCAGCTTGGTGGTGTTGAAATCATGATGTCGACCCGTATTCTGGCCCTCAGCAAAGAAGCCGATGGTTATCAGCTCCAGGTTAGTAAAAATGATGACAATGCGACTGTTCATCAGCTACAGGCCGCCAGTGTCGTTATCGCCACCGGAGGATTATCTATTCCTAAAATTGGCGCTACCGATTTTGCCTATCGTATCGCCAAGCAATTTGATTTGCCTATCATCGCACCCGTTCCGGCACTAGTTCCATTGACCTTTGACGCCGCCGCATGGCAAACATTTGTACCGTTGGCAGGGATCGCGCTAGAAGTCGATATCGAAACGGGAAGCAAGAAGCAACGTGGCTATTTTAGGGAAGATTTGTTATTTACCCATCGTGGCTTGTCGGGACCCGCCGTCTTACAAATATCTAGTTATTGGCAAGCTGGGAGCGAAATTCGCATCAATTTACTTCCCGAAGTCGATTTGGCTCACCAATTGATCGAGGAAAAATCCAGCAGCCGAAAAAATTTAGGAAATGTATTGGCGCATTACTTACCTACACGTCTGGCCGAAGGCTGGTTGCAATTAGGTGCTTATCCGGCGGATCAGCGCATCGCCGATATGCAGGATAAAACCTTGCGTGCACTGGGCGAATCTATTAACCAATGGAAGATTACTCCCAATGGTTCCGAGGGCTACAAAAAAGCGGAAGTAACACGAGGTGGAGTAGATACGCGTGCATTATCACAGCAAAGCATGATGGTGAAGAACGTCCCGGGATTGTATTTTATCGGCGAAGCAATGGACGTTACTGGGTGGTTAGGGGGCTATAATTTTCAGTGGGCATGGGCCTCGGGTGTCGCTGCAGGGCAATCGGTGTAGTCTTGAAAAATGCGTGTCGACAGTGTGCACAACAATGTACTTAAATCAGGGGGATGGTAAGGTTATGTCCCCTTTAAAAAAATGGCTGTGGTGAAAATGCATATTGGAGCATCAAATCACTTCCATTATTTAGTTATCTCTGCTAGAATCCTACTCTTCCTATAAATCCTTGGTTTGAGCTTACATGACCACCATTCGCCTTAAAGAAAACGAACCGTTCGAAGTCGCAATGCGTCGCTTCAAGCGTACCATTGAAAAGACAGGTCTATTGACTGAATTGCGTGCACGCGAGTTTTACGAGAAGCCGACTGCTGAACGTAAGCGCAAGCTCGCAGCTGCGGTTAAACGTCATTACAAACGTATCCGTAGTCAGCAATTGCCTAAAAAGATGTACTAATAAGATGTACTAATAAAATGTACTGAAAATAAGTTTGATCAATGAATTTTGATCAGCTAAGCTTAATGATAAGACGACTTGTCGGGGTATTATTAGTTTAACTTATGTTATATATGTAGTTAACATGCCCGCTCCGGTTACTCCGCGGCGGGTTTTGTCATTTAGCTGATCTCAACAGGAGTTTCTTATGAGTTTAAAAGAGCAAATTACCAATGACATGAAATCAGCCATGCGTGCGAAAGAAGCCGTTAAGCTTGGCACGATTCGCCTGATTACGTCAGCGATGAAGCAAAAAGAAGTTGATGAGCGCATTGAGCTGACGGATACACAGGTATTGGCGATTATTGAAAAAATGATCAAGCAACGCAAAGATTCTATTAGCCAGTTTGAGGCCGGTGGACGTCAGGATTTAGCTGATATTGAAAAAGCCGAATTGGTGATTTTGAGTGCATACATGCCAGCCGCATTGTCTGAGGCAGAAATTGCCGTGGCAGTTGCTGATGCTGTTGCCCAAGTTAACCCGACTGGACCGCAAGACATGGGTAAAGTGATGGCCTTGGTGAAAGCTAGTTTGGCAGGTCGTGCTGATATGACGGTGGTATCGGGTTTGGTTAAGGCTGCGCTGACTGCTGCTGTTAAGTGATCGAAAAATAAGATCTAAAGAAAGTAGTCCTATTCGTAACCATGTCACTGTCATGATCTCGTGATCCCACAATCTTTTATTGCAGACCTGCTAGCACGCGTTGACATAGTCGACGTGGTGGGTCGTTATGTGCAACTCAAGAAGGGTGGGGCGAACTACATGGGTTTGTGTCCTTTTCATAATGAAAAGTCACCTAGTTTTACTGTTAGCCCTACGAAGCAGTTTTACCATTGTTTTGGCTGTGGTGCGCATGGTACGGCAATTGGTTTTGTCATGGAGTATGCCGGGCAAGGATTTGTTGATGCCGTGAAAGATTTGGCGCAGAACCACGGCATGGTGGTGCCTGAGAATGATCAATTGGCACCAGCGCAACGCGCAGAACATCAGGCAAAAAGTCTTGCATTGAGCGATGCGATGACACAGGCCAGCGATTATTACCGCCGTCAGTTGCGTACAGCAGCCACTGCCGTTGCATATCTACAAGGACGCGGAGTCAGCGGTGAAATCGCCGCTAAATATGGCCTTGGTTACGCGCCCGATGGCTGGGATAGTTTGCGTCAAGTTTTCCCTGCTTATGATGATCCAGCGCTAGTTGAATCGGGTTTGGTCATTGATAAAGAAGACGAAGAGGGTGGTCGGCACAAGCGCTACGATCGTTTTCGTGATCGCATTATGTTCCCAATTAAAAATACCAAAGGCCAGGTTATCGGCTTTGGTGGGCGCGTGATGGGTAATGGTGAACCTAAGTACTTGAATTCGCCGGAAACGCCCTTATTTCAGAAAGGTTACGAGTTATATGGCTTGTTTGAAGCGCGTAGTGCAATACGTGATGCTGGTTATGTATTAGTTACCGAAGGGTATATGGATGTGGTTGCTTTGGCTCAAATGGGTTTCCCCCAAGCGGTGGCAACATTAGGCACGGCCTGTACACCGACACATGTACAAAAATTATTGCGCCAAACGGATCAAGTTATTTTTAGTTTTGATGGCGATTCAGCTGGGCGTCGTGCTGCAAAGCGTGCATTAGATGCCTGCATGCCATTGGTGAATGACAGTAAAACGATCAAATTTTTATTTTTACCTACAGAGCATGATCCGGACAGTTTTGTGCGCGAATATGGTGCCGAGGTTTTTCAGCAAACCGTGCAAGATGCCATGCCGCTGTCACAATTTTTACTGAATTTAGTTAGCCAGGACAAGGATTTAACCACGCCGGAAGGGCGCGCGCGGACGCAGTTTGATGCCAAGCCAGCGTTGCAAGCGATGTTGCCATCTGGTTTGCGTTTGCAAATAGTGCGTGGATTAGCGCAAATGACGCAAACCACGCCAATGGAAATAGAAGCGATGTTTGAGTTGGTGCAGCCGGTGGCACGAGTGCGTGTTGCTCCGCCGAGGGTAAAGCGTAGTGCGCCGATGGGATTGGAACGGCAAATGTTACGCATTATGCTTGCATATCCGCAGTTGGCTGAATTGATGGATGAGTCTGCCATGGCGGCGGCAACGCAAATGTCTCCTGATGGGGCGCAAATGCTTGGTTTATTGGTGGAAGCGGCAAAATCACTGGGTCAACCGGCGCAATTTGCGGCATTGGCCGAGCACTTACGTAGTCAAAATGCAGATTTTGATGAACTGATTTTAGAGATTGCGGGTCAAAGCGAAACAGACGAGCAGTTACTGCGCCTTGAGTTGACTGGTGCAATCCGCAAAATCAAGACTCAGCAAATTGAAGCAGAGCAGCGTCAGTTAGCGAATTCGGGTCTAAAAACCGCAGAAGATATGTCGCGTTACTATGAATTAAAAAGGCAATTAGATGAGTTGCGGCGGCAGACAATAGAAGAAATTGCGTTGCGATAGTTTGCTGAGCCGAGTACTAGAGAAAACCTGCTGCACATGCTATAATGGAAGGCTATTTTGTGCGGGAAATTAATTGCATTGGTGATTGATGGTGAATATTGTATTCATTTTACCTGCAGCTTGTCATCGCATTGCCGTTGTTATCGTTAGTAGTGTGAGTGCGGTTTGAATAGTAGTAAGGTCTGGCGTGTAGGTGCGGTTGCTGGCGTAGTATCCGATGTGAATGAGCAGTGTGTTGAGAAATGTGTAGAGAAATTCGGTGAGCTGTTGTTTGTTTTTGCTATTTTCAGGCAATTAGCAATAGCTTCTTTCGAGTAACCCTTGGTTTTGATTCAATGGCTAAAGCATGAAGAAACCCGCAAAAGTCCCGGTAGATTCCAGCGTTGAGCGGAGTTTAGGGCGGTCTGGTGATTTGGCCAAAAAATCGGTGGCTGGGTCAAATAATGCGCTATCCGGGTCAGACAATGCGACGATATTGCGTCCAGCTAAATCAAAAGCAGATAGTACAAAAGTAAGCAGCGCCAAACTAAGCAGTAGCCAAAGCAGTAGCAAAATACAAAATACAGAAGTAGCGACAACTACGTCGTCAGCAAAGGTCGCGCATAAGCCGCAGCCAGTCCGGTCGGTGGATCAGGACAAGTCAGAAGATTCAGCGGTGAGTACCAAAACAGAGCAGAGTAAAAAAAATGCGGCGCCTAAAAAAACCAGTATAGCTGGCAACGCCGAAGCAGCTCGATCGCATCAAGTTATTAGTAGTCAAGAGCAAGATGTGGCTAATGATAAAGTAAAAAAAGTGGAACCCAAGGTGTCTTTAGCAGCAATCAAAAAGACCACCGCAGGTTCTAAGAAACACGCGGCAGAAAATCCAAGCGTGCAAGTTAAAGCCTCAGTGACAAAAAGCGATTCAACGACAGTGATTAAGCCTACCAAGAGTTCAGCAAAAACTGAAAAAATGCAAGAGACCCCGGAAGCACGCAATTCTTCAGCGCCGGTCGTCAATCAAACTACCGACGCTGCCGTATTAGCGGCTATTGACACGTCTGGGTATATTCTTCCCGGTGTCAAAGTACCTGGACGCCGCGGTCGCAAGCCTAAGGAATATCAGCCTGAGAATGAAGAAATTGCCGCATTAAATGCTGTTGAACGTGCTGAACTCAAGGCGGTCGACAAGGCTAAGGCCAAGGATCGTAAGGCGAAAGAAAAAGCACTGTTAAAAGATGCATTTTCAACGGATACCGAAGCGACGGAAGAAGAGTTGGAACGTCGCCGTCAAAAGCTTAAATCGCTGATCAAAATGGGTAAAGATCGCGGCTACTTGACGTATGCCGAGATCAACGATCACTTGCCTGAGAATATCGTTGACCCAGAAGCCATTGAAGGTATTATTGGCACCTTCAATGACATGGGGATTGCTGTCTACGAGCAAGCACCTGACGCAGAAACACTGCTGTTGTCGGACAATGTTGTTCAGGTCACCAGTGATGATGATGATGCAGAAGCCGCGGCCGAAGCAGCCTTATCCACGGTAGATTCCGATTTTGGTCGCACCACTGACCCTGTCCGCATGTATATGCGTGAAATGGGTTCAGTCGAGTTGTTGACGCGTGAAGGCGAAATTGTCATTGCCAAAAAGATCGAAGAAGGTCTGAAGGACATGATTCAGGCAATTTCTGCTTGTCCGACCACCATCGAAGAAATTTTAGCGGCGGCAACGCGTATTGCCAATGATGAAATCAAAATTGACGAAATCGTTGATGGATTAGTTGATTTGAGCGCGGATGATAGCGCCGTTGCCCCTATCGTTCTTGCCAGCGTCTCTGAAGACGATGACGAAGAGGACGAGGATGAGGAAGAAGAAGAGGAAGAAGACGAAGAAGACGGCGGCGATAGTGTTGCTGGTGCCGCAGGGTATTCTTCCGAACAGTTAGACCAGTTAAAACGCGATGCACTCGCTAAGTTTGCGATTATTTCGAGTAACTTTGACAAAATGCGTAAAGCATTTGAAAAAGAGGGTTACAACTCCAAGGCCTACGCTAAGGCACAAGAAATTATTTCGAACGAACTATTGGGTATGCGTTTTACTGCCAAAGTCGTCGAAAAATTATGTGACACCTTGCGTGGTCAGGTTGACGAAGTTCGCCATGTTGAGAAACAAATTTTAGATGTTGTTGTAAATCGTTGTGGCATGTCGCGTGCGCACTTCATTAAAGTTTTTCCGGGCAACGAAGTGAATTTAAGCTGGGTTGATGGTGAAGTCAACGCAGGACATTCATACAGTGCGATTTTAGGTCGTAACGTACCGGCGATACAGCAACTGCAGCAAAAACTCATTGATTTACAATTACGTGTGGTATTGCCGTTGCCGGATCTACGCAGCATCAACAAAAAGATGTCTGCTGGGGAAATGAAAGCCCGTCGTGCCAAGCGTGAAATGACCGAAGCCAATTTACGGTTAGTTATTTCGATCGCCAAAAAATACACCAATCGCGGATTGCAATTTCTGGATTTAATTCAAGAAGGTAACATCGGATTGATGAAAGCGGTAGACAAATTTGAATACCGTCGCGGCTACAAATTTTCTACTTACGCGACATGGTGGATTCGTCAAGCGATCACACGTTCGATCGCAGATCAGGCACGCACGATTCGTATTCCGGTTCACATGATCGAAACGATCAACAAGATGAACCGTATATCACGGCAAATTTTGCAAGAAACCGGCGTAGAACCAGACCCAGCGACATTAGCGATCAAGATGGAAATGCCGGAAGACAAAATCCGGAAAATCATGAAGATTGCTAAAGAGCCGATCTCGATGGAAACGCCGATTGGTGACGACGATGATTCTCACTTAGGTGATTTCATTGAAGACAACAACACTTTAGCACCGGCGGATGCGGCATTACACGCCTCGATGCGTAACGTAGTCAAAGACGTATTGGATTCGCTTACACCACGCGAAGCCAAGGTATTGCGGATGCGTTTTGGTGTTGAGATGTCGACGGATCACACCTTAGAAGAAGTGGGTAAACAGTTTGATGTAACACGCGAACGGATTCGTCAAATCGAAGCCAAAGCATTACGAAAATTACGTCATCCATCACGTTCAGACAAGCTAAAGAGCTTCCTCGAAGGGAATTAATCAGTTACAATGGTGGCCGTTAAATACTAGCTAAACGGCGGCCGTTGTGCTGTTTAAGGTGGGAAGGTTTGTTGGTTATCGTTTGCTGCATCTGGAAGCAGAGACAGTGTGCGACGAGCCAGCCAAGCGGACCACAAGCAGTAAATTGGGCCTCTAGCTCATGTTGGTTAGAGCAGCGGACTCATAATCCGTTGGTACCGTGTTCGACTCACGGGAGGCCCACCAGAATTTTAGTAATTGAATCAAGCCCTTACGAGAAATCGTCAGGGCTTTTTTCATTTCTGCGCCCCCTAAAGTCGTTCAAAAACTGGCCTTTGCGTAAGCGTACGGCGCAACCACCTGTTCAGGCAGCAGATTTGCTGTTAAGTGTGTAGCGGTAGAAGTTCATCGATGCGGTTATTTGGCCAGGTTGGAAGTTTTTCCAGCGTGTCTTTGAGCCAGGCA
>Ga0302155_10001863_pt1 | contig 14848 bp, 13 predicted proteins | sample I_Bog_N3_1_FD_193508 | JGI IMG/M metagenome (GOLD analysis project Ga0302155, IMG submission 193508) | Peat permafrost microbial communities from Stordalen Mire near Abisko, Sweden - I_Bog_N3_1 | ecosystem: Environmental > Terrestrial > Soil > Wetlands > Peat | place: Sweden: Abisko, Stordalen...
TGACCTCGACGGTCAAGCAAAACGCTGAAAATGCCCACCAGGCCAATGCAATGGCGATGTCCGCTTCGACGGTGGCGGTCCAGGGTGGTGCCGTGGTGGACCAGGTCATTGCGACCATGAGCTCGATTAACGCCTCCTCCAGAAAGATCGTCGACATCATCGGCGTCATTGATGGCATCGCCTTCCAGACCAACATCCTGGCCTTGAATGCGGCGGTTGAAGCAGCCCGCGCCGGAGAACAGGGCCGCGGCTTTGCAGTCGTCGCCTCGGAAGTGCGCAATCTGGCACAACGCTCGGCCTCGGCCGCCAAGGAAATCAAGGAACTCATCAACGACTCGGTCGGCAAGGTCGACAGCGGCAGCAAACTGGTGCAAAACGCCGGTACCACCATGTCCGAGGTGGTCGCCAGCGTCAGGCATGTCACCGATATCGTTGCCGAAATCAGTGCCGCCAGCCAGGAACAAAGCACCGGCATCGAAGAAGTCAATCGCGCCATCGTGCTCATGGATGAAAACACCCAGCAAAACGCCGCGCTGGTGGAACAAGCCGCTGCTGCTGCGCGCTCGCTGCAGGACCAGTCGGAAGGGCTGACCAGAATCGTTGGCATCTTCAAGCTCTAGGAAGACCTGATAAGAAGCCCGTGGATGGATTGCAATGTCGGGCATTATCCATGCTGTCGTGCCCGGCGCACCTGCCTCTGGAAATCGCCAGACACGTTCACGATTACCACAGCGACAACGACCGTCGCTACAATGTCTGTTCGCTGTTTCCTCCTTTTCCATCAGGCCGCATGATTACCATTGCCGACATCGAGCACGCTGCCCAGCGTTTGCGCGGACAGATCCTCAATACCCCCTGCGTAGAATCGCGCACGCTCTCCGACATTGTCGGCGCACAGGTATTTCTCAAGTTCGAGAATTTGCAATTTACCTCGTCCTTCAAGGAACGCGGTGCCTGCAACAAGATGAGCGACCTCGCCACCCAGGGTATTACCGGGGTGATCGCCATGTCGGCCGGCAACCACGCCCAAGGTGTGGCCTACCATGCGCGCCGGTTGGGGTTGCCGGCGCTCATTGTCATGCCGCGCTTCACACCGGGCGTGAAAATCGAACGCACGCGCGGCTTCGACGCTGAAGTGGTGTTGCACGGCGACACCCTGGAAGAAGCCCGCAGCCATGCGTTGACCCTGGCCCAAGAACGCGGCCTGAGCTTTGTCCATCCCTATGACGACGCCGCCATCATCGCCGGCCAAGGCACCGTCGCGCTGGAAATGCTCGATGCCGTGCCCGATCTTGACACGCTGGTCGTGGCCATCGGCGGCGGCGGCTTGCTCGCCGGCATGGCAGTGGCGGCGCGCGCGCGCAAACCCGATATCGATCTCGTCGGCGTGCAGGCAGCGCGCTTCCCCTCCATGATCAACGCGGTGCAGGGCAAGCACTTGCCGATGGGCCGCAGCACCATCGCCGAAGGCATTGCCGTGGCGACCCCAGGCCTGCTCACGCAGGCGATCATCGCGCGCGAGGTCAACGACTTGCTGCTAGTCGATGAAGGCGACATCGAGCAAGCCGTGTTGATGCTGCTGGAAATCGAAAAAACGCTGGTCGAAGGTGCTGGCGCGGCCGGACTGGCAGCGCTGATCCGACATCCAGAAAGGTTTCGCGGCAAACGCGTTGGCCTGGTCCTGTCAGGCGGCAACATCGACCCGCTGTTGTTGGCCGCCATCATCGAACGCGGCATGGTCCGCGCCGGGCGGCTGGCGCGGCTGCGCATATCGGCGCGTGATGTGCCGGGCGTGCTGGCGCAGATCACCACTACCGTGGCCGCCGCCGGGGCCAATATCGACGAAGTCCATCATCAGCGCGCCTTCACCATGCTGGCAGCGCAAAACGTGGAAATCGAACTGGTGCTGCAAACGCGTGGCCACAGTCATCTGGTTCAGGTACTTGAGGCCTTGCGGGCAGCCGGATTCGAGGCTGACGAACAACATTAAGTTGCCACAGACAGCAGAACAGGACAAAACATGGGGTTTTCGCTAGAACATTTTGAATATCTGGCCTATTCCCGCCAGCATGAGTCCGCAGCACGCGAACTCATGGATCTGCTCAACGGACTCGATAGCAACTACGGCATACCGGGTGACAACTTCAGCGCTACCGGACTGGTCAGCGTATTGCCACGGGAATTGGACGAACATATCGTCGCCCGCATTACTGCGGCGATATCCTGCCTGTTTGCCGATCAGCAATTTCAATTGTCCACACTCGGCTTTGGTCAGATGCTGTTGATGCACCGCTGGCTGGCCAGTCTGTTTGCAGCCAGCCCCTTGCGCAACGCCGACCATGTAGTGCGCGCCTGGAACCTGCGCGGCCAGGGTAGTTTGCGCGAAATCGAAATCGCCATCTGTGATCTGACCAAATTCTGCCTGCTCTATTCACCCGAATCCGAAATCCCGCTCGAGCTCGACGCGCTCTGGGCCCACGACAAAAACCTGGCCGCCAGCCTGTGCCTGGCCTTGCTCTCACCACGCTTGCTGGCCACGCCGGTGGCCTATGAAAAACGCGAACGCATCCTGCCCTGGCTCGCGGCGCGACTGTCGCAGATTGATGATCTCGCCGCGCTACCGAGCGGCATCCTGCACGATGTCTACATGCACTGCAGTTACGCCCGCCGCGCTGACAAGCACGACATCAAAAAAGCCATCAATCACCTCATCCAGCGCCACATGGCGACAGCTGGATTGACGCCCTTGCCAGCGCGCCCCCCGGGCCAGGGCAAACCCGTGATGCTGGTGGTGGTGGAATGGTTCCATGCCGCCCACTCGATTTACCGGACCCACTCACGCACGCTGGAGGCGGCACGCGCCTTGTTCAATCTGGTCGGCATGGGCTATGCCAGATGCGTCGACGAAGCAGGGCGCGCCGTGTTCGATCAGTTTATCGACATCAAGCATGGCACCATCACGGAGCATTTGCAGCAGATTCGCGACGTGGCACAAACGCAGGCGGCCCAAGTGCTATACATGCCCAGCATCGGCATGAGCAGCCTGACCATGTTCCTGAGCAACTTGCGCCTGGCGCCCTTGCAAGCAATGGCGCTGGGCCATCCGGCCACCTCGCATTCGCCGGAAATAGATTACGTGGTGGTAGAAGAAGATTATCTCGGCGACCCGGCCTGTTTCAGCGAACAACTATTGCGCCTGCCCAGCGATGGGATGCCTTACCGTGCCTGTGCGCAGGCTGATGAAACGTACCTGCGAGCCAGCCCTCGGGTACAAACGGAGGTGATCCAGATCATCGTCGCGGCAACCACCATGAAACTCAACCCCGACTTTCTGCTGGCCTGCCAGCGCATCCTGCGCGGCGCCCAATCGAAGCTACATTTCCACTTCCTGGTCGGGCAAGCACAAGGCATGCTGATCTACCCGCAAGTCAAACGCGTGGTTGGCCAGTTCCTCGGCGAGGCCGCCACGGTGTATCCACATCAGCTTTACCCGGCCTACATGCAAGTGATTGCAGGCGGCGATCTGTTCATCAATCCATTTCCATTTGGCAACACAAACGGCATCATCGATACCGTCAGCGCCGGACTGGTGGGGGTCTGCAAGACCGGTCCCGAAGTGCATGAACACATCGACCAGGGTTTGTTCCAACGTCTGCAGTTTCCCGACTGGCTGATCAACACCACGGTCGACGGTTACGTGGCCGCCGCCATTCGACTCATCGACGACCACGCACTGCGCGCGCAGTTGCGCCAGCGCCTGAGCGGCGTCGAGAAAGTGCAGACCATTTTCCAGGGCCGGCCGGAAATCATGGGTCAACTGTTGCTAAGCGCATTGCAGGCGCGTCTGACACCACCAGCAGCCTGAGAGGACGCGACAAAATGACAGTTGCGGCGTTACGCCTCTTTACCGCAACGAGTCCTGTCTTCGTCGGACCGCCAAGCCAGCGCATGTGCGCCATGCCTAAAAATAATTCAGCGCCACACAATATCGGCAGAGATGTCGCGTCTTCACTGTATGGAACCGACGCTCGCAGCGCCAACAATGGCTGACATCAACCAACACATCACCGATACCGTGCGTAAGGAAACAGTACGCCTGCGCAACTTCATCCGCCGTCGCGTACTCGATCCTGGCGATGCCGAAGATATTTTGCAAGATGTGTTTTACGAACTGGTGGAAGCGTATCTGCTGCCCGAACCGATCGAACAGGTCGGTGCCTGGTTGTTCCGGGTGGCGCGTAACCGCATCATCGATCGCTTCCGCAAAAAAAAGGAAGTACCGCTGCACCACTTGCGCGACATGGATGAGGAAGATGACAGTTGGCTGGAACAACTACTGTCGTCGTCGGAAGACGACGGTCCCGAAGCCGCCTACGCCCGCTCAGTGATGGTCGCCGAGTTGCAAGCGGCGCTCGAAGCGTTACCGGCAGCCCAGCGCGAGGTCTTCATCGCGCACGAACTGGAGCGACGCAGCTTCAAGCAGCTCGCCGCCGAAACCGGCCTGAGCGTCAATACCTTGCTGGCGCGCAAACGTTATGCCGTGCTGGCTTTACGCCAACGGCTGCAAGTCTTGTATGACGAATTTAACCTTTGATTGATGTAGGAGAAACACCATGCAATGCAAAACCCGCTTCTTGAAAATTTTCATCCTGGTCATCGTTGCCACTACCCTGTTGAGCGCAATCGTCATGGCGCTATGGAATTGGCTGCTGCCGCCGCTGTTGCCAGGCGTGCATCAACTCGGTTACCTGCAGGCACTCGGTCTGTTCGTGTTGTGCCGCATCCTGTTTGGCGGCATTCGCGGCGGCGGCTGGCGGCGTCATCAGGGCCGTCTGGAAAGCATGAGCGAAGAAGATCGGCGCAAATTCAAGGAAGGCATGCGCGCCTTTCGTGGCGGCTGGAGAGGTTGTGGCAAAACTGATGCGACCAAGCAAAACAGCGATGGCCAGGCATAACATGAACAACGACAAGACTCATGGCTGCAAGCAAGCCGCTGGCGCTTTCCATCCGGTGATCAATCTGAAACGTTGCGAAGGCAAAGGCGATTGCCTCGCAGTCTGCCCGGAAAACGTCTTCGAGATCCGCCGCATCGACGATGCTGACTACGCGCCACTGGGCTTATTGAACAAGTTCAAGCTGCGCGTGCATGGCATGCAAGTCGCCTATGCCCCGCATGCCGATGCTTGCCGCGCCTGCGGCCTGTGCGTCAGTGCCTGTCCGGAACATGCCATTACCCTGGCGCGCAGCTAAAGTCAGGTTCCGCAGGCAACATGCCGGCCGCGTGGCGCGTCGACAAAAAACGTCTTTCTTGTGCGACAAGCAGACGCCAGGTTACGCGTGACTGTTTGTCCGCTCCTATTCCTCCCAACCATGCCACTGCGCCGCCTTGCGATAGGCCAAGCCGGCCAGGGCCACATCTTCCAGACCGATACCGATGGCCTTGTAGATGACGATGTCCTGCGGCCGGCGCACATACGTCATACTGCCACAGACCGCCTGCCCCAGCTCCCACACATCGTCCCAGGAGAAGGTGCCCGGCGCGCATTGCAGCAAATCACCCGCCTCCAGCTGCGCCTGCGGCTTCCACTCCACCACCAGCGCAGCGGCCCGTCCAATGGCGGTGTCATCCAGTTCACGCACCGTGGCCTTGCTGGCGCCAACCGCTGCCACAAAGGCGCCCGGCTTGATTAGCTCGCCCGCAAACAAGGGCGTGGCGGCACGCGTGACGGTAACCAGTACATCGCCCTGAGCTGCTGCCTCATCGATACTCACCACGCGCGCCGGTACGCCATAGGCGGCAGTGACTTCATCGGCCAGCGCCTGTTGACCGGACAAACCGGCGATCAGAATTTCCTTGAAGCCGCGGACCTGCAACAGCGCCGGAATATGCGCGCGCGCCTGCACGCCTGTGCCGATCACGGACAACACTTCGACCTCGCGGCGCGCCAATGCATCGCAAGCCACCGCGGTGGCCGCTGCCGTGCGCAGACCGGTCATGGTATCGCCTTCAATGGCAGCCAAAGGCTCACCGGTTTCGCTTGAAAACAGGGTAATGACAAACCTGAAGTTGCCCTTGATCGTGGTGTAGACCTTGGCACCGACAATGCCTGCCCCCGGAATCACCGCTCCCATCATCGACAACATCACACCATTGGCAGCGCTGGTACGCACCCGCGCCTGCTGGGCAGCACCGCCGGTGGCTAAAAATGCCTCGCGCATCGCCTGTACGGCATCAGCAGTAGTCACCAGTTCGCTGACTTGTTGGTTGGTAATGAGTTTCATGTTTATTTTCCTTCATGATGAGTTGATGCGAATTTCCTGGCGGCCAGTTTTTCTGGCGTACCTAACCATATCGCCATGGCAAGGAACGCCGGGGGCAGACTGTCATTTCTAGCGCAAGAGATATCTGGTTGGACGCTCTCAGCGCAGCGCATGGGCATTGCTCAGGCAAGCCCAGATGCGATCAAGATCCGCACGGTTATCGTCGATGCGGCGATAGACCCGAATATCCATTTCATCGCTCCACAGTGCACCGCCCAGGGCTTCCTGATCGTTGGGTGCAATGGCCAGCACGAGCTTGCCTTCCGCGACTTCACGCGCGACCGCACTGGCCGGTAGCCAGGCTACGCCATGCCCTTCCAGCGCCATGCTTTTCAAGCCTTCGGCCAGATCGGACTCGAAGCGGCGAAACACATGAACCGGGCGCGCGCTGTTGCTGATGAGCTTTTCCACGATGCGGCTCAACGACGAGTAAATGGAATAACTGAGCATAGGCACCGGTTCGGCCGCGCTCCCCGGCAAGACGTATTTGGGCAGGCTCTGGGCCAGCGCCTTGACATACGGACGCAAGGGTTCCTTGCCAAGCGACAACATGGCATAGCGCTGTGGGTCCAGGTCAATGCCCTGTTGCGGGTGGTGATAACAAATCAGCAAGTCGCAATTGCGCTCCACCAATGCCAGAACAGCATCGTGCACATTGGTGGCTTCCACACTGGAACAAAGCGCCCCGGTGGCCTGCTCGATTTCCAGCAACAACTTGGGATACAAGGTCAGCAGCAAGGTATGCGGCATGGCCACCTTGAGCAATTGCTGCTGCCCGGCCAGTTGACCGCGCAAGATCAGGCGCGCCTGAATGGACTGATTGAGCATCTCACGGGCAATCGGCACAAACGATTGACCCGCCCTGGTCAAGGCGCAAGGATAGCTGGAACGGTCAAACAGCTCGGCACCAAGCCAGTTTTCGAGCGAACGGATGCGACGTCCAAAGGCTGGCTGGGTGACATTGCGCAGCTTGGCGGAACGGCTGAAATTGAGCGTTTCGACCACCGCCAGGAAATCCTCTACCCACTTTATTTCCATATTTTTTGCCTTGTTGAGACTCGCTGTTAGTTTGATAAGTCACTGGCCGCAGCTTGATCGGATCGCGTAATATCAATCGCTTTGCAACTTTCCACTATACAAATTCGGCTACGCGATGTCCCATGCTGTTTCGGCATAAGCTGTACAACACGACATCTCGGCCATACCAGGGATAGTGAAGCGGCTGTGTTATGTTTTTTCGGCAACAAGTCCGCCGATGGCACCATGCACAGCGCAACTGAAAAATGCGATGACAAACAAGCGTTTCTGGAGACCCCATGCCTGACATCAACGACCTCATCCTCGCCTCCGACCACATCAGTCCGGTTGCCATGGCGCTGCGCGCCATGATGGTATTTTTCTGCACGCTGATTTTTTTGCGTATTGCCGGACGACGTTCCTTTGGCCAGCGCAGTGCCTTTGATCTATGCATCACGGTGCTGCTGGGCGCCATCCTCAGCCGCGCCATCGTCGGCGCGTCACCGCTGCTGCCAACCCTGGCAGCGGGTGCGATGCTGGTGCTGCTGCACCGTCTGATCGGCATCCTGATTGCACGCTGGAGCTGGTTCGACGATCTCATCAGCGGTCCGCAAAGGCTGTTGGTCAAGAATGGCTGCAAGGATTTGCACCAGATGCGGGCCGGACTGATCACCGACAGCGATATCGATGTCGCCTTGCGCAAGAAAGATGACAAGGCAACATTGGCCGATGTCGCGCGGGCAGTGTTGGAGAAAAACGGGGAAATCACGATCAACTTGCACGATGACAACATACATTAAAGACACTGCCGTCAGTCGACCGATTTACAATCGCCTTTTTGCACTGACGGCCAGATTGCCCTGAGCCCCGACACCCTCCACACCGATGACCAGTCCAACCATACTGCAAGCCAGTGATCTGTGCTTTGCCTATCCCGAGCGTGCGCTGTTCGACAAATTCTCACGCAATATTCCGGCCGGGGTCACACTCATTCGCGGTGGTGATGGCTGCGGAAAAACCAGCCTGATCCGCCTGCTGGCTGGAGAACTCACAGCGCAGAGCGGACAATTGACGATCAATGGCATCCGGCTGGACCAACAAGTGGCGCAATACCGCCAACAAGTCTATTACGTCGATCCGCACACGAAAGAATTTGATCAAATGACGGTACCGCAATACCTGGCAACAGTGCAGGCCAGGTTTGCCAGCTTTGATGCCGCCGCCTTGCCTGCCTTGCTGGAAGGCTTGTCACTGACGCCGCATGTAGAAAAGAAACTGTTCATGCTATCGACCGGCAGCAAGCGCAAGGTATATCTGGCGGCGGCCTTCGCTGCCGGCGCTGCGGTCACCCTGCTCGATGATCCGTTTGCCAGCCTGGACAAGGGTTCAATCAATTTTGTCTGCGTCACGCTCAATGCCTTGTCAAAGCGAGGCGGGCAGGTCTGGCTGGCGAGTTTTTATGAAATACCGACAGACATTGTTGCGCTGGCGAGCATTGATCTGGGTAACTGATTGGGGTTAGAAAAATATTGCCGACAGCGGCGCGCCAATTTGTCGGACATCGGCATTCAAGACGATCCATTGCCAGCAGCGCAATGCAGGTTGTAGTAAAAGGCAACGCGTCGCGCAAATACCCTTTGAGACAACACAATCCATTCGATGATTTGATTCCAAGTGGACAATGGTTGGAAACACTACCGTGGTACATCATTGATGAACTCGATGCTGCGCAAAATTTGGGCGGCATCATTTGCCTCAAAAATCGCTTCTTTACGTTCTGCCGAATACCGCTTCACTGCGAGCCTTTTACTCCACCCCTGGATAATTGAACATATTCAAATTGGCGCAACATCTATCCTGACATAGGGTGTTTGCTAGTGGCGCTAATCCAAGGGATAATCGCTCCATTCAATTCGTCAGCCGATGCTCACCAAAAACAAACTCATGAACGCCCACCAACTGAATAAAAACTGTCTCGAGGGTCTTTTTTCTTTTTGTCTTGCGAGTTGCATCTTGCTTGCTCTTCATCAGATTCATAACGTTACTGCGTTTCCATTTGACAGCAATGAGTACTGGTCCCTCAGTGATCCCGGCACTTTTTTTAACTTTCCGAATGTCATCCGAGGTTACTTCTATCCCTTGTTGCTTTTGCCAGTGCACTGGCTGTCGAATATTCTTGTCGGATATGAATTTTATCTCTACCGGATTTACACCTCGCTCTTGTATGGCTATCTCCTGGCGAATGTACTTCCTTCAGTGTACGTTCAGTTATTTGGAGGAAAGCTGACACTTCTGCGGAGGCTTCTGCTGCCCATTCTGGTTGCAATACTGTACCCGGGGCTGATCATTTATCCACTGAGTGATCTGCCAGCCTTCCTTTTGATGATCTGTGCATTGTATGCACTAACTAAGGCAAAATCGACCGGCCCACTTCTGCACGCAGCGGCTTTTGTCGTGCTTGCCGGAATACTGGCGGCAGGTGCTTACAATACGCGCACAATCTACTGGTTTCCATTGATCGGTTTGCTATTTGCGGTGCCGTTGTACTTTTTTTCGATGCGTCCGGTAATGCATCGCGTCATGGGCACCCTTCTGTTCATCTTGGGGGTGGGACTGCTCAGTGCGCCGCAGAGTTTGATCAACCATTCCAGGCATGGAACGTGGACACCTGCGGTGGTATCGCAGAGCACGGACAAATCCCTTTTTACGCTCCAGTTGATGTGGGGTATCACGATGCAGCGCTACGAGACGACCATTGATCGAAGTGCGCCTTTTCCGACTCGCTATTTCATCGACCGGGTAGGGGAGCAACTGTTTGTAGCGGAAGATCTCGAGAAGAGCCAGGTTTCCGTGGTCAACTACTTGCGGATGGTTGCACGCCATCCTTTGGAGTTTTTCGGTATCTACGCCAGGCATTTGGTCAGCGGGCTTGATGTCCGCGATGGTGAAGTGTACGTGAGGAACGTCAAGGCTGGTAATACAAAGATCGCCGTATTTAATTTTGTCATCATCGCATTCGCTCTATTGGCCATTCTGGTTCGGTACATGGTCGCCAAGTCGGATAGCTGTGAGCAGAGCAAAGTTTTCTTCCGTGACCGCACCCCTGCGAATCCGCTTTGGCCTTTGGGGATTTTGCTCTGGCTGCTGCCAGCGTGTGCGATCCTTCCTGGAGCAGTAGAAACAAGGTTTTTTTTCCCCGTCCATGCATTCTTCTATTGCACCATTGCTTTCAATACGTCCATACCGGAGCTTCACGCTGTCCTGAGGAGGCACTGGATGTTATTGCTAGGCGGCGCGCTTCTACTGGGAGCGCTGTACTTCGGCATATCGACCAGCACGCAAGCTGCTTTGCAACCGACGATACCACTTCAATATCGGTTCGGGAATTGAAGAGAAATCCGGCCCTCGGAATGAGGGGTATCCGTATATGCTCGCCTGCGGCCATACGGTTTCCCCCATGTCGGTGATGTGGGCATCGGCCTTGGTTCTGGCTTCGCTGCTGAGCAGCAGCCCAAGGGCGGCGCGTACCGCGCCATGCCCATCGGTGCGCATTCAAAGCCTTCGCCGCGCGCCTCTTTGCGGCCTTCCTTGTCTCTAATGCAGGTGATGCGGCTGAGGCTGACCTGACTGTGTTGGTGGTCGCTTTTGAGCTGGGTCTGGATCTGCCCTTCGGTGTCGTCGAAGATCAGATGGTTGCTGCGCCCGGCTGTCAGATGCAGATCGTCGGGGATCGTGAGTTGCAGTTCGTAGGCCAATAGCGCATTGAGTCCTTCGCGGCCCGATAGGCTGACTGGTACCAGTGCCGGCTGGCCAAGAATTTCTGGTATCGCCGGGCGGCTGACGTGGAGGGTGCGTGATTGATGCAACGAGGCCATGTGAACTCCTGATGTGAACGAACCTCGGCAGAAAAAAGTGACGATCATGCTGAAGAAGTGAACCAATGCTTCATATAGAACAAGTTCGAGATTGCCATGGCGGCTTTGTTTTTTATATTGACGCGCGCGATGCTAAAAATATTTTCCACTTGCTCACGTTGGCAGCCAGACGTGCCGCAAGCATGGCGATGCATATCCGGCAAGACGACTCGGCGTGGGAGTTACTCCCAAGTGCTGCAGCAAGATCTTCGGCAGCCGGCCTTGCGAACAAGTTTTTCTCAGTTGCCCTGAATCTGATACCCCGCATAGGTTTTCTGCGCCACCTCCTGCACTGCAGAGAGAAAAATTTTCGCCCCCGGCGAGAGTAGCTGATGACGTCTGGTGATGATGCCGAAACCATCCATCTTACAAGGCAGGTCAACCGGCAAGATCGCCAGTTTGCCGAAATCCATGAAGCGGCCCGCGACGTCGCGCGGCACCAGATGCAAAAAATCGGTCTGACGCAATAAGCTCATGGCAACCATGGTCTCGGTTGTTTCCACAATTGTGCGCGGCGACTCCAACCCGCTGCGACGCAACATGAGATCGAAACGATGGCGCAGAATGCTGCCCTGCTGCGGCAGGATCCAATGCTGCGTGGCCAGTTCCGCCAGGCTCAGTTGCGCGCGATGCTGCAAGGGATGGCCGGCGCGCACGATGACGCAAATCAATTCGTCGGACAATTCTTCATAGCGCAAATCACTGTTGTCGATCTGCTCACTGACGCGCGCCAGCAAAAAATCGAAATCGCCACGCTTGAGCCGCTTGAGCAAGGCTGCACTGTTGCTCTGCTCAACACCGATGCGCAACAGCGGCGAATGCGCGATGGTCGCCGCAATGGCCGGCGCCATGAGCGCCATGCCCGGTCCCATGATGACGCCGACATTGACCTGCCCGGTCAAACCCGACTTGAGCGCGGCAATGTCTTCGTGCGCCTGCGCCAGACTGGTGACTGCCATGCGCGTATGGCGAATCATGCTCTCGCCATAGGTGGTCGGCCGGATGCCGCGCGGCAGCCGCTCAAACAGCGCAATCCCGAGGCCGTCTTCCAGTTCCTTGAGCATCTTCGAGGCAGCCGGCTGACTCATGTTGAGCAAGCTGGCCGCGCCATTGATGTTGCGCACCTCATCCAAGGCCAGCAGCAAGGCCAGTTGGCGCGTCTTCAGGTGAGACCTGATCAGCCAGTTTGCATCCAGTTCGCTCATCGTGTTCCGTATCAATAAAAAAACCTTTTCAGGCATATATGGAAGTATATAGTTTTTGAAAAATATTTCATTTGTTTGACATACTTCAGATCCTTACTATCTCTCCAGGCCATGCGCGGCCAACACCAACAATAATCAGCGCGGAGACAGGCGCAGCGCAAGCGCCGCCATACAGCAGCAGCGGACGATACCGCCGACGCCGGCTCCGTTTGTCTGACAACGGAGAAACGCAATGAACCCACCCAACAACACACCGCGTCGCTTTCGTTCGCAGGACTGGTTTGACAATCCCGATCGCATCGACATGACGGCGCTGTATCTGGAGCGCTTCATGAACTACGGCATTACCGCCGAGGAGCTGCGTTCCGGGCGGCCCATCATTGGCATTGCCCAAAGCGGCAGCGATATCAGCCCCTGCAATCGCATCCATGTCGAACTGGCGCGCCGCGTGCGCGAAGGCATTCGCGATGCCGGCGGCATTCCGATGGAGTTTCCGCTGCATCCGATATTCGAAAACTGCCGCCGACCGACGGCAGCACTGGACCGCAATCTGGCTTACCTGGGCCTGGTCGAAATCCTGCACGGCTACCCCATTGATGCCGTGGTGCTCACCACCGGTTGCGACAAGACCACGCCAGCCCAGTTGATGGCGGCGGCCACCGTGGATATTCCGGCCATCGTCCTGTCGGGCGGCCCCATGCTAGACGGCTGGATGGACGGCGAACTGGTCGGCTCCGGCGCGGCCATCTGGAAAGGCCGGCGCCAGTTGGCGGCCGGTCAGATCAACGAAGAAAAGTTTTTGCAGATCGCCGCCGCCTCGGCGCCGTCAGCAGGACACTGCAACACCATGGGAACAGCCTCGACCATGAATGCCCTGGCCGAAGCGCTGGGTATGTCGCTCACTGGCTGTTCGGCGATTCCTGCGCCTTATCGCGAGCGTGGACAAATCGCTTACGAAACCGGTCGCCGCATCGTCGGCATGGCTCACGAGGACCTGCGCCCGTCGGCCATCCTCACGCGCGATGCCTTTCTCGACGCGCTGGTGGTCAATGCCGCCATCGGCGGCTCCACCAACGCGCAGCCGCACATTGTTGCCATGGCGCGTCACGCGGGTGTGGAATTGCATTCGGAAGACTGGATGCGCTACGGCTATGACGTCCCGCTTTTGCTCAACATGCAACCGGCCGGCAAATACCTGGGCGAGCGTTTCCACCGTGCCGGCGGCGTGCCAGCCATCATGTGGGAATTGCTGCAGGCCGGCAAGCTGCGCGCCGATCGCATCACGGTCACCGGCAAGAACATGGCAGCCAACCTGGAAGGGTGCGAAAGCGGCGACCGCGAAATGATCCATCACTTCGCCGCACCGCTCAAGGAGACGGCCGGCTTCATGGTGCTCAAGGGCAATCTGTTCGATTTCGCCATCATGAAAACCAGCGTGATCTCACCCGAGTTTCGCCAGCGCTACCTTTCAGAGCCCGGCAACGAAGGGGTCTTTAGCGCACGCGCGGTGGTCTTCGAAGGCGCTGACGACTACCACGCCCGCATCAATGATCCCACGCTGGGGATTGATGAAAACACCATCCTCGTGGTGCGCGGCGCCGGTCCTGTGGGCTGGCCAGGTTCGGCCGAAGTGGTCAATATGCAACCACCGGATGCCCTGATCAAACGTGGCATCAAAAACCTGCCGACCCTGGGCGACGGCCGCCAGTCCGGCACCTCGGATAGCCCGTCGATTCTCAATGCCTCACCGGAAAGTGCGGTCGGTGGCGGTCTGGCTTATTTACGCACAGGCGACATGATTCGCATCGATCTCAATGCGGGTCTGTGCAATGCGCTGGTGAGCGAAGACGAGCTGGCGCGCCGCAAAACTGAACCGGCCCCGCCGATTCCACCCAGCCAGACTCCATGGCAAGAAATTTACCGCGCCAGCGTCGGCCAGCTGGAATCGGGCGCCTGCATGGAACTAGCCGTGCCTTATCGTGGCGTGGGCAATGTCTTGCCGCGCCATAACCATTAGCCACAGCGCTAATGTCCTGAGTCATTCATTCGCCCAATAAAAGCGCTGAAGTTGGTACCAGGCGTTGTTGCAAATCGTAGCCATAGACACCGCTATGGCTACGATTTGCACCTAGCTTGACAGCGATTACCTCACTTTTATTGTTCAACGCACTAATGGCTCAGGACACTAGGGCGTGTGAGTACGACCATATCGCTCGCGCCATGATATGTAGAAAAACAACTCAGGAGACACAACATGAATCAAAGCAAGCTCATCCCCAATGCACGCTGGTGGCGCGTCATTCCACCGGCCATTCTGGTCTACATTTTTTCTTTCATGGATCGTACCAACATCGGCTTTGCCATGGCCGGCGGCATGAACGAGAGTCTGGG
>Ga0302155_10001876_pt1 | contig 14805 bp, 15 predicted proteins | sample I_Bog_N3_1_FD_193508 | JGI IMG/M metagenome (GOLD analysis project Ga0302155, IMG submission 193508) | Peat permafrost microbial communities from Stordalen Mire near Abisko, Sweden - I_Bog_N3_1 | ecosystem: Environmental > Terrestrial > Soil > Wetlands > Peat | place: Sweden: Abisko, Stordalen...
ACTGCTCGATAGCAAAGACGGCATTGTGCAGCACGCGCAGCAGATGTATCAGCAAGCCGTGGTGCAAAAGTCGATGCCGCTGGGGAACCTGACCAATATCACCGATGACGAGCGCGCCTTGCTAGGCAAGTGGTTTGAGCAAGGCGCCAAGAGTGATTGAGTCTTTGTGCAATTGAAGAAAAGATGAACGCTAAAAGGTAAAAGGTAAAAGGGCTGAACGGCATGTTCAGCCCTTTTGCCTTGTCACGCCGTCTTTAGCTGGCGCTTTGATAAGGATGCTCGCGTTGCCAGTGGTCGGCGATGTCGATCCTGCGGCAGACCCAGACGCGTTCATGCGACTGCACGTAATCAAGGAAGCGCTGCAGCGCGACGAAGCGGCCGGGGCGTCCAAGCAAGCGGCAATGCATGCCCACCGAGAGCATCTTCGGTGTTTCTTCGCCTTCCTGATACAGCACGTCGAAGCTGTCTTTGAGGTATTGGAAAAAATGTTCGCTGGTATTGAAGCCTTGTGCCGTGGCAAAGCGCATATCGTTGCTGTCCAGGGTGTAGGGCACCACCAGATGCGGTTGTTGGCTGCCGTCGGCCAAGGCGACATCGGTCCAGAATGGCAGGTCGTCGCCATAGTAGTCCGAGTCATAGCTGAAGCCGCCATGTTCGACCACCAGTTGGCGGGTATTGGGTGAGTCGCGCCCGGTGTACCAACCTTGCGGTGCGACGCCGGTGAGCTCGCGGAATATGTCGACTGCTGCGCGCATGTGGGCGCGCTCGGTATCGATGTCGATGTGTTGGTAGTGAATCCAGCGCAAGCCGTGACAGGCGATTTCATGGCCCAGTTCGACAAATGCCTGCGTCAGTTCGGGGTGGCGCTGCAAGGCCATGGCGATGCCGAACACGGTCAGCGGCAGCTGGCGTTTTTCGAACTCGCGCAGAATGCGCCAGACGCCGACCCGTGAGCCGTATTCATAGATCGACTCCATTGACAGGTGGCGCGCCGGATAGGCAGCAGCGCCGATGATTTCGGACAGGAACTGCTCCGAGGTGGGGTCGCCATGCAGTACCGAGTTCTCGCCGCCTTCCTCATAGTTGAGCACGAATTGCACGGCAATTTTTGCCTGGCCGGGCCAGTTCGCATGAGGGACATTGCGGCCGTAGCCGATCAGATCGCGTGGATAGTTGTTTGCTTCTTGCATGGGTTCACTATAGAGATGAATCAAGCTTTGTCAGGTCTTTCCCAGCACCGAACGCAGATCGAAATGGTCATTGCTGTCCGGGCGGACGCGGTCTTCACATAAGTGCAAATGGTGTGCCATGTGTTCTTGCGCGAGGGTGATGTCGCCGCTTTCCAATGCTCCCAAGACGGTATCGTGCTCGTCAAAGGAGCAGGCATTGTGGCCGGGGGCTTCGGTCTTGGCGATCATCAGGGTAGTGCGCGACACCAGCTTGCGCAAGGTTTCAACCAGCAAGATATTGCCGGTCAACTCTGCCAGCGCCAGGTGGAATTGCGCTGACAGCCGGATCCAGCGCGGCCGGTCGCCGCTCAGGTAGGACTGCCGTTCTTCCTCGACCATCTTGCGCAAGCCGGCAATCTGACGTGTACTGGCTTCGCGGCCGACCTTGTCGAGCACCGCGTATTCAATGATGTTGCGCAACTCGAACATATCCTTGACCTCAGTCGAGGAGGGGCTGGCGATGAAGGCGCCGCGATTGGCCTCAAGATCAACCATGCCTTCGCTGGCCAGGCGCGACAATACCTTGCGCACGGTGTGTCGCGCAGTATCGTAAATCTGGCACAAGACCTGCTCTGTGAGCTTGGTACGCGGCGGCAGACGGTGCTCCATGATGGCGTCGTAGATATCCTGGTAGAGGCGCTCCTCCACGGCCGCAGAGGGTTCTCGTGCTGCTGTTTGTGGCGCTGGCGGCAGGCGGTTAGTCTTGGTGGTTTTGGTCATGGCGCGTAAGTAAGTGATAACAGTGAATCGCTGGTATTGGAACGGAGACAGTGACAGAAACAAACTGAGCAGAATTCATACCGACGCCACATATTGTCAACAATGATAAAGTCAATTCGCAACAATTTGGTGAAATGTTGCACCATAAATGACGCTCTGATACGTTGTTTGCACCACAAGGCGTTTTGCCAGGAAATTGCAAGAAGCATTGGCGCAAAAAGGTTTTCGACAATTGTTATCAGCAATCTGCGTGCCATCGATTGCAGTAAAAATTGTTGACAATAATGGAGATATTTTAAATGTCATGTATATGATTTGGTTGATGACGATCATAACCAGGCAAGAAGCATACTTGCTGCAAGTCTTCTACAATCACCCATCAAGCAAAAGTCATCAGCACCGGTTTCTTGGATGTCAATTTAACGGATCAACTATTTATGTCGTCTTCCCCTGTTTCTTTTTCACAATTAGTCGCCAGCTTTTTGGCGGCCGAACATGCTGAGCAAACGCAATTTCTGCAGCAACTGGTGCGCGTGCCTTCGGATAATCCAGCTGGTGATTGTGCCGCCCACGCTGCAACTGCGTGCGCCTTGCTGGAGCAACTCGGCTTTGCGGTGGAGGTGCATGTGGTGCCGGACCAGTTGGTCAAGGCCAATGGCATGGTTTCGGCGACCAATCTGATCGTGCGCCAGCGTTTTGGCAGTGGCGGCCCGACCATTGCGTTGAATGCCCATGGCGACGTGGTGCCACCGGGGCAGGGGTGGAGCAAGGATCCCTACGGTGCAGAAATTGTTGAGGATGCCGAACACGGCGCGGTGATGTATGGACGCGGCGTGGCAGTGTCCAAATCGGACTTTGCCACCTATACCTGGGCCCTGCGTGCGCTCATCGCTGCCCAGCAGCAAGGCGTACCGCTCAATGGCACGATAGAGCTGCATTTCACCTATGACGAAGAAGCCGGTGGCGACATCGGTCCCAAATGGATACTGGAGCAAGGTCTGAGCAAGCCTGATTTTGCCGTCTCAGCCGGTTTCTCCTATGGCATCACTTCGGCGCACAACGGCTGTCTGCATCTGGAGGTCACGGTCAAAGGCAGGCAGGCGCATGCGGCGATGCCGCATACCGGCATTGACGCCATCGAAGCCGCCAGTGGCATTTTGCAGGCACTGTATTCGCATCGCGCCGTGCTAGCGCAAAAAAAATCCAAGGTCAACGGCATCGATCACGCCACGCTCAATGTCGGCCTGATCAAGGGCGGTATCAACACCAACGTGGTGCCCGATCTGGCCACATTTCGCCTGGACCGGCGCATGATTCCGGAAGAAGCCGGGTTTGATGCCGAAGGCGATTTGCGTCAGATCATTGACGCGGCGGCAGCGCATTTTCCTGGTATCGAGGTCCGCGTCAAGCGGATCTTGTTGGCAGAACCGCTGGCAGAATTGCCGGGTGTGGAGAAACTCATCGAGGCCTTCAGTCGGCATGCACAAGCGGTGCTTGGAGAGCCGGTCAAGGCCCATGGCGTGCCGCTCTACACCGATGCACGGCACTACACCAAACAAGGTATTCCGACCATTCTCTACGGTGCTGGTCCACGCACGTTGATGGAAGCACGCGGTCACAACTCCGATGAAAATCTACGTTTGCGTGATTTGCACAAGGCCACCGAGGTGGTTGCATTGGCGCTGGGTGAATTACTGCAATAAGATGCTGGCGCAAATAAAAATGGCGCTGTCGACCCATGGTCGCAGCGCCATTTTTTTACCGGCGCTCTACTGTGTGGCGCCGAATTGCTCCAGTTCAGCACTCAGCACGGCCTTGTCGGCAGCGCTCAGGAAGCTCGCTGCAATGCCGTTGCGCGCCAGTTGCAGCAATTCTTCCCGGCTCAGCGACAGTGCCTCGGCGACTGCCAGGTAGTTGGCGTTCATGTAACCGCCAAAATAGGCTGGATCGTCCGAATTGACCGTGACCACCAAGCCGGCGCGCAGCAGTCGGGCCAGATTGTGTTGCGTCATGTCCTTGACCACGCACAGCTTGAGGTTCGATAAGGGACATACCGTCAGAGGTATTTTCTCGCGCACCAGTCGCGCCATCAAAGCCGGATCTTCTTCGCTGCGCACGCCATGATCAATACGTTCGACCTTGAGCAGATCCAGCGCACTGCTGACATAGGCCGGCGGACCTTCTTCACCGGCGTGGGCAACCAGATGGAAACCCAGTTCCTGGCAACGTGCAAACACCCGCGCGAATTTCTCCGGCGGATTGCCACGTTCGGAGGAGTCCAGGCCGATGCCATGCCATAAGTCGGCATATTGTTCGCGCAAGGGGAGGGCTGCTGCCAGCGTGGTAAAGGCATCTTCTTCCGACAGATGGCGCAGGAAGGACATGATCATGCTGCTGGAAAATCCGTTTTGATCACGCGCCGTGCGTAGAGCCCGGGCGATGCCGGCAAATACCACGGCGATATCGATGCCGCGTTCGGTATGGGTTTGCGGGTCGAAGAAAATTTCGGCATGACGCACGTTGTCGGCACGCGCGTGGTCAATATAGGCGGCCGTCATGTCATAAAAGTCCTGCTCGGTACGCAGCACATTGGCGCCCGCGTAGTACAGGTCCAGAAACGATTGCAGATCCGTGAATGCATAGGCAGCACGCAAGGCCTCTACCGAGTCATAGGGCAGCGCCACATGATTGCGTTGCGCTAGCGCGAACAGCAGTTCCGGCTCGAGCGTGCCTTCGATGTGCAGATGTAACTCAGTCTTGGGCATGGTCTCGACAAATGCCCGCATGGTGTCGCTAAGCCGAGGTGTGGGAGATACAGTCATGGCGGTGGCCTTTGGTTCATACAAAAATAAGAAGGTATTTTCTCAGAAATGTCTAAAAAAGCACGAATTCCGACGATGTTGATGCAAAAAGAAAGCCAGGCGAGCCATGATGATTAATCTGAATTCATACTGAAAAAATGCAATATTTTAGGAAAACTTGTCGCAGCGTCGGCTTTGCATGTTTTAATATCGCTGAGATAACGGGGCGGGGTATGAACAACATAATTAAATCGACAATGACTTGTAGTGCGCTGGTGGCGGCCGGCGCGATGTTATCGGCTTGCTCAATGCTGTTTGGGAAAAAGGCTGAAGATACTACTTTGGTGCCGTTCTCGACCATTTCGAGCAGCGCTTATAGCGGTTCATTGAAGAATTGGGACGACAAGGCGCAGCCGGTCATGTGTGCGCTCATCCGTTCCCAGAGTCAGTGGAGTTACTGGTTTCAGCCGGCCGACAGCGGCACCAGTACGAAGCACAAAATTGTGCGTAGCCAGGATGCGATTACACCCAAGGATGACTATTTTGAGACGCGCCAGCTGCTGTTGGCCACGCGTGTGATTCAAGCGCCTGACAGTGCGGAGCGCGATCAGATTTTCACTGCCGAGAAAGTCACCATGAGCAATGGTGTGCTGCAACTGAAATACCGCTTCAATCAGCCGCTTTCTGGTGCTACCTATAAGATCAAGGATTTCCTGCTACTGGAAATTCCCAAGGACCGCTACACCACCGGTCCGGTGCAGTTCATCGAAAATGGCCACAAGGTTTGCGAAATCGGCAGATAAAACGCTGCTGATACTTTCCGGCATTCCCCTCAAAAAAGCCTGGCGTTCGTCAGGCTTTTTCTTCTGTCACTTGTCACTTCAGCTGGTCATGCCGATGAATTGCTGCAGCTCCGGCGTCTTCGGATTGGTGAACAGTTCCTCAGGTGGACCGATTTCATGGACTTTGCCCTGATGCATGAAGACCACGCGATCACAAACCTCGCGGGCAAAACGCATTTCGTGGGTCACCATGAGCAAGGTCATGCCATCGTCGGCCAGACTGCGCACCACGGCCAGCACTTCATTGACCAGCTCGGGATCGAGCGCCGAGGTGATTTCGTCGCACAGCAAAGCCTGCGGTTGCATGCTCAGCGCACGGGCAATTGCTACGCGTTGCTGCTGACCGCCGGAGAGCTGTTCCGGAAAACTGTCGAACTTTTGACCCAGACCGACGCGCTCCAGGTTCTTTTTGGCCAGCTCACGCGCCTCCGACTCCGGCATGCCCTTGACGATCATTGGTGAAATCATCACATTGCGTCCCACACTGAGATGGGGGAACAGATTGAACTGCTGGAAGATCATGCCGACCTTCAGACGCAGCGTCTTGAGTTCCAGTTCGCTGTTGCCGAGATAGGCGCCGGCAACGCTGATGGAACCCTCATCTATCGTTTCCAGGCCATTGATGCAGCGCAGCAGCGTACTCTTCCCCGAGCCGCTCTTACCGATGATGGCGATGACTTCGCCGGCCTCGACCGACAACCGGATACCCTTGAGCACCGCATTGTCACCGTAGCTTTTTTTGACATCCTCAATGGCGATGAGCGGCATTGAATTTCCTTTCCAAGAATTGGCTGTATTTGGACAGCGGCCAGCATAGGACAAAGTAAAAGAACCCGACGGCGGCAAACACCGTAAAGGGCATGAAGGTGGCATTAGTGATGACGGTGCCGGCCTTGGACAGTTCGACGAAACCGATGATGGAGGTCACGGCCGTGCCCTTGATCACCTGCACGCCAAAGCCGACGGTGGGTGCGATGGCAATACGCAGCGCCTGCGGCAAAATGATGTGACGCATCTGTTGCAGATGGCCCATGGCCAGTACCGAAGAGGCTTCCCATTGACCGCGCGGAATTGCTTCGACACAACCACGCCAGATTTCACCCAGAAACGACGCGCTCCACAAGGTCAGCGCCAAACCGGCCGCCAACCAGGCCGGAACTTCCAGGCCGAACAGGGCGAGGCCAAAGAAGATCAGGAACAATTGCATCAGCAAGGGCGTGCCCTGGAACAGTTCGATATAGAGCTTGGCGCTGCGACGCAAGATAGTGCGTTTGGAAATCCGCGCAAACAGAATCAGCATGCCGACTGCGCTGCCCAGCACGAAGGTTGTCAACGACAGCAGTATCGTCCAGCGTGCCGCCAGCAACAGGTTGCGGATGATGTCCCATAGGGAAAAAGAAGTCATGAGGCCCTCCGCGCAAAGATGAACTTGTTACCGATCAGGCGCAAGAATTGGCGCAGCAGGATGGCCATGATCAGATAGATCGCAGTGGCGATCAGGTAGGCTTCAAAGGCACGGAAATTACGTCCCTGGATGAAGTTGGCGGCGAACGATAACTCTTCGACTGCAATCTGCGAGCATACCGCCGAACCCAGCATGACGATGACAATCTGGCTGGACAAGGCCGGCCAGATTTTTTGCAGGGCCGGACGCAGGATGATGTAACGAAACACCTGCAGTCGCGACATCGACAGACTCAGGGCAGCCTCAACCTGGCCGCGTGCGATGGCGCTGACGCCGGCACGGATGATTTCCGTGCTGTAGGCGCCAAGGTTGATCACCATGGTCAGAATGGCGGCTTGCATTTCGGTGATTTGCACGCCGATGCTGGGCAAGCCGAAGAAGATGAAAAACAGCTGCACCAGGAACGGCGTATTGCGGATCAGTTCGACATAAGCGCTCACGATCGGCTTGAGCCAGCGCGGCCCTTGAGTGCGCGCCCAGGCGCCGAAGATGCCCACAGCAATGCCGATGACGCCGCCGACGGCAATCAGTTCGATGGTGGTCAAGATGCCCTTGACCAAGACATCGGTGTAATCGAACGTCGCCAGAAAATCAAAGTGATAGGCCATATGTTTTCATTTTCGAGAATGGAGTAAGAGTTCTCGCCTATTCAATCCAGCTTGAAAAAGCCGCCGCCTGTCTTACAGATTTGCCGGCAGCGGCAAACCTAGCCACTTTACGGTCAATGCGCTCAGTTCGCCATCTTTTTTGATGTCGACGAGGATGGCGTTGACTTTGTCCTGTAGTTTTTTCTCATCCTTGTTCATGCCGATGAAGCAAGGCGAATCCTTGATCAGGAATTTGGTTTCAGGTTTCTTCGGCGGATTTTTGGCAATGATGGCCGCAGCAATCACGTTGCCGGTCGCGACCAGTTGCACCTGGTTCGACAGGAACGAGCTGATGGTGCCGTTGTTGTCTTCATAGCGTTTGATGGTAGTGCTGCTTGGAGCAATCTTGGTCAGCTCCAGATCTTCCACCGAGCCACGGGTGACGGCAATGGTCTTGCCAGCCAGATCGGCGGGGCCGCTGATTTTTTGATCGGCCGGACCAAAGACACCATTGAAGAATGGTGCGTAGGCAGCGCTGAAGTCCATCACTTTTTCACGCTCAGGGTTCTTGCCCAGGCTGGAGATGACCAGATCAACTTTCTTGGTTTGCAGGTAAGGCACACGATTGGCGCTGGTGACCGGAATCAGCTCTACCTTGACGCCGAGTTTCTTGGCGATCAGTGTGGCGACATCAATGTCCAGACCCTGTGGTTTGAGCTCGGCGGTGACCGAACCGAACGGGGGGAAATCTTGCGGCACCGCTACGCGCAGCACACCATGCTGGGTGATTTCATCCAAGGTATCGGCACGCACGGCAGCGGCGGAAATGAGTAAGGCGCCAGCCATCAGGCCGAGCAACAGTTTCGACAGTTTCATCATGATTCTCCAGGTTGGAATGTGGTCAGAGAGGACAGCGTTAGCGCCGCTTGTTTGGCCGCACGCGCTGCTAACGTGTTGCCTGCGGCTGAGACAGGTGCCAGCGCTTGCCGTAGCGGCGCCAGCGGGTCGTTGCAGTTGGCCTGGTTGAGACCGGCTTCAACGTGTAGCAGATGGTCGTGCATCAATTGTTCGGCACCGGCCAGATCACCGCGTTCGAGTGCGGCAACGATATGCACATGTTCGGAGCAGGAGTCTTCGGCCTGTTCCGAGGACTGGTGCAGCATGGCGGTGAGTGTGGTGCGTGCGGTCAGGTCGCGCAGCGTGTCCGACAGCAGGCCGTTGCCCAGGCATTCGCACAGGCAAACATGGAAGTCGCCCAGCAGATAGCTGCGAGCACCGACATCGTTGCCTTCAATGGCGGCTTGTTCACGTGCGATGTGGTCGCGCAGTTGATCAATGGCCGCCTTGGTGATCGGCCGCGCATGGCGCAGCAGGCCGAGTTCGATGACGCGGCGTGCTTCAAATGCTTCCCGCGCGTCGCTGGGGCTTGGTTCGATGACGAACCAGCCGCGCCGTGCGCTGACGGTGACGACACCGCGTGTGACCAGGCGCATCAATGCTTCCCGCACCAGCGTGCGGCTTACGCCGAACAAGGTCGACAGCTGCTGTTCACCCAGTCGTGTACCGGGAGCCAGTTGCTTGGCCAGTATCGCCTCCATGATGCGCTTGGCGATCTGAATCGAAGATTTGATGGTGTCGTTGCTCATACCTAGGGTAGAGCAATATGTATGCCAGTTTGGTATACAAGTTTGACGCGTGCTGAGATTTTCGCGGGAAGTCTGCATCCGAGCGGGCGTTCATCGTCACTCAGCTAAGACAGTGGTGGATGGAAAGATGCGTAGCGGCAATTTCTGATAGGCGTGAAGTCACTGAATTGGTGCATCTTGTATACCAGTGTGGCATGCAAGATCACCATAAAAAGGCATTTGAGCGTGCGGCTTGGCTACGCGGCGTAATGTCAGCGCGATTTCGACGTCGTATCTGCGGCTTCCTGATCCGCAATAGTGCTAGCCCGGCCGACGCCGCGCCGCGTGGTGCGCGCGCCCAAGGTGCCGCTTTCGTAGGGGACGCGGCCCGAAGGCACCACCGCCGAGGCCAGTTGTACATGGCCTTCCTGGTCGTCGAAAAACATATGGGCGCCGAAAGCGTGCAGCACGTCGGCCTTGGGCAGGCCGCCTAGAAAGAAGGCTTCGTCGACCGTCACATTCCAGGTGCGCAGCGTATGAATGACGCGTTTGTGGGCCGGACTATTGCGTGCAGTGACAATGGCAATGCGTACCGGACAGGTAGCCGGAGTGAATTGCTTTTGAATTTCGGACAAGGCAAACAGTAATTTGGCCAGCGGACCTTCCTTCATGGCCTTGTTGCGATGGCGCTGTTCGTGGCGCACGAAGGCTTTCAGGCCTTTTTCGGCGTAAATCTGTTCTGACTCGGGGGAAAATAGCACAGCGTCACCATCGAAGGCGATGCGAATCTGGTTTTCCGGCGCCACGTAATTGCTGGGTGCTGTATAGAGTTGTGCGGCGGCGACGCCACCGTCGATGGCGTCCTGGACATCATTTTTATCCCGTGACAGGAATAGGTCGATCTTGAAGGCTTGCAGGTAATGCACGATAGGCTCGCCGCCGGTAAAGGCGGCGCGGCTGATGTCGAGCTTGTGTGTTTCGATGGCATTGAAGGCGCGCAAGCCGGTGTCGGGCGTGTTGCGCGAGATCACAACCACTTCCACCAGACGTCGTCCGGGGATGAGCTGGTTCAGTTTGAGCAAGGCCTTGACCAGTGGGAACGCCGTGCCCGGCAACAAGGGATCGTCTTCGTGGGCGCGTTGGTAGGCGCTATAGGCTTCTACTCCCTCGGTGTCGAAGAGGGTGTTTTCGTGTTCCAGGTCGAACAGCGCCCGGGACGAAATGCCGATGACCAGCATGCCGGAAAGATCGTAGGCCATAGTGTGCTTGATGAAAAATGAGCCGCTGCGCGGCGACTTGCGCAGTGTGCCACAGTTGCCGTTTTGGCTGCACGGATTCACTCGGAGGCAAATATTGCAGGAAGGAATGTTGCGGTGCGTGATTGCATCGTGCTGGAAATATTTGTATGATGACCTTACAAATTGAAGATAAAAACCAGAGACGAACATGTTTCAGAAAATTCCTGTGCAGGCGCTCAGTGACACTGTGGCGCGACAATTGTTAGAAAAAATCGATCTCGGCACCTTTGCGCGCGGCGCTAAATTGCCGACTGAAGCGGTGTTGGCGCAAGAATTTGGCGTCAGCCGCACGGTGGTGCGCGAAGCTATTTCCAGGCTCAAGAACGAAGGTGTGGTCGAGCCGCGCCAAGGCAGCGGCGTGTTCGTCACCGATCAGGCAGGTATTAAGCCGCTGCGCATCGATTACAGCGAAGTGAGTTCGCCTCAGGCCGTGCTGCAAATCGTTGAGCTGCGCCGGGCGATCGAGGCTGAAGTGGCGGCCCAGGCCGCCAAGCGCCGCAGTACCGCGGATATGGCAGCCATTGATGCCGCGCTGGCGCGCATTGGTCAGGACGTCCGCGCCGGCAGTGATGGAGTTGCCGCTGACGTGGCATTTCATCGTGCCTTGGCCAGTGCTACTCACAATCCCTATTTCATCAAGACGCTGGAGTTTCTCAGCCAGTATCTGGAGGCGGCCACCGCCGTCACGCGTGGCAACGAAGCACGCCGGGATGACTTTTCGCGCCAGGTAAGAGAAGAGCATGAGGCCATCGTCGCCGCCATTCGTGTCGGCGATGAGATGGCCGCAAGGGCCGCCGCCCAGACGCATTTGTTCAATGCAGCGCGGCGGCTGAGTCAAGCTTAGCGGCTGTTGCGAAATTACCGTGGCGTTGTTGCGGCTCCTTGCCGTACTACTTGTAGTGTCTGCGTCGCCGCGCCTAGCCACGCTAATTTCGCAGCAGCCACTTAGCAGGCAGTCGTGATAGCAATTGCTGTTTTTCAATTCAACCCGGCGCGATGCTTCATTGGCGTTCGCTGCCGTTCTCATGGAGACAAGTATGTCTAAAAATGTCGGTGTCATCGGTTTGGGTGCAATGGGACTGGGCGTTGCGCGCTCGTTGCTGCGTGCGGGGTTCAAGGTGTATGCCTGTGATGTGCGCAAGGAAGTGCTGGATAAATTTGCCGCCGAAGGCGGTGTTGCCTGCGCCAATCCGGCCGAGCTTGGTGCTGCCGTCGAGGTGCTGGTGACCTTGGTGGTCAATGCTGCGCAGACGGAAACCGTACTGTTCGGTGAAAACGGCGCTGCCGCCAGCCTCAAGCCAGGCAGCGTGGTGATTTCCAGCGCTACCGTGGCACCCGATTTTGCGATTGCGCTGGGGCAACGTCTGGCCGCGCAAGGCTTGCTGATGCTTGATGCACCGGTCTCGGGCGGCGCGGCGCGTGCTGCTTCCGGCGAAATGACCATGATGACTTCCGGACCGGCCGAGGTGTACGCCAAGATCGAAGACGTGCTCGCAGCCATGGCCGGTAAAGTTTATCGTCTGGGCGACAGTCACGGCATCGGCGCCAAGGTCAAGATCATCAATCAGTTGCTGGCCGGAGTGCATATCGCTGCCTCTGCCGAAGCCATGGCGCTGGGCTTGCGTGAAGGCGTCAATCCCGATGCCTTGTATGAAGTCATCACCCACAGCGCGGGTAATTCCTGGATGTTTGAGAATCGCGTGCCGCATATTCTCAAGGGCGATTACACGCCGCTGTCAGCGGTCGATATTTTCGTCAAGGATCTGGGCCTGGTGCTCGATACCGCACGCCGCAGCAAATTCCCACTGCCCCTGTCGGCCGCAGCGCATCAGATGTTCATGATGGCTTCGACTGCGGGTCACGGTGGAGAAGATGACTCTGCCGTGATCAAGATTTTCCCAGGCATCGATCTGCCGGCAGCGCAGCAGTAATGTTGATCAACCGTTTTTCGGAGTAGCTCATGTCTCAAGCCCAGGCTTTGCTCGGCTGTATTGCCGACGACTTTACCGGTGCCACTGATCTGGCCAACATGCTGGTGCGCGGTGGCATGCGCACCGTTCAAACCATTGGTATTCCCGCGCAGATGCCAGCGCTTGCCGCCGATGCTTTGGTGATCGCGCTGAAGTCGCGCACCATCCCGGCTGCAGAGGCGATCGAACAATCGTTGGCCGCCTTACGCTGGTTGCGCCAACAGGGTTGCCGGCAATTCTTTTTCAAATATTGCTCGACCTTCGATTCAACCGATGCCGGCAACATCGGTCAGGTCACTGATGCATTGCTGCAGGAACTGGGTGCCGACTTTACCGTGGCTTGTCCGGCTTTTCCGGAGAATGGTCGCACCATTTATCGTGGTTACCTGTTCGTGGCCGATGCGTTGCTCAACGAATCGGGTATGGAAAACCATCCATTGACGCCCATGCGCGATCCCAATCTGGTTCGCGTGCTGCAACGGCAGACGCACAGCAAGGTGGGTCTGGTGCGTTATGACAGCGTTGCCAAAGGCGTGGACGCGGTCGCGCAAAAATTCACCGCATTGCGTAGCGATGGCGTCAGGATGGCGATTGCCGACGCCGTCTCGGATCGCGATTTGCATGTACTGGGCGAAGCTTGCGCAGAACTCAAACTGGTCACCGGCGGCTCCGGCATTGCGATCGGCTTGCCAGAAAATTTCCGTCGTGCCGGGTTGTTGTCGGCCGTCGGCGCAGCTGCGCAGCTGCCGCAGATCGATGGGCTGGCAGTGGTGTTGGCCGGCAGCGCCTCCAACGCGACCAATGCTCAGGTCGCCCACTGGCAGGTCAGTCACCCGTCCTTTCGCATTGATCCGCTGGCGTTGGCGCGCGGCGAGGATGTGGTGGCGCAAGCGCTGGCGTTTGCCGATACATTGATCACGCAGCAAGCGGTACTTATCTACGCCACGGCGACGCCGGATCAGGTCAAGGCGGTACAAGAGGAGCTGGGTGTGGCCAAAGCCGGCCATCTGGTCGAGCAGGCTTTGGCAGACATCGCCAAGGGCTTGCGTGCACGCGGTGTACGGCGCTTTGTGGTGGCCGGTGGCGAAACCTCCGGTGCGGTGGTGCAGGCGCTTGATGTGCGTGCATTGCGCATCGGCCCGCAAATCGATCCAGGTGTGCCGGCGACGGCTACATTGGATGCCGAACCGCTGGCCCTGGCGCTCAAGTCGGGCAATTTCGGCACTGTCGATTTCTTTGAAAAAGCCTTGCGGGTACTGGCAGGAGGTGCAGCATGACGAGCGCCATCAGCACCGAGAACCAACTGCGTGAAGAAATTTGTCGCACCGGTGCAAGTTTGTTTCAACGTGGCTACACAGTAGGCTCGGCCGGTAACATCAGCGCCCGTCTTGATGATGGCTGGCTGATCACACCGACCGATGCTTGTCTCGGTTATCTCGATCCGGCGCAGATTGCCAAGGTCGATGCCGCTGGCAACTGGGTGTCCGGCGCCAAGCCGTCGAAGACGCTGGCACTGCATCGCATGGTCTACGACAACAACCCGGAAATGCATGGCGTGGTACACACCCATTCGACTTACCTGGTCAATCTGAGTATTCAGGGCGTCTGGTCGCAAGAGGATGTACTGCCGCCGATCACACCGTATTACGTCATGAAGGTCGGGCATATTCCATTAATTAGCTATCGCCGTCCAGGGGACCCTGTGGTGGCTGAAAAAATTCGCGCACTGGCCAATCAGGTGCGCGGTGTCTTGCTGGAGCGGCTTGGGCCCATGGTATGGGAAAGTTCGGTGTCCAAGGCTGCCTACGCTCTCGAAGAGCTGGAAGAAACGGCCAAGCTGTGGCATCTGGCCGGCGGCAATATCACCGCACTGGATGAATCTGCCTTACAGGAACTGCGCGAGGTGTTTAACGCACGCTGGTAATTTTCCAGCCTGTCTGGGGCGGGTTCCGACAACAATCATTCATTGATCACAGCTGCTTCAGAAGACGCTGCTGCGGGGGACTGTTTTCGTTTTTTTCAGATTTTCAAGTAACCGCTGTTGCGCGCATTGGCAAACAACATCGGACTTGATGACCAACGGCCGTGGGAGCGGCCGATAACAACAGGAGATGTTACACCATGAGTAGTTCAACCACCATTGGCGCCGCAGCCAACGTCAACGCAAATGAACAAGAGCAGGCGCGCGTTTATGCCAAGGTATTTTGGCGCATCATGCCATTTTTAATGCTGTGTTATGTGATCGCTTACCTTGACCGCGTCAACGTC
>Ga0302155_10001887_pt1 | contig 14728 bp, 15 predicted proteins | sample I_Bog_N3_1_FD_193508 | JGI IMG/M metagenome (GOLD analysis project Ga0302155, IMG submission 193508) | Peat permafrost microbial communities from Stordalen Mire near Abisko, Sweden - I_Bog_N3_1 | ecosystem: Environmental > Terrestrial > Soil > Wetlands > Peat | place: Sweden: Abisko, Stordalen...
CTCAACCGATAAATTATACTTCTCCAATGCATCGGCAACAGAATCAGTATCAAACCTATTCATTAATGTTTGCATATCCCCCTTCAATTTGTTATACACTTTCAATGCCTCGTCAACAGAATTAACCTCAATCACATCAAATATTTTTTGCATATCCCCCTTCAATTTGTTATACACTTTCAATGCCTCGTCAACAGAATTAACCTCAATCACATCAAATATTTTTTGTGTATCCCCCTTCAATTCGACAACCTGTTTTTTATCGCCATCCATCTCAATTCTAACCGCAGCAATAGTAGTACGCAGGTCGTCGATTTCATCGAGAAGCTTATCATTGTGTTTTTTATACCCATCATTTTCAGCTTTCAATCTATTTATCTCTGTATCCTTATCTACACCAACCCGTTTTATTTCTTCATTTTCAACATTCAATCTAGCCACCTCCGCCTGACTTAATGTCAATTCTTCATTTCTCTGTTCCGTTAACCCAATAGCCGCTGCCAATCTGGTCACCAAGTCACCAATCTGGACATCCTTCGACGCTACAGTATTTCTCACTCTATTAAGATTCGATTCCGCCACAGCCAGTTGTGAGCGAAGCATTCTAATCTCACTCTCCTTTGACACCAACACTCTCCTATGCTGACCCAACTCATCATTATTCTCAATTATTTCCTGATTCAGCCTTGCAACATTACCATTCAAATCTTGATTCTCAAGGGTCAACTTTCTCACTTCTTCTCCCAACAGTGTTATCGTCTGAACCCTCCCCTCCACATCTGCGGTCAATTGGACAATCCGATCCTCTGCTGATCTATTTAACCCCTCAACTTCAGCCACTCTTGTCTTTAGATCACTTATCTCCTTGTTATTTTGATTCACTCTATCGTGAAACAGTTTTATCACCCCCTCTTTCCTATTAATAGTATCAGTTTGTCTGTCTATATCCCCTTTCAATATGTCGTTCTGACTTCGCATCTTCTCCAACTCAGCTTTCAAGGTGTCGTTTTGTTTGACCATTTCATTACTTTTGGTGTTACTTTCAACCAATGCATTTTGTATCACATCCATCTCTCCAGTTTTCAAAACCTCATATACCCTCATACTCTCATCCAGATCTCCTTTCAATTTAGTAATCGCTGCATTTAACGTCTCTTCCTTCGTTCTCTTCTCTACTGTCATCTCCTCTTTCATCCGTTTGAATTCGTTTCTCTCCGTTTCAATCATTATCATCATATCATCTATATTCGATTTGTTACCTTCATTCAGCTTGTTAAGTTCATCCATCATAGCCACACTCCTTCTTGCATTTTCTTCATTCACCACCCTCTCTTCCTTCATTTGATTCAAAGTCGCATCAAGTCTCTCATTTGTCATTCTCAACTCATCATTTAATTTACCAATCGCCACATTATACATCTCCTCCTTCACTCTATGTCCCTCTTTCAATTGCATAATCTCTACTTCAGAAACAAGAGGCGGGGTTTCACTTTGCACCCTTTGGGCTTCCTCTTCCTCTTCCTCTTCCTTTTTATCCACATATCGTCTTCTCATAGTCACATGTCTAAACATATCAGAATCATCAAAACCAGAAGAAACACTCAATCTCTGTCTAAGGCTCGATTCTGGCCCAACCCTCGATTCTGGTTCAACACTCAATCTCTGTTTAATACTCGATTCTGGTTCAACACTCAATCTCTGTTTAATACTCGATTCTGGTTCAACACTCAATCTCTGTTTAAGACTCGATTTCTGTTTAATACTCGATTCTGGTTCAACACTCAATCTCTGTTTAAGACTCGATTTCTGTTTAATACTCGATTCTGGTTCAACACTCAATCTCTGTCTAAGACTCGATCTTGGTTCAACACTCGATCTTGCTACAATTGGAGAAGATGGCACTACCTGACTCTTACCAGCTATCTCATCAGATATCCTGTCAGCTATCTCTTTACATCTCTTAACATATTCATCCTCTGTGATCATACCACTGTGATATAATTCTTTATTTCTATCCACTTCAGCATGTAATCCAGAACTCCCTAATTCTTGTCTTTTATACGAATCCAACACACCTTCTACCGGAAACATTTTTGTGAAACACAAATATGATTTTGCATTATTCAACCTCACCAAATTCTTCCACTCATTTACCAAACCCTATTGAAATCAAAGCCATCTTTATAAACTTTCTCCAATGCCATGATTTCAACTACGACGAGTTTATTCAATACATTTCTCAATGCTCTGAACTGGTCTCCATCAGATTGTTCTTCCTTCTCTTCTCCAAAAAACAATACCAACACCTAATTAATCAATTAGCCATCTTTTGCCCAAAACTACAAAACATCTCCTTTGTATCCAGCAACATCCTTGCCAACTCCTGTTCACATATATTCAAAACCCTACGGAATCTCCATTCCATCTCATTGATCGCTCTCGGGAAAATATTTTGCCCCAGATCAATCCTCAACTTGTGCAGCATGATCCAACATAATCCATCTCTCACAGATTTACGATTGAATGGCACCTCCATGGACAACAACATTTTCATGAAACTCACCCGTGCATTAACGAATAGCAACGTGACAGAATTATGGGTGGGGGACAATTCCCTCAGTGATGAATGTCTCGTCGATTTCAGGCCCGGGAAACTCAAGAGAATTGACCTATCCAACAACCTTTTTACCCATCTATGTCTCGAAATACTATTCAGGGACACCGCAGGTTTAACCAATATCCTCCTCGATAGGAACAATGGATGGTTACCCTTCTTACCACTTATACCATACAACTCCATTCTACAAGAACTATCTCTGATTGATACCCTACCACCCTGTGTATGTCTTAAAATAGAACAGGAATTGGAAATAAGGAATTCCACCAGGACAAGTATCTTAATCCTTCTCTGTTCTGTGGCCATATTACCAATCGATCTACTCATGCTTCTAGGGACACAATTCTTATGACATGGACACTATTAATGCTTGCTACTTACTATGGAGACACAGAAGAAGTTATCAGGTTGATAAAAGGAGGGGTGGATGTGAATGAAAAAGGGGGCGACATGAAAGAAACTGCTCTTCATGTTGCAAGTACTTATGGTAACAGTGACATAGTTATTATATTAATTAAATCAGGTGCAGATATAGATGCTAAAGACGGTCACAGCGGAATCACACCTGCTCAAATAGCACTAAATTGGAAAGTATACAATGTACTGGCTATATTTGCAAATATTGACAGCATATGCCGTTTACCTATACCCCACGAGCTCAAAATGGTTCTCTTTTCTTTTTTATATTAACCACTACTTCCATTTGGCACTCTGAAAATCCATGGATTCGCTTGTCTGATCTTCTTCTCCTCCTCGTTTGGAATCTCGTGTCTGATGTTGAGAATCTCTCTCACCTCAGCAAGCTCCTTGTCCTTAATCTTACTCGCGAGCTGACACATACACAAATCCAACAAGGGTTTGCAATTCAAGAAATTAGCCGCCAATGTCAACTTCGTGAATTTGGGGTGACTGACATCCATATCAATATAATCAGCATCCCATTTACCAACGATCCTCTCCACGTCACAACAAGGGATTGGTTTCGGGATCGTTGTCATTGGATTATCCACATGATACTCCAAATACTCTACAACCTTATCCATCGTCTCACTATCAACATTACTAATAGGAACATCCGATATATCGTCATCAACCACGTCATCAGCCAAGGGACAAATCATATCCCTCAACAATTCACTCGATAAACAAGCTTTAGTGGAAATACGACCTTTGTATTCTGGTTCATCATACAAAACAACTTTTAAAATCTTTTGACTCATTTCAATTTTGTGAATAATTGTGAAAAATTAAAGCGAACATTCCTGAACGATTCAATACTACCGGACTACCTGGTTCCACTCCTCCACTCACCATGGACAACATACTACCAATCACGTTCTCATCTTGGAGAATTCCATCAAAGACCAACAAGGAGGAGAAATCAACTTCCTCCACTCTGTCATCAAACTCTACCAAATATCCTTTACTTGATCTTCCTCTAACCTGAACAATAACATAAGTGTCATCATTCATATCCACCAACACATCTGCATCCATTTCAACATCCGTATCCTCTGTGCATGGAACAAATTCCACCACCACGCCTGAATTATCAATCCGACTAAACAAAGCATAGGTTTTGTTTAATAAAGTGCTTGCCTGCAATCTGTCCGCCAAATTAACCAATTCACGGATCTCCTCGAAACTCTTCACTTTCATAACTTCAACCTCACTACACGGATTCTCCAATATATCAATCATCTCGTCCATTGTACCTTTATCTGTGTCATCCACTGTGACCGCAAAATTCTCTCCCGAGTACATATCATTATAAAGACGACATCTTTTGAGGGTAACTACACTAATCTCCCTCTTGTAACTTGGATCTGATCTCAAGAGAATTTCAATCATTTTTGTGTCACAATATACTATCTGGATGAATCTGAACTCCCGTCTCCCTGTTGCTATTTACTCCTGTGACATCGAAACCACCTCCTCGTTACTAACCCATGGGGCAGATCCTAACTTCAGATCTCGGATGGGGGAACTCCCTATTTGCATGGCCCACTTCTGTCCTCGAAATGCGTTTGAAATTATCTATATACTATTAATACATGGGGCAAATCCTAATCTCATCAATCACAATGGAGGAGGGAATAGTCTATTCCATACTCTGGGATATCCATATATGGTATCCGTAGAATGCATGGAACTACTCTTACATAACGGAGCCGATCCCAACTTTCAAGACAATCAAGGGAATACCATTCTCATGCTATCTCTCAGATTTTACAAGGACACCTATAGACAATTACTCATGCTGAACAACGGGGCCCTTCTATTCATTAAAAACAGAGATGGATTGCAACCTTATGATATAGTGAAAAACAGCAGAAATCCCATCAAATATACTATCCGAAATTACATGGTTCAACTACATTTACTACATGCTTGGCACCATTTACCTCCAGAACTCATTAGATTATTACTATACTACCTATAATTCACCTCCTTAGAACCTTCACCAAGAGCAGAAAAAACAGTAACAACCTTTCAGAGCGTCTTATTCTACTCACAAAATGGAATCCATTAACACCATTTCTCATCTCACCACTGTTATCACCACCTGGGAAAGTCCTCGTAAGGAAATCGAATTGATGGCATTTGCTATCAATATGCTGAACATTTCTTTATGCGGGGCACCCATCACCGAGGAAATTTTGTCGAGATACATCATCTTCAAAATGGCATACCCTGAAATCGCAGACCTCAGCATTGATGCTGGTTTTGGAAGACTCATTGAAATCTTTTTCAATATCATCCATAAACCAGAAGACGACGAAGTTACCGAGGAGAAGGAGGATGGGAGAGTCAAAAAGAAACATAAACAATGGCGAGCAATTGGCACTAGAGCTGGATTACAAAGACACATGGAGAGATACAATGCATTTAATCATCGTGTGTCCGTTTCCCATATCAAGGATATTTTTATTATCAACTGCGGCGAATTGAATTCTCATTGCATTCAAGAAGTAGCGACATGGGACCAACAATTCTCTAAATGCATCTTTCCCATCGGATGGACCGCAGTGACTTCGTGCAAACAGAAAATCTTAGCAGGGAGAGTGATTCAGGTGGAGGAGAGCCCTCATTTCGCCTTTGCCATTGTGGATGATCTCAATGAAATCGAAGATGAATTGGAGATCGCCATACCATATAAGAATCCCATGCTCGCATTAAAAGAATTTGGACTCGATGGTATTTGGAGCAGAGATAATGTGGCATACCTCGGATTGAGAAATGACGAAATCCAAGCCGAGATACTCAAATTTATCGCCACGGGGGAACAGACTTGGACCAAATTCACCAGTGTCTCTTAATTTAGATACTTTATCAACATCTTCAATAAATCCATACAAAAACACCTCCCATATACCCCACCAACTCCCAACCTACCAATCTGAAGCCCACTTGCCAAAGTTACCATGATTCTACTCTTCCATGAATGATTTCCAAACATCTGCCGTCTCAATCGCTCCTCCCTGTGTCCGCCCAAACTCCAACCATAATCAATACATCTCAATTGACTCCAGTTTGGAATATTAATACTGTTTACAATATCATCTGACATACCGAAATGAGACAACTTTACCATCTGCAACTTTGGGGCATATAACTCCAACAGATATTTATTAGTCTTGTCCGTTGTATCAATATTATGCGCCATGTCAAATATCCCCAACGAACCACCCACCTCAAACCCAATTATAGCCTCGTCTGTCAAGTGATTATCTCTCACACTCAATACCTCAATCTTTGTATTCCTGATAACATCCCTGAACGCAATAAAATCTCTCGACTTCATATCCAACCCTGTCAAGACCAATTCCTTAAGATGACATCTCGGCAATACCGTATTCATTAATCTAGCATTGGTAATAGACATGGAACCCTTATTTCTATCAAGGGACAAATGGGTGATCGATGTATTTTCCAATTCTCTCAATAAGATCTTAAACTCACGACACCGGATATCATTGAACTCCAAACACAATATATGAAGATTTCCACATTCCTTGATCCCCGCTACAATATGTTTCATACTCTCTAATACAACCTGGACACATGCTATTGTCAATGACCGCAGGTGAGGACATTCTCTCATCACCACAGAGAGCATCTGGAATACAGACGGGGATAATAATGACGCCCTTATGGTTATATTCTCCAACCTCAATCCCCTCATGGCATTCAAAAACCGGATCAATGGGCCATTGTCTTCTTTTCTCAAACCAATTATATTGAGCTCTTTTATCTCTTTGATAGTCTGAGGTGACACTGGAAATTGAGTCGATGGTTCTACCACGAATTTCATTTTGTGATTAAAAATCTCATCACCACTCTCAACACATCCCATGGAACAAACTCTTTCAACTCCTGCACCATTCTCGCACTACTCACCAACGACCTCTTCTCCTTGAACTCGGATGCTCTACTAAATATACCTCTTTCCAATTGAACGAACCCTCCTGCTTCGATCAATATTCTAGCTGGCTCAATATCAATACAATAGGCAATCGCCATATCCATAGCCGTCATCCTGAAATTATTCTTCTTCTCAATCAACTCAGGATACTGACACAATCTCTTGATCAATATATTATCTCTTTTAATCACGGGATAAAAGAGGGCCATTCTCTTACTATCTCCCTTGTAATATCTAACCGAATTATGGAGAGGCGTGTTTCCATTCTCATCCACTTCATCCGGTAATACCCCTTCTTTTAACATCTTCAAAACACTCTCAAATTTCCCCTCTTTGATCAACTGGTTCATTTTTATGAGTGACGTTCCCGGTGAATTCTTGGATACAGGAACAAACCGGCTTTATTGCTGAAGGACCACAACCAATATGGATTCCAACTTGTTCTGTCCCTTGTCTCATCGCTTAATGGAGAATCCTGTCATCTTAAATGGAGTAACCTATGATCGAGAATCAATTAAACAATGGTTACAACAGCACAACACTTGTCCATTATCAGGAGAAACATTGATGGACAGATCCTTAACCCCTAACCACCCCCTCCGAATAGCCATCCTCAACAATTTATCCAAACATGGCGGCGGATGCTTCTCCCCTGACACCGAAATTATCGACTTCCATAACCATTCCATCCCCATCCATGAAGTCAAAATGGGAATGATGTTGAAATACGGATTTAAAGTTAAATGTGTCGTCCGATTCCGAGTTCATGGTGCCTATATCTGCCGAATCCCCAAGGAGGACAAATTTGGGGTAACACCATTTCATCCCCTCAGATTACCCAACGAGAAATGGTTCTTTCCTCATACCAAGTACGAGTTTTCATTCTTGGAACATATCGAGGAAGTGTATAATCTCATTTTGGAAACCGGACACTTTGTGGAAACATGCTCCTTGGGAATCCAATGCATTACTTTAGGACACAACATGACCAAGGGAATCGAGAAACACCCCTATTTTGGCACCAAAAAGGTTATTATGGACATGGAAAGAAAATTCGGATTCGACAAGGGGTTGGTTGTGTTTGCTCACGGCTCTTTCATCAGGAACTCTGAAACTGGCTTAATCGAAAATATCCAATAACAAATTAATCCATGTTTAATTTTTCATCCATCTCTAATCGTTTCAGGGCTGGATTCACGGATGGTCCAATTAGTTCATATCCCCTTGTTTCCAACTGCATTCCCTCTCTACCCAACACTGAACAATGGAGAGGGGTGCGCCCATACTTGTCCACAGCATTGACATTCGCCCCTTTATCCACCAGGAAGGACACAATCTCCTTATCACCACTCTCACACGCATCATGCAAAGGGCTATGTCCATTATTATCCGCTTTTTTCACATCCGCGCCGGCTTCCACCAAAATCTTCAACGCACCAAGATCATGCTCAATTACGGCCAAGAGTACAGGAGTGACACCAGTTGAATTAGGGAGATTCGGATCTGCACCATTGTCGAGATAATGTTTCATCAACTTATGACGCCCATTCATAATAGATTCAAGCAAGGGGGTATGGCCATAATCATCCCCCATATTCACATCCGAACCGTGAAACATCAATATACTCGACATGGAGATAGCTACAGCCTCAACACACATGGACGCATCGATAAGGCTACATCTATTCACCTTCAAACCATTACAGAGTAACCATTCCATAATCTCTTTGCGTTCGAAATGAATAGCTATATCCAGTGAATTTCTATTAAACACATTGAATGCCCCAATCCTCGCACCCTTTCGAGCCAAATACTTTACGATCCGCAAATCCCCATTTCTGATAGCCAAATGAAACGGAGTCAATCCATTAATATCCATTTCGTCGACCATAATACCCTCCTTTTCACATAACATCTTGACAATAATGAAGGTCTTCTCCCCACGATGATAATTCATTTCCGCAAACGCATAATGGAGAGCCGTTCTCTTGTACTTGTCAACCAAATTAATACCACAATCACCCTCCAATAAGTACTTAATCTCATCAATATCACCATCCACACAAGCTTCCATCAATAATGAATGTCCTTCCATCACCGTATTTTTTTCCATTTTTGTGATAATTGAAAATAATCACATCCACTCCCACCACCCATCTCTCTTCACCTCTTTTCACCTCTCCTATATTATTCTAGCCCTCATCCCACCCCGATACTATCCTCATCCCATCCTCAAGCCAGGAACCCGATGAGATAATTTTCATTCCATCTTTTATTACTTTTTTGCATTTGTCACAAAAATGGAATATTACATGGAACTGGGAGATGGAATGGAAATTGATATCGGATCCATCACTTATATCACCAACACCCAAGGATTATACAACAAGGGGGTATATATTGGCAATGATAAAGTGATGGTTGATGGCTTGGAAATACCCATCGAAAAAAAGAAAGCCTTCTCCGACAGATTCCACTTAGATGAACCAACCAATAGGGAGATGTTACTCAGTTATGGCCCCATACCCTCTAATTCCGAATTCGATGAATGGAAAATTCTCTATACCGGGAACATCATCCTCAAACCCATTACTCATCCTATCGACAAGGGGGATGTAATCTTATTTGAAAACGAGATCGCCTTTTACCACTCCCGTCTCACGGATCCATTTTGTTTAATCATCATGGGAGGAGAAAGTGTCCATTGCAAAATTGTCTCCTATCTCGAATTGTATATCCCTGTTCTCAGTGGAGTTTACTACAAGAATGCATGGCAACGAGAAATGGAAACCTTTTTACTCAAGCCATTATTACGTTTTGATCATGGAACTATTCTCAAGGAGAAAGATTTTGTATCCATTTCAACTCCCATGTTTACCCGTTTAGCAAGATTTCTCCTAGTGAGCGGCAATGTGGTTCAAGTTGAACTAGAGAACGGGGCACAGATATTCGTCAAGAGAAACCAAGTATTCTCTCCTCATATCACTGGTAATCCAAATCATATGGCAAAGGAATACAAACCATTCTCCATTGACTTTCCATTACCCTTACATTATCCTGTTCTTATTGCTAGACAGACCAATATCGAAAGTGGATGGTATGAGGGAGTCAATGGTCATGGAATGTGTAGTGTGATGGTAGATGGCGGAGAACTAGAGTATGTTCATCCACACAAACTTTTTTTTCAATAATCTCACAAACATGGAACAAATTCTTTGTTTTGCTTCTCTCTGTTTGATTCATGATGTCATTAGACAACCATACATCATTGCTACTACTGATGAAATGAAACAATCACGACTATTCAAAATGATACCTGGGTATTCCATCTTTGCGGCTATTAAAAAAAAGAACAATACTTGGGTCATGACCAAAATCTTGAAACAAGGCAAGAAATTCCTCCTCTACTTTATCGGCACCAACAAGAACTACTATGCTGATCCAAATTCCCTGTTATATGTCGACATGCCCTCTCTACTCTCTGCCTGGAAAAATCTCGACTCTCTCAACCTCTCTATTTTATGCCCAGACACCACCATCAGAAAAATTGGGAGCAACATCATACACAAGACGGAAGTACCTGAATCCCCTGTTCAACCCGATGATAAACTGAAGGAATGGATTGGAAGCACGGCTTGCATCAGATTGATGAGAGATTTCTTTGAACACTGGCGAGATGAACGAATAACCAACAATGTGAGAGATCATTTTATTCAGTTGGGGATGGAATTAGTTCGGAAGAATGGATTAAAGGATGATCATCAGATCCGCGAAGTTTTGAAAAAAGAACTGTTTACCCCTGAACAATTCAATTTACATATCTCCAATATGTGGCAAAGTTAACAAAATATCACAATCTATTTTTTCACCATGGAAAAATATCTGGATTCTTATATATATAGTCTATGCTCTTCACTCATGGAACCAGCTCCTCTTAGAATTGGTCTCTCTCATCGTACTGGCACTGATATATTCACTCAACTAACCGATTGCATTGTATTATCAGACTACCATAGATTCTGCAAGCTATTAAACAAAGTTCATTACAAGGAGAACCAACAAAGACTATATACATATATCCTGAGTTTTGCTCTATTCAACCCCTCCAAAATATTTGTCCAACCACTACTCAACAAGACTGGTCTTCATTTTGATTCCATCCTCCTCTGCAACCTGAACATCATTCACGTCTCTTCAGCTCTTGGAAATATATCCTCTCTACAATCCATCATACTTCATTCTACCATCTCCATCAACACTCAAGACTCCTTCGGCCATAACTGTTTATATTATGCTTATACACATGAAAATTATGAAACCTTTGATTACCTCATATACCATTATCCATTCCTGGTAAATCAAAAAGATGCATTCGGAAACACCATCATCTTCTATATGATCAAAGATGGGAAACCCAATTTCCTTTCCCAATGCATCAAGAAGGCAAAATTAGATGTCCAAAATGATATCGGACAATCTCCACTTCATTTTGCAACATCACACAAGAGGATAGATATCATGAATATTCTATTATCTAATGGAGCACCAATCGATTTCACTGATACTTTCTATTCCACAGCTCTTCATCTCGCCGTTGAATACAATTACGAAGAAGGAATATCCACTTTATTATCCTATGGAGCCTCTCCGAACGTCATGTCAACCGTGTCCAGAACTCCTCTACATTTGGCCGTGATTCGTGGTAACCTAAAGATATGTCAGGAACTATGCAAGTATGGCGCCAATGTCGACATCATGGACATGTTTCAAATATCACCCATGATCTATGCTGCCACTTCAGGGAGAACATCGATCCTCACCATGTTTATCAAGCTTGGACATATACCTCATCACATTCAATTACCTCCATCCATTCAAGGCACGATATATACTTTACAATTACTATACATTACCAAACGGAGCAAATACTGGGGGAAATTACCTATTGATCTACTCCGTCTTGTCAAACTGCTTTTTTAACAAACCCAAAAGATAAGTACCCCTATCAATTATTTCCTCCTTTGTTCTTGATTTCAAAAATAACTCATGTCTCAATTTATAATGGTGTTTGATATATCGACATACTTCATCAAAATTACATTCAACCATTTGCATACAGTATATCAAAAGACGATCTTCTCTCTCTGAATATATACCATTTCTGAACATATCGTATTTAATTTCAACTGCATTCCATGGCAACTTCACAAAATCAGGCATCCGCTCTCCTATTCTACCTTTTAATTCCTTCTCCTTCTTTGCCAACATTATTTTCTTCTTCCAGGTAGAAATCGAATCGGATGCCGTATTTGAATTTACCCACATATCATAAAATTCATCAACGTTAGCCCTTTCTTTATTTAATTCCTTTGCAGCTGTCTCACATACCCTCTCCTTATTTTCCATGAATTCCAACATTAATTCACCAAACCTATTTATATCACTCTCCACCCAATCACTAAATTTCAATGGGATACCCGGTAATACACTCTTCTTCTTCTTCCTTCTACCAATTTTCTTGTTATCCTTGGTCATCTCTTCTCTCTTCTTTTTATCATGTTCTACCCCCTCCATGACCGCATCTCCATTCTCCTCTAAACCCAAATCCTCAGTCGCACCAATCTCCATAAATCTCTTGTCAATATTTTTAAATCCTTCGATAACATGCTCTTTAGCATCAATCATTCCCTTTTTAATCTCGGCTGCATTCCCACCACCTTGCATCTGTAATTGAAAGGAAGCCTGTCTAGTAATTGCTTCATCCATCTCTTTTTTAGTCTTCCTAATACTCTCTATACTTTTTGATTCTATGGTATCTCTTACCAACAGATAAAATATCCATACCTTTCTCCTTTGTCCATTTCTCCACGCCCTATCCTCCGCTTGAAAATCCTCTTGTACATTATATCTCGCAGTCAAGAAGATCACCACGTTGGCACGCTGTAAATTTATACCTGTCGAGAATGCCGCCGCGGATAACAATAAAATAGTATATGGTGGGTCAACAGATTGGAAGTTATCAATCACTATCTGCCTCTCTGCACCTTTAACCTCACCATCCAAATATGCGACATCAAACCCTTTCAATTTCAAAAACTCTCGTAATATCTTCAAATTCTCAGTGAATTCACTGAATATCAACACCTTATTCTCTTCGCCCTTTTTTTTGTCCTTTCTACCGTATATCTTATTTAACATATATTCTATCGTCTTAAATTTACAACTCACCCCTGTGTAATCCAAAATATTTGGGGTTTCCGGTTTAATACTATCATCCTTTATCCAGGGGTGCACACATGCATATTTTAATTTCACTTCTTTTGTCATGTGACTCTCATCATCATCATCTTTCGCTTTGTCTATTTTATCATATATCTTCTTCTGCTCCACACCCATTTCCAAATATATCGTCACCCTTTGTTTCAAATCTAAATCTTCAAACACCTTTCTTTTGTATCTCTTTAAGTAAACAATCTTGAGTACATCCACAAATTTATCCCATTCAGATTCCTCTCCCTTCAATTTCTCACTATCAAATATACCAGGGGTAATAAAACTCATCACATTCTGCAACTCCCTTGGATTATTTTGCACAATAGTACCCGAAAGGAATATCAAACGAACATACGTTAAATCTTTTAGTACCCGTGAACTCACCGCTTTATTAGTTTTCAATTTGTGCGCCTCATCAACTATCACCGTAAACCATGAATACTCTCTACGAATTCTATAAGAATCCAAAGATTGCCCTTTTTTCATCCTACTAAACGAATTCAGACATATATGGAAATGCCCTTCTACCATCTGATACCTTTGATTCCATATTCTTTGCGCTGGTCTCTCTGGTATATCTATACATACCAACTGCTCATTTGGCGGACAAAAATTATTGAATGATGCAATCTCATTCATCCAATTTGACATTAAATGCGGTGGGACAATAATAAGGGATGGAGTATTCCTAAAACCCAACACAAATACATTATAATGAATATAGGCAAGTGTCTGTATTGTCTTTCCTACACCCATATCATCTCCTAAAATCACATTTAATCCAGAATCCACTCTTGACATTAACCAATTTACTCCGTCTACTTGAAACGGATACAACTTTTCTCCATATTTTTCATCAACACTTATTTCCCCACTCTCATATTCAGGCACAATATCACTCCACTCTTTAGTATTCAATTTGAATCCACTGAAATATTCGCTGAAAAATTTTCTTCTGCGATTTACCATACCATTTCTGAATTTTATCACTTCCTTTCTATTAAACAATCTTGTCTCCCTCAATTCTGCATCTGTCCGCAATGTCTCTTTGTCCTCTGGAATGTCCTCAAATAATTCAGGATCAACTCCATCCTCGAATAATGCCTCCTTCTCATCTGCCGACCTTTGCTTCTTAATGTCCAATTCTTCACCCGAATCGTCACCATCGTCCATTGCATCACCTTTTTTTGACTTAACACCCCTTTTTGTTCCTGGCTGACTTTCAGGTTCACTCTCAGATTCATCTTCATATTGTGTTTCCTCATCTGGACTCTTTATCTGAGTTTTCACTGAACCCTTCTTGGATTTTTTTTTCTCAATATCCCTCTTTGTTTGACCCCTCTTCCTTGGAATTTTCTTGACCTCCTCTTCTTCCTCCTCTTCTTCCTCCTATTCTTCCTCCTCTTCTTCCT
>Ga0302155_10001896_pt1 | contig 14705 bp, 14 predicted proteins | sample I_Bog_N3_1_FD_193508 | JGI IMG/M metagenome (GOLD analysis project Ga0302155, IMG submission 193508) | Peat permafrost microbial communities from Stordalen Mire near Abisko, Sweden - I_Bog_N3_1 | ecosystem: Environmental > Terrestrial > Soil > Wetlands > Peat | place: Sweden: Abisko, Stordalen...
CTGGCAGTCCAAGCAATATGTCACGCAGCTTTGCTGCGTGACACGCCGAGTCAGACGGTCGCAAGATTGTCTCTCGGCTTTTTCACATTGTTGGTTTCATCGTCGTTTATTTCCGATCTGACCAGCAGCATCGCTTGCAGGTGGCTAGCGGAGCAAGGGTAGTGCCCTAGGGGCGCCCAATAACAAGGTGGTATAAAACATGGCAAAACGTGACTTTTACGAAGTCTTGGGTCTGGCGAAAAATGCGACCGAAGAAGAGATCAAAAAGGCTTATCGCAAACTGGCGATGAAACACCATCCTGACCGCAATCCCGATAGCAAGGGAGCGGAAGACAAGTTCAAGGAGGTCAAGGAGGCCTACGAGATGCTGTCTGATGCGCAAAAACGTGAGGCCTATGACCGATACGGCCACGCAGGTGTGGATCCCAATATGGGTGGCGGTGGTGGTGCTGGTGCTGGTGGTTTTGCAGATGCGTTCGGCGATATTTTTGGCGATATTTTTGGCGGTGGCGGTGGTGCTGGCGCTGGACGTGGGCGCGGTGCAGGCCCACAGGTTTATCGCGGCGCCGATTTGCGTTATAACCTGGAAATTACCCTGGAGCAGGCGGCACATGGTTTCGATACTACCATTCGAGTGCCGTCCTGGGATGAATGCGACAGTTGCCACGGCTCGGGTGCCAAGCCAGGCACCGCACCGACGACTTGCCCCACTTGTGCAGGTCATGGTCAGGTGCGTATGCAGCAAGGCTTTTTCAGTATTCAGCAAACCTGCCCCAAGTGTCATGGCAGTGGCAAGATAATCCCCGAGCCTTGCCCGACCTGTGCAGGAGCCGGACGTATCAAGCGCAACAAGACGCTGGAAGTGAAAATTCCAGAGGGCATAGACGACGGCATGCGCATTCGTTCGTCTGGCAACGGAGAGCCAGGTATGAACGGCGGGCCGCCAGGCGACCTGTATGTGGAAATTCATATTAAGCAGCATGAAGTGTTTCAGCGCGATGGCGACGATTTGCATTGCGAGATGCCAATCTCGTTTGCCAAGGCGGCCTTGGGTGGTGAAATCGAAGCGCCAACGCTCAATGGCAAGGCATCTTTCGTCATTCCCGAAGGGACCCAGTCGGGCAAGACTTTCCGTCTGCGCGGCAAGGGTATCAAAGGTGTGCGTTCCGGTTATGCTGGCGATCTGTTCTGCCATGTCATCGTGGAGACACCGGTGAAACTGACCGAACGTCAGAAAGAGCTGCTGCGCGAATTCGAAACACTCACGGCCGAGGGCGGTGCCAAGCATAGCCCTCAGACCAAGACCTGGAAAGACAAGGTCAAGGAATTTTTCGAATAAGCCTCCTTATCAGCCGGTTCGTCCTGATCGACGGACCGGCTTTTTTTGGATTTTTTCTATACAATACCTCCGCAGTACTGCGGTATGGCAGTTCGCCGTTCCGAAAGACATCAGACGGTGGGGCAGATTTCTTCTGTCTGGATAGCATTCTGCTAGCGGGTCTTTCCTCATTCACTCGATATCCGCCATTGCTGCGCACGCGCAGTAATGGCAGATGTGCAACGCGATTTCGACGACCATGAAAATACCAATCCAACAAGACCAGGTTCAACAACAATTGCTGCAGGGGAATCGTCGCTGGGCGACGGAAATCACCTCGCGTGATCCCGATTTTTTCATGCGTCTGGGCGCGCAACGTTCGCCTGAATATTTATGGATAGGTTGTTCCGATAACCGTGTACCTGCCAACGAATTGCTCGGTTTATTGCCTGGTGAGCTGTTTGTCCATCGCAATATCGCCAATGTTGTGGTCCACACCGATCTGAACTGTCTCTCGGTATTGCAATTCGCGGTCGATGTGCTCAAGGTCAAACATGTCATCGTCTGCGGACATTACGGCTGCGCGGGTGTGGGTGCCGCATTGAACAAACGTCGCGTGGGTTTGGCCGATAACTGGCTGCAACATGTTCAGGATGTACATGAAAAGCATATCGGTTGTTTCCACGATGATTTGTCCGAGGGGGACAAACATGATCGTTTGTGTGAGCTCAATGTGCTTGAGCAAGTCGCCAATATTTGTCGCACCACGATTGTTACTGATGCCTGGGAGCGGGGCCAGGCGTTGAGCATCCATCCATTGGTCTATGGCGTGCATGACGGTTTGCTGGAAGCCTTGTCGCCAACCATCAGCAGTGTGGAGGAATGCAGCAGGTATTTGTCAGTGAGCATCGCACATTACACTGATGCCGCTGGCAGTTGAATGTAGCCGGCATAGTGACGCTATGTCGGGCATCGTATGCCTGCGCTCTGCGTTGTGGTGACGGTGCAGCGCATGAAAATGCTGGAGGGCTTTTGTGATGCCGATGTGACCGGCGCATCCACCGATACGTGGTGGATGCACTGGTCATATCGGCATGTTTGCTTCTATTTCAGCGGTGTAGGTGTTTTTTCGCGACACTTGGATCGTAAGCCGCTGTCACTTAGAAGCAATGCTCGGCGCCAGGAAAATCTTGTTCTTTGACGGCGCTGACATAGGCGCGCACTGCTTCGTCCACGCTGGCTGCGCCTACCATGAAGTCCTTCACGAAGCGTGCCTTATGGCCGGGGAACACCCCCAGCATGTCGTGCATGACCAACACCTGGCCTGAACAGTGCGGACCGGCACCAATACCGATGGTGGGCACATGCAATTTGGCGGTGACGGCAGCGCCGAGTGTTGCCGGAATCGCTTCCAGAACTATCAGGGCCGCACCGGCAGCCTCTACCGCCAGCGCATCGGCCAGCAGCAGTTCAGCCCCTTCGACGGTTTTACCTTGTACCTTGAAGCCGCCCATCTGGTGTACCGACTGTGGCGTGAGACCAAGATGGGCGCAGACCGGAATGCTGCGTTCGGTCAGAAAGCGCACGGTTTCGGCGAGCCAGGCGCCACCCTCGATTTTGACCATCTGCGCGCCGGCCTGAATGAGTTTGACGGCATTGTCGAAGGCAGCAAGCGGTGTGGCATAGGAGCCGAACGGCATGTCCGCCACCACCAGCATGTGCTGCGCACCACGCACCACGCTCGCGGTATGGTAGGCAATCTCATCAATGGTCACCGGCAGCGTCGAAGTGTGGCCCTGGCAGACCATGCCCAGTGAATCGCCAATGAGCACCGTATCGATGCCGCAGCGCTCCATCAGGGCGGAAAAACTAGCGTCGTAACAGGTCAACATGGCGATTTTTTCACCATTGTCGCGCATGGTTTGCAGCGTATGTCGAGTGACAGGTTTCTTGTGGATCTGAGGCGATTCTTGCAAATAGCTTGCCATAATGGATACTCCTTGGGTCATGAGCGCGCGTTGGTCGCGTCCCGCTCAGTCAATGTAGTCTTTGGTGCCGGCATGCAGACGACGACATAGCTTGCCGGTGCTGATGCTGGCGCCCCGCTGCGTCATATTAAAAGCCGGAACGTGGTCAAGCTCGATCAATGAGTCCGCATTGTAGGAGATTGCAGCGCAACTGTCAGTTATTGACATGAATGACTCGCCACTCAATGGTGAGGAGTACTAGCGGCCTGTCGGACTTGGCTTGAGTCGGCTGCAAACGCAGCTAGGCGATCCTCATTTCATCGGTTTTTGCTCAATCGTCCCGCTATTAGCCAAAAAAATCATCAAAAGCTGTCTTCGCCGAGCTACTTTTTCGCTTCGATTTCAACATCCCGACAAACTGCTAGCGTCGGGCTGCAGGTAAGGGCATGTGGGTAAAGTGATCAGTCGCGCGAGATGGAAAAATTCTTGTATGAAAATATTATTGCCATCAAACCAAACTTTACTGAAAGACCCCAGTATTGCCTGGCAGAATAGGGCAAAATAAATAGCCTTGCCAGACAGATGCCGTGGCTCATGCTGTACGCGGTGTTTGGTGCAAGCGGTGGCATTGGTACGCAAATTCAGTGCCTGCGTCTGAAAACCATGAAACGCTGCCATTGATACAATGCGCAGTTGAGTTTCTCAGATGATGCTGATGTAATTCATGGAAATTTAAACTGCTGATTGGGATATTGTGAAGTCAAGATACCGCGCTTTGCTGCCGATTTTGGGAGTCAATACGGTGCTGTTGGCACTACTGACATCGCAGTGGTGGCAAGGGACGATCGCCGGCATATTGATTGCAGGCGCGCTGTGGATAGCACATGCCTGGGGCAGGGGTGATGCATCATTTGCCGCCGTGCAATCTGCCGCATTGCCGCCATCTGTAGCGCCGCAGACAGAGCTGGCCGCACTCGTGCAGGCGGTGGTGCCGGCCTGGAACAATAATGTGCAACTGGCGCGCAGTCAGACCCAGGAGGCCATCGACCAGTTGACCCAGCGCTTCGTGGGCATCCATGAGCGAATCGGCGGCGCGCTCAGTATGGCCGAGGGTGGTCGCAACGGCGATGTGCCGCAAGTCATTCAGAGTTCTGCCGTGCAGTTGGGCAATATCTCGGCGGCGCTCGAACAGGTGGTGTCGACCAGAGGCATCTTGCTGCACAAGATAGAACTGCTGGCGCAATATAACGATGAGATTCATCAACTGGCGCAGCAATTGCAACGCCTTGCCGGAGCAGCAGATACGGTCGAGTTGTCTTCCCTTGAGCTCAACGGTGCTGAGCTGGCGGCGCAAGTGGTCGAGGTGGGACAGCAAATCCAAGACAAGACCGCTACAGCGCAGCTGCAAATACAAATGGCGCTGGTTTCGGCCAATCAACTAGATGGCGAGGCTGATGGCATCGTTGACGATTCCCGTCAGGTGATCGATACAGTGATTGCAGATTTTCGTCGTTCGGCGCTCAAACTAAGTGGTACCGTCGATCAACTGGAAGAAGATAATCGCGAAGTCGATCAGGAAGTCTGCGATATCCTGATCAATCTGCAGTTTCAGGACCGTATCAGTCAAATACTCGATCATGTGCAACGGGATATGAGCAAGCTGGTCAGTGTGCTCGAGCAGGCCGGGACCTTGCCGCTGCCGCCGGCATGGTTGAATGCGCTGGAGCAAACCTATACGACGCTGGAGCAGCGTCAGACTCACGCCGGTGAACGCCCGGACAAGTCAACGCAATCGCAGGTCGATTTTTTTTGAACAGGAATGACATGCATGCGCTTATATTTTCCCCATGTCACTGTGTGATGCCATGAACACCAAGACGATTCTGATCGTTGACGATTCGTTCAGCTTGCGTCAAACCATCAGCCTGGCGCTCAAGAGCGTCGGCTATGCCGTGGTCGAAGCGGTGGATGGTTATGATGGACTCAGCAAGCTTGATGGCCAGAAATTCAATCTGATTATTTCTGACCTCAATATGCCCAATCTGGATGGACTCAGTTTTGTTCGGGAACTCAAGCAGTTGCCTCAGTACAAGTTCACGCCAGTCATGATGCTGACCACGGAAAGCGCTGATGCGCGCAAGCAGGAAGGTCGCGCCATCGGGGTGCGGGCATGGGTGCACAAGCCTTTTTTGCCGCCTGTGCTGCTCGATGCCGTAGCCAAGCTGGTCTTGCCTTAGGAGTTGCCATGCCATTGATACAAAGCAGGCATGACGGGCAAGCGCGGTTACAGATCGTGGGCAGTTTCACCATTTTCCAGGCAACTGATTTCAAAGCGCAATTGCTTGAATTAATCACCGATTTCGGCGAATCGCTGGAGATTGACCTGAGCGCGGTCGAGGAAATGGATACAGCAGGTCTGCAACTGCTGCTGCTGTTGCGCAGAGAGCTGCGCGCCCAGCACAAGAACATGGTCTGCGTAGGCATGAGTCCCGTGGTGGAAAACATGATGGAGATGCTGCAATTGCAGCATGTATTTTATGTTGCGCCTGTTGCCGGGAGGGTGCAGGCATGAAGAAGGATGCAGCGCGTGATGCCTTGGTGCAAGAAGCGCGCGAACTGATTGTTGCCATGGAAGCCGCCCTGTTGGAGATTGAAAGCGAAGGGCGCAGCAAAGCCACCATCAATGCCATCTTCCGTGCTGCTCACACCATCAAGGGTTCGGCAGGCCTGTTTGCCTTCGACAGTATCGTCAGCTTCACCCATCTGCTCGAAAATGTCCTCGATAAAGTGCGCAACAACATTTTGCAGCTCAATGAGGGCATGATGTCGCTGCTGCTCAATTGTGGCGATTACATGGATACGTTGGTTGATGCGATTGCCGAATTCAAGGAAAACGAAGATCCCGATCCGGTATTGCGCGCCGAGCTGGAAGCGGCGCTCAATGCGTATCTGGCCAGCGCTGCGGCCAGCGAGGCTAGTGCAGAATCGCCGTTGCTGCCTGGCGTTCGCAAGCAAGCGCGCAACGATGCTGAGCCTGAACTCGACATCAGCACTGATATAAACGTTGTCAATCCGTTTTGGCATCTCTCATTACGTTTCAGTCCCGATATGCTGCGCAACGGTCTGGATCCGATGTCGTTTTTGCGTTATCTCCTGACCATGGGAACGGCCGTGTACCTGCACCTGCAGGACAGCGCCATGCCATCAGCGCAGGAGATGGACCCTGAACTTTGTTACCTGGGCATAGAGCTTGGACTCGACAGTGCCGCCGATCAGGTCGCCATTGAAAACGTATTTGAATTTGTGCGCGAAGATAGTCAGATTATCGTACTGCCGCCGCATGCCGCGCTGGACGACTATCGACGCTGGCTCACGCACATGCCTGATCGAGACAGTCTGGCGCAGATGTTGCTCAAGGAGCAGACGCTGACACACGCAGAATGGCAATTGCTCACACTGGGGCAGGTCGCCGAAGCGTTGCCGGCTGGCGCTGTATCGGTTTTGCGAGAAACGTTGCAGACGAGGCCTGCATATGCCAGGTCGGGTGAGGAAAAAAAAGCGCATGAGCAAAAATTCATCAAAATCGAAGTCTCCAAGCTGGACCAGTTGATTGATCTGGTAGGCGAACTGGTCATTGCCGGCGCTGGCGCGAGTCTGGTGGCCAAGCAAAAAAAGGATCGCCGCTTCGATGAAGCAACCCAGACGATTTCCACTCTGGTGGAGCAGATTCGCGATTCCGCACTGAGCTTGCGCATGGTGCAGATCAACGAAGTATTCCAGCGCTTTCCTCGGGTGGTGCGTGATATGTCCCGTGAGATTGGCAAAAAAATTGAGCTTTTTGTCACGGGTGCAGAGACCGAACTCGACAAATCAATGGTGGAAAAAATCTCCGATCCCTTGGTGCACATTGTGCGCAATGCCATGGATCACGGCATAGAATCCGCCGCCGAAAGGCGTGCTGTGGGCAAGCCGGAGATGGGTGTGTTGAGGCTCAATGCAATGCACGAATCGGGCAGCGTGGTCATTGAGGTGCTCGATGACGGTCGCGGTCTGGATAAGGAAAAAATTTTACGCAAGGCCATTGAGCAAGGGTTCATTGGTGCCGATGCCATGCTGACGGAAAATGAAATTTTCCGTTTCATTTTCGAGCCGGGATTTTCCACCGCAGAAAAAGTCACCGCTTTGTCGGGACGTGGTGTCGGCATGGATGTGGTCAAGCGCAATATCGATTCACTGCAAGGCGAAGTCACTATTTCCAGCAAGCACGGGCAGGGCACCATGGTGCGTATTCGCCTGCCGCTGACGTTGGCCATTATTGCCGGATTTCAAGTCGCCGTTGGCGCAGCGGTGTTTGTGATACCGCTGGACCTGGTGGTGGAATGTATCAACCTGTCGGTATATCCGGTACACCAAAATGTCATCACCTTACGCGGTGAGCCTTTGCCTTTCATTGTCTTGCGGGAATTGTTTGAGCTGCCGCTCAAGGAGTCCTCGCGCAAGAGTCTGGTGGTGGTACAGTCGGGGCGTTTGCGCGCCGGGTTGCTGGTCGATAATTTGCTGGGAGAGTGCCAGGCAGTGATCAAGCCCTTGGGCAAACTGTTTAGCAAGGTCAAGGGAATAAGCGGATCGACCATTTTGGGAGATGGTCGGGTGGCCTTGATTTTGGATGTGCCGCATCTGATTTCCCAGAGTGAGAAAGGGGCGCAGGCTACGGACATCAATGCGGAGGTTTTATCTGATTTTGGACTGCGCTCTGGCAATCAAGCCTGATAGCGTTGCAATAGCGCGCTTCTCACCAGAACCGTGGGGAGGGGCACTGGTCAGAAACGACATCGATAAGGCGCCTGAAGCACAATCCAAAGACGGCCATGCAGGTACGGCTCCGGATGGAATATGGACGCAGTGCGGCAGATGTCGATAGGCGCCACTGCCGATACAGTGAAAAAAGAAACAAGGGAATGGTCATGCAGAATAAATTTACCCAAAGAATCAGCATTCGGCAGCTTTTCATCTGGCTGGTGATCGTGCTGGCAGTTTTGATGGGGATGATCGTCGGTGTCACGCGTGAGCTCAAGGACGCCAATCTGAACTTGGACCGTGCGCATGAATCACGCTATTACTCATTCTTGCTTGCCAATGAGATGCGACGCACTTCCGAAGATCTGACCAAGTTTGGCCGCGCCTATGTCACTACGGGAGATCCCAATGATGAAGAGCGCTATTACTTCGTGCTGGACATTCTCAACGGCAAGCGTCCCCGTCCGCAACACTATGAGCGGTTCAACTGGGATCTGGTCAATACCCGGCAATTGAGTGCCTTGCCTTCGGATCAGGGGGTGCCACTCATTGAATTGATGAAGCAGTCAGGATTTACCGCGGCCGAACTGGCTAAAATGCAGGAAGCAAAAAACAACAGCGATGTCCTGACCAAGATCGAGATTACTGCCTTCAATGCGATCAAGGGGCAATTTGACGATGGTAGCGGCCATTTCAATGTGGCAGGCGCTCCCAATCAAGCCATGGCGCAGGAGCTGATGTTTGACCAGAATTATCGCGCGCTGGTGGGGCGGGTGATGTTGCCGATCAATGATTTCCTGCGCATGGTTGATGAACGCACGCAAGCGGGTGTCAATGTTGCACAGGCGCGTTATTCGCAACTGGAATTGGTCATCTTCTCGTTATTGGGCGCATCCATGCTGTTGTTGCTGGTCTGCCTGTTTTTTGCGTATCGGATCATCCGCGCGCAACTCGGTGGCGAGCCGCGTGATGCCATGATGGTATTGCGCAAGCTGGCCGAAGGCGATCTTACCGTCAAGGTGCCGTTGTGGCACACCGATACTGGCAGTGTCTTGCATAGTGCGCAGCAAATGATTACCAAATGGACCGCCGTCATCAGTGATGTCAATGGTACGGCCAATTCGTTGGCATCGGCTGCCGAGCAGATTTCAGCCTCGTCGCAGTCATTGAGCAAGAATGCGTCGCAACAAGCCGCCAATGTTGAAGCGACAAGTGCGTCGGTGGACGAAATCACCGCCACCATCGCGCAGAATGCCGAGAATGCGCGCGTGACCGATAGTATCGCCAGCAAATCTGCCGGTTCGGCAGTCGAAGGCGGGCAGGTTGTGCGGGAAACGGTACAGGCCATGAAGCAGATTGCCGGCAAGATCGGCATCATCGACGATATTGCCTATCAGACCAATCTGCTGGCCTTGAATGCTGCCATTGAAGCTGCCCGTGCCGGCGAGCATGGCCGCGGTTTTGCGGTGGTGGCGGCCGAAGTGCGCAAGTTGGCCGAGCGCTCCCAAACTGCCGCGCAGGAAATTATTGCGGTGGCTGAAAACAGTGTCACGCTGGCTGAAAAAGCCGGCGCCTTGCTCGATCAGATGGTACCGTCGATTCGCAAGACCGCCGATCTGGTGCAGGAAATTTCATCTGCTTCGCGCGAGCAGTCGGCTGGCATTGAGCAAATCAACAGCACCGTGCACCAGATGGCGCAGACCACTCAGCTGACGGCATCCGCCTCGGAAGAGCTGTCATCGACGTCCGAGCAGATGAGTACCCAGGCGATTCAACTGCAGGAGTTGATCATGTTTTTTCAGGTGGGCGAGGAAAAGCATCCTGAAATCAAAAAATCAACCAGAAACCGGAACGGAGATCGCGAGCCGCCCGTGCTGACCGCCAAGGTCGTCAGAAGCCCGCGTATTGCCTTGCTTGATGCTGGCGATGATCCGGTTGATGAATCGTCTTTCAAGCGCTTCTGAACGCACCATGAAAATGATGGCGCGAGCATGTTGTCTATTTTATTTGCCGCGCTCTGAGGAGAATGAGTAATGCCTAGTTTGTCGCTCAATGACGAAACTTCGCAGGCCGGCGCCTATCGGCAGGATGTAGTGCAGAACCGTCAGTTTCTGACATTTCTTCTGGGTGAACAACTGTTCGCCATGGCCATCGAGAATATTCGCGAAATCATTGAATTCTGTAACCTCACCGAAGTGCCGTTGATGCCCAATTTTTTGCGCGGCGTCATCAATTTGCGCGGCGCCGTGGTGCCTATCATTGACTTGTCGGTGCGGCTTGGCCGTGTCCCGGCATCAATTACCAAGCGCACCTGTATCGTGATTCTGGAATTGGTACAGCAGGACCAGACCTTGCTTCTCGGCGTGATGGTCGATACCGTGCGCACGGTGTTGAGCGTGGAAGAAAACAGCATAGAACCACCCTTGACCTTTGGGGCCAATTTACGCACGGATTTTATTGAAGGCATGATCAATATCAAAGATAAGTTTGTGGTTGCGCTGGATGTTGGAGCGGTGTTTTCGGTGGAGGAATTGACGTCTCTCATCGGTCTGGCCGACCAGGAGTTCGACGTTCAACCTTAACGCTTGATGCGTCAGTTTTCTGCGCTCGGCGCCAGGAGCGCAAGCGCAGACAGGTGGCTGGCAACCAAATGGCAATTGTTCGGCAGCAAATGTCTCACCAGGGAGCCTGAATGAATCTGAGCATGGAATTGATGGCACTGGAGGTCAGTGATCAGGAGATGTTGTTGTTTCAACAGTTCTTCAAAGATCGGATCGGGCTGTATTTGCCGTTTTCCAAAAAAGCGCTGCTATGCAGTCGCCTGGTGGGGCGACTGGTGGAACTTGGCCTTGTCAGCCTGCAGCAATACCATGCCTTGATTTGCCTGCCGCATCAAGAGCATGAGCGGCAACGCGCCATTGATCTGATCACCACCAATGAAACCTATTTCTTTCGCGAGCCAAAACACTTCGAATGGCTGCGCGACGAGTTCTTGCCGGCGATGGCATCGGTCGATGATGTGCGCATCTGGAGCGCGGCCAGTTCAACCGGTGAAGAAGCGTATTCTATGGCCATGCTGCTCGATGACCATCGCCACCATCGGCCATGGCGTATCTATGCGTCCGATATCAGTCAGCGGGTCCTCTCGTTTGGGCGTCGCGCCTTGTATCCGATGGCGCGCGGGGAACACATTCCACAGACTTTCCTGTCGCGCTATTGCCTGTGCGGTATTGGTCAATATGAAGGACATTTTCTCATCGAGCAGCGCCTGCGCAAACGGGTTGAATTTGCACAGTGCAACCTGGTGGACCTGCCGGTGCACCTGTACCATCAGTTTGATCTCGTGTTCTTGCGCAACACGATCATCTACTTTGACTTTCCGACCAAGGTAGCGGTACTGCAATCGGTGATCAGCAAGATCAAGCCTGGTGGCTGGTTAGTTGTCGGTCATTCGGAATCTTTGCACGGTATGCCGCTAGGGCTGGAAATGATTGCCCCTTCGATCTACCGCCGACCATCATGAGTGAGCCCATGCCACTTATTGTCGGTCAATACCGACTTTGCGTTGTACCTGTTGCGGTGCGAGCCGTGCACGATTGCGCCGCACGATCTTACCTATGCCAGGCATGGGCGGTGTCTTGCAGGGCAGTGTTATGACAGATAACACGATCAATGCGCAAGCGGCACAGGCATTGCGGCATGCGCGCAGCGATCTGAGCGCTGATGCCATCCAGGATCCGCCCAGCAGCTTCGATGCACGCATTCCATTGACCCAAAAAATCATTGCCATTGGTGCTTCCACGGGGGGCGCGCAGGCAATTGAACGGGTGCTGCGCGATGTCTGCGAGGATTGTCCGGGCTTGCTGATTGTGCAACATATGCCGCAAAAATTTACACGCAGCTTCGCCAAGCGCTTGCACATGATGTCGCCGATTGAAGTCAAAGAGGCGGCGCATCACGATCTGGTATTGCCAGGCCGCGCGCTGGTGGCGCCGGGGGGGGCACATCTGCTGCTCATGCGCGAGGGGCAGCAATACTATGTAGAAGTGGTGGATGGACCCTTGGTCAATCGTTACAAGCCATCCGTGGATGTTTTGTTTCGTTCGGTGGCCAAGGCCGCGGGTAGCAACGCCGTGGGCATCATCATGACCGGCATGGGAGACGACGGTGCACGGGGCATGCGCGAGTTATTCGATAGCGGCGCGGCGACCTATGCGCAGGATCAAGGCAGTTGTGCGGTCTATGGCATGCCTAGGGAAGCCGTGTTGGGTGGTGGTGTGGGCGAGATGATCGCCCTTGAAAATATCTCTTCTTTGATTGATCGATATGCGAATTAAAACATCCTTTCCCTTGGAGTCGCTGCTGGTGGTCGATGACAGCGCCTTGCAGCGGTTGCATACCGTGGGCCTCATGCGTGAGCTCGGTGTGGAAATGATTTACGAGGCGGGTAACGGTTATGAAGCTTTGGACTTGCTGGCCTTGCTCAAGCTGCCGCCTAGCCTGTTGATCGTCGATCTGGAAATGCCAGGCATGGACGGCGTTGAGTTCATCCAGCAATTGCAGATACGGGAAATCAACGTGCCGCTGATTGTTGCATCAAGCCGAGAGAATGCCTTGCTGGCGACCGTCGAGAGCATGATCGATGCGCTTGGCATGCAAGTCTTGGGGGCCCTGCAAAAGCCACTCAATGAAGAAAAAATCATCGCCGCGCTCAGTGCCTCCAATATCAAATTGTCGCAGCCCCAAAAAAACGAAGAGATGCCCTCGCTTAGCGACACGGAGCTGGCGGCGGCGATCAGTGGGCAGCAGATTATTCCCTACTATCAACCCAAAGTGGATATCCGTACCGGCATGCTCAAAGGCGTAGAAGCATTGGCGCGCTGGCAGCATCCTGAGAAGGGCATGATTGCCCCGGTGCATTTCATCGGAATGGCCGAGCAAAGCGGATTAATCCATGAGTTGACCTTCTCGATGCTCGCACAAGCAATGCGGCAGGCTGTGATATGGAATACGCGCGGCTTCTCACTCAAAGTTGCGGTGAATTTGTCGACCTTGTCGTTGGATATCCCTGATTTCGGACAACGGGTTGCCGATATGCTCTCGCAGCATGCCTTGCATGCCGAGCAGATCGTCCTGGAAATTACGGAAAGCTCAGTGTCGACCAATCTGGGCAATGCGCTGGGTACCCTGGCGCGCTTTCGACTCAAAGGTTTCGGCCTGTCCATCGATGATTACGGCACCGGATTTTCATCCATGCAACAGTTGGCGCGCATTCCATTCACGGAGCTCAAGATCGACCGTACCTTCGTCCATGGCGCGCATGCCCGTCCGCATCTGCGGGTGATATTGCAGTCGGCACTGGACCTGGCGAAACGACTGGAACTGGTCACCGTAGCCGAAGGTATCGAAGCCTTGGAAGACTGGCGGCTGTTGCAGGAGTCGGGTTGCATGATTGGTCAGGGCTACCTGATTGGCAAACCGATGCCGCCGGAGGCGTTGCCGATTTGGCTCAAGGGCCATCATCGTCGCTTGCCTGAATTGCGCCCACTGGTGGTGGGGGGCGGTACCGCCAATAACGGTGTGGTGCCATCCGGCAGTGAGCGGCCCTGAGAAAATAACCATCGCAAGGCGCGCTGAGGAAGTCCTGGTCTGGTAGGGCAAAGAGTTACAAGGCTGCCCGCGGGCAGGTACTCCTGACGGTTGTTTCACCCGCTGCGGAGCAGCCCATCGCAAGGCGCTGCCAACGGCAGCTCAGGGCGCAATGACTTCGATGACCTGATCGAGCACGGCGACACGCCATGCCTGTGCTGCCCCCATGCCTGGAATGATAATGGTGGCGCAAAGGTCGAGCAGCGGCAGCAAGACAAAAGCGCGTTGTGTCATGCGGGGGTGCGGTACACTCAGTCGTTCGTCCTCGATGATCTGGTCGTCGTACAACAAGATATCGAGGTCCAGCGTGCGTGGCGCGTGATGATAAGGGCGCTGTCTGCCATACGACAATTCCAGGGCTTGCAGGGCTGCCAGCAGGGCATGCGGCGTGAGCGTGGTACACAACTGCACCACGGCGTTGACGTAGTCGTCGCCGTCAGCATCTATCGGTGCACTACGGTACAACGGTGATTGTCCGCTCAAGGTGGTCTGCGGCAACTGCGTGAGCGCCTCGATCGCTGCCTGCACGGTGGCAAGCGCATCGCCGAGGTTGGCGCCGATGCCAATATAGGCCGTGGCCGATGCGTCAGTGGAATTCACGCACTCTCGCCCGGACTGCCGTCGCCGGCTGATTTTCCACTACGACTGCGACCACCACGCCGTTTGCGTTTCTTTGCAACAGCGCCTGGACCATCTGCTGCGGCACTGGCGCTGCTCGAAGATATCGGTTTGCGGGTCAGCAAGGCCTCCCGTTGTGGATTATCAGCCTCGATGAAATCACTCCACCAGTCACCCAGTTCGGCATCGAGTTCGCCCGAGGCGCAGCGCAACAACAGAAAATCGAAGCCCGCACGCAGGCGCAGGTGTTCCAGCAGTTTATAGGGCGCTTTGCCGGCGCGTCGCTCAAAGCGGGGTTGCATGGCCCAGATATCGCGCATGTCAGAGGCGATCTTGCGTTGCAATGCCAATTTTTC
>Ga0302155_10001898_pt1 | contig 14701 bp, 15 predicted proteins | sample I_Bog_N3_1_FD_193508 | JGI IMG/M metagenome (GOLD analysis project Ga0302155, IMG submission 193508) | Peat permafrost microbial communities from Stordalen Mire near Abisko, Sweden - I_Bog_N3_1 | ecosystem: Environmental > Terrestrial > Soil > Wetlands > Peat | place: Sweden: Abisko, Stordalen...
AACACCGGATTACGGTGTCCAACGGGGTTCACGGAGGTGCACGCTGCTCTTGGCTTCATCGAATTTAAGCAGTATTGAGCCCATTTATTGAATCAAACTTTTATTTCGAGGCTTGCGCAGAGTTTCCCTAAGTTTGTTGAACGATATGTTTGCAAAACTTATGGAATATATAGGAAATTCTTTGTCTGCTTCAAACAGTTTCTTCAGTCAAGCTAGCGAAGCAATCATTTTGCATACCGATGCAGGCATTATTGTCTCGCGCGCCGTTCGCATTGCCAGAGCGGCGTGAGCTAGTTTAAGTCAAAAAGTCGAAAGGAGCCTGCATGGAAATTAATGTACTCAATGGGGCTGTAAGTCGTACGGAATTTCCCGTCAGCGATAACGAGACTGTGACACTGGAAAGCAATGCAACGCAGTTGATTTCGATTGATTTCCTTGGCCTAGAGGAGGAAATGTCCAACACAGAAATACGTGCGCGTAATTATCACTCGGATTGCGTTAATTGGATGTCCCCATTTGAGCGAGCGGAGCTTGTTTCGGAATTGAGGCGGATACTTCTCGAGAGTGCGGGAACCGAAGTCGGTGATTCAATTGAAAATGCAATGCCTGAAGTGGAGGCTGAAGCCAGGAAATCCCTTAGCGTTGATCGGTTGTTGCAGTTATTGTTTGAGTTGTGGTATTTGCTGGGAAAACTCAATACCGAACGCAATAATAGTGCTGCGAAATTTGCAGAGGTCTCGGTCCAACAGGCACAGGCCTCTGGCGAAAAGGGAATCAGTGCTGCTAACTGTAATTTCGGTGGTGCCTTGTCTGCTCTTGTCTTAGGGGCCGGTGTAGCTGGTTTGGGCTATCGTCAGTTTAATAAGGGTGCAAACGGCCAAATAAATAATATTAATGACAATAGTCGTGGTGTGAACCGATTGAGAGCACAAAATGTAAATGCAAACAATGCAATGGGGCGACAACCTGCTCCCGCCAGCGGTGATACGCCACGTGAGAGATTTCGCGCTCTGGATACGGAAAACGGCGATTTGAGGATTCAGAACAATCAGCCTCATTTGACCCACGAAGAGCAAAGTACCCTGCACCAACCCATGAATCGGATGGATGTGCGAATCGCCGGCCAGCAAACGACGTATGACGAGCTACAGTATGAGTTTGGAAAGATGCAAATGGGCGGGCAAACGATTCTTCAGTCATCGTATCTTGTCGGGCAAGTTGCACAGCAAACTGCGGGAATTCCGGCGGCCACGGAAACTGCGGAAGGAAAAATCAACGATTCCCTCGGACAGGTGGCGGTGGAAATACAGCGTAGGGATGACGAAGCTGCTCAGCATTCCATGGATGCCCAGCAGAAAATCGCATCTATGACTACTTCCGTAGCGGAAGAGGCGAATCGCAACGTAGGCGAGCTATCGCGATCGATCAAGGCGTAATTTTTTAGCACCATCGATTGTTTAGTAATGCCAGGTACGGAGTCAGAAATATGCATCCGATATCGTCAAAAATTGCACCGCTATTGCCGCGTTTTACTATCTTTATGTCGGTTTGATCTGACCATCTATTAAATATGCCAGAGCACGTTTTACCAATGATGCAGGCGTCATCTCTGCAGCTTTATTTTTGCGAAAATAATTCAAATAAGATAGAGCGTGAAGTAGAGATTTGCACGAATTATTTGGATGCCACTATCTATCGAGACGCTTGGGAATTGGAGAAAAATCTCCACGAATTTCTTGCTGCGGAAACTTCGCGGTTGAAGGCACAACGACAGATAAGCAGACTTTTTCTTGATGGGGGAAATCTATTTGCTCGAGATAAAGACGCGATTGTGGCCTTACACGGAGCTTTGGCCGCCGTCGAATTGAGTGAGAAATTGGATTTTCATCGGAAAAAAAAGACCGAAGAGTATTTGTTGAAATTGTCGAAATCTTCTGTAGTGGAGATTGGGAACGCTATCGATAACATGGGGGGCACAGTTGATGTTCTCGACATTGGGCAGAGACAGGCAGCAACCACTCGATTTCCCAATCTCTGGCAGGAGTTGACCGATAGCATTAATCTAAAAGATAAAGACCTTGCTAATTACTCGGAAGGCTTGGATCGATATAACTACTTGTTTACGCAAGTGACCAACATATTGTCGCAGCTTGCTGGCTGGGTAAGTGCAGATGGCGACAATCATATGAAGGTACAGTTCAAAAAAATAGGTCAGGAATTACAGTCTTTGCTAGACAGATATGACCCTCCGGGAAAAGATCAAGTCATCGCTGGAGCTTCACCTACTGGTGGATTTAAAACAGAGGCGGAAGCAAGGTTCATCTGCGAAGAGTTAGGGTTGGATCCAGCGCTTTGCATCTACCCAAATAGATTTGGTGACAAGAGCTATTGTGTTATTCCGGATCTCAGTCAGATCAAATCCATGCTAAAAAATTTGCCTGGAGGCGGAAAGACGGACGATTACAAAATATCGATTGCTAGCTACAACACGTGGAAATCAGGATTTGATTCGCAAATGAGCCGACTTCAAGATGCGCTGCAGGTACGAGGTCAAAAATACGCGAATACCAACAGCCGTTTTGAGAACTACCACAAGACGATCAGTTCAATTATCCAGTCGATGGCAGAAATGCTGAAGTCATTCTTGAATTTTTGATTATTAGGGAAGTGGATGTATGCCTGAATTCAATATCAATCCAGCGTCGTTATCAATTATTAGTCCATTTCAAACCCAATCACCAATACCGAAAGGCGGGATCGGCGACGCTGCAAAAAATGTTTGTAGTACAGAGCAGACATTGTTTGGCGAGCCCAACGGTTCAAATTTTAATGGTTCTCAGCTATTGGAACGCCGTGTAGTTGTTAAAGAAGCTCGCAATGCACATCTTCAAATGAGAGATGAACTAGACCGTCTTGTTCGACATGAAATTATCCCGGCAGAAAAATATTTTAGTGCCTGTGCCGAGAGCGGATGGCGTTTGATTGATCAAAAAGAAGAACAAGCTATTGCACAAATTTTTAATTTGAAACAAGGCGACGCACAAAAGACACGCTTTTGTGATGCCGATGCGGCGGCGCGTATACATATTACAGACGTAGCAGTCATGTTGTTGCATTTGCGTGATAACAAGGCTGATGACCTAGTTTGTAAAAATCTAGAGAAAAATCTGTACGATCTCATCGCAAAAGATAGTTTAGACCATGGCTCAGGCTTTGCTGCCAGTCGTCCTGGAAATTGCTATCACGAGGTGGCGAATTTGGAGCAATCTATCTTGGACGAGCTTAATAAATTGCCGGCGACAAAAGATTTTTTTCAAAATTTGCTGGAGCATCAAGTAATGCCAGTGGTGCGTTCCAATTTGGAGCGAAAATATCCAGGCATAACCCCTGCAAGTTGGGAGAAAATTAACGGTTGTCACGGATTGATTTCGCGTTGCGGCGCCGCAGCAGTAGATCGCATGAAAGAAAGTTTTGAAAAAGATGAAAAAATAAAAGGAGGGGAATTTCAGAGTAAGGTAAATCAATGGCGTCTTGCCATGCATTGGACCGAGCTTGAGCGTTCGGTCGAACGCTCTCCAAAAGATAAACAGTCGAATTCGGCGTCGCCTAGGTCGGATTTGCCTGCAGAGCTCGCAGCACGGGGATATCGGCCGTCATCGATTTCCCTGAACGCGAATCCGGTGAACCATTTTCCACCCATCACGATTAACATGCCGCCCGGTGCTGTCAGCGGCAATACAATCGGGTCTGTGGGCAGCGATACCAATTCTAAACAGAGAAATCAGAGAGGTTTTTTGCCGACTTTGGATGTCGCTCATAAACATCGCTTACATGGTCAGAATGGTGTGGAGACATCTCCTCGGTCGAGTGACCGTTCGGCGTCGGATTATATCTTCTCGCGGATAAGCGATTTTGGCGAAAAACGGAAACCATTGTTGCAAAGTATTGAGGACCCTCCAGAGAGGAGGCGAGCAGGTAGAAATAGTGATGTACCACTAACAAGACGGCTGTATTCGCTACCAGAAAATTCGAAAATAATGACGACCTCTGTTGTTGATAATAGAGGAGAAGACCCAGGAAATTCCGGCGACGATAATCAGGTTTTGATTCCGTCCAGCCGGCAGATAGATAGATCCAATTTTCCCCAAGAGAACCAGGATCCGATTCCAAATCGATCAGTAAATCAGCGTTGGGGCGACATGAACTTGATCCACACATCCGAACGTCAGTTTTTGCGTAATAGTAGTGAGATTTCTTCTCGTAGTTGGGAAAATGGGGATAGTGCCCATTTCTCGCGGCAGATAAGTGCAGCGGAACGAAATCAGGTAGGGATGGCCTCTCCAGCCAATCAAAGACGGACGCCATACCAGCCAATTTCAACATCGGGAAGACCTATGTTTAAAACTAGTGTTTGATGGGAAAATCGGTCGCGAAGCCAAGACCTCGTCCATGTAATGCTTCCGTTACGGATATACGGGAACAAGAATTGATTTGTCTTGGAGACCATTCCATGGCTTACGAGGAATTGGATCGAGGAGCGTTGCCAGATCGATGATCTTGGTGTGGATTCCTGGCATTTCCTTGAGCTTACACAGATCTTGAATGAAAGTTTTCATATTGGGATCAACGTCGATGCATTGCCGTGAATGCTCACTGTCGGTGGCGTCTGTGATGTTGTCTTGGAACTTCAGCTTGAAGTTCGATGTGCATAGTCGGAAAACCGTACTCCAACGTGTCTTGCCGCGAGGGACTGAGGTAATGAACTCGGTTATTTTTTGACTATGCCGTTTAGCGAAGATGTATTTTGCAAACACAGAATGAAAAATATCTATGGATGCGAATGGCTGTTGCTAGCATGAGCTAATGCTCGTGCGCTAAACAATGATGACAGTCAACGGCAAGGTCAGAAAAGTCTGCGAAATTGGACTTTTACGTCGCTACCAGCGCAGGCAAATGTTGGGTGGTGGTCTTTTGATTTCACTAGCGTTGATATGCGCGGTATGTTTCGGGATATGGGCAGATGTACAGAGTTATATCGCCGAAGGTCGAGCGTTATTCGTCGCTAACAGGGCATTGATCACACAAGAATTAGAAAAAAAACAGGCGGCTATGCGGCGAGGCATTATTTATTCTGAACTGGTATGGTCTAGTATAGATGTACGTCGTCCGGTCGATGATTTTCGAGAAGGACGTTTGCTGATGCAAGCCAGTCCTAATGTAGTGTCGCAATTGTTATTGGCAGACGTAACACCGAAACGCCCCCCTCAAGATTTTTCCCGATTCCTTACATTCAGTGAAACTCGGGCTCACGCCGTGACTGCCAGTGCACACGAACGTGGAGAATTGTTCGCGGGATATTTTTTTAATCCGGCACATACTTTTCTGTCTATTTCTGCATCGCCGACGACACGCGCTTTGTTGGAACGTGTGCCATCGAATGGCGTACCTCATTTGATCGAGCTTCTTGCTCCTGATATTGGTGATTTGACGGATCCTGTCTACCTGGCTCAACTACGGGCGAGTCGCCGTGTATTCTGGCAGCTTCCCATGGCAGATCCCTTGACGGGGGAAACGGTATTGCAAGTAGCGGCACCAGCCTTTGATGGGGGGCAGCCATTTGCGATCTTCGTTGGCAACATTTCTCTCGACGTCCTCAACAAATGGCTGCGCAAATCCAGTTATGGGGGAAACTTCCTTATCATTGATCAGGCAGGTAGTTTAATCTTGAGTAGCTGGGAAGGAAAAATTGTTGATCCGGAATTGAAAAAAAATGTGTTGAATTCGGGGGGCTGGCGAGAGGATCTTGAATCCTCAGCGTATCTCTACCGAGATGGCATGTTCATATTTAGCGGGTCGCTGGCTGACACCGGCTGGGTATTTGCCTATGCCCATTCGTGGCGCACCATTCTTGCTGCCCGCGGAACATTTGTGATGGTCTACGTAACAGGTGCGTTGCTGTTACTCGCTTTGCTGTGGACTTTAATATATTTTTATCTCAGGAAAATTCTCAATCCATTACTACGACGCTCTCAACGCATCTTCGATAGCGAAAAATTGAATCGGACCATCATCGCTACAGCGCCCCATGGATTGTGTCTGATATCTGTCAACAACGGAAAAGTTCTGTTGCACAACGAAGTCATGAAGTTATACGACAATGTTGACGAGCCGCTATCGAGGCATTTTTTACGCCTTGGACAGAACAATCATGTGGTCGAGATTGGTGAGCTCGCAACTGATCAAATCAAAACACATGAGTTGACGGTGACGACGGCTGAGAGTGAAAAACGCCATCTTCTCGTCAATCTGGTTCCCACTCACTATCTCAATGAAGCATATCTGTTATGCAGTTTTTCGGATATTACGGAGCGTAAGCAACTTGAACGTAGCTTGCGTGATGCTCATGCAGCTGCCGAAGCGGCCAATCAGGCAAAGTCATCATTTTTGGCAACGATGAGTCATGAAATACGTACTCCATTAAATGGCATATTGGGTAACCTTGAGCTGCTCGCTTACAGTTCGTTGACTGCGTTGCAACAGGACCGATTACAAACAATAACGAATTCATCTCGGACCTTGCTTGACATCATTAATGATGTACTCGATTTCTCAAAAATAGAATCCGGACAGATGCAGCTTGAGAGGATCCAATTTGATGTTATCGATCAGGTTGAGCAATCATTGTCGATTTTTTTGCCTATGGCTGACGACAAGGAGTTGGATTTGTATTATTACGTCGGGCCGCAATTGCCGCGTTACCACATCGGAGATCCAACGCGCGTACGCCAAATTGTGGTTAATTTGCTCAGCAATGCGATTAAATTTACCGCGCGCGGAAAAATCTGCGTCGCTCTTGACGTTGAGTGGGAGGCGGGAGGCAGCCCTGCCGTGATGGTGTTACATGTCAAGGATACCGGCGTTGGCATTCCCGAAGCGCGTCGTAAGGAAATTTTCCGACCGTTCAAGCAGGGCGATGTTTCGGTAGCAAGGACGTATGGTGGCACCGGTCTTGGTTTGTCCTTGTGTCAACAATTAACGCAGTTGATGGGTGGTGTTATCGACATGGAAAGCCAACCAGGGCATGGCACGATCTTTACCGTGAAACTGCCGCTGTGTGCTGCAGATGATCGTGAGCCCAAGGTCATCGACCAGTTGCACGGCGAGATTGGTGTGCTGTGTGATTCTCTAGAATGGCATGCTCACCTGGCCGGGCAATTGCATGCTTGGGGTGCCACGGTGAAGTTTCTGGGCTGTCCCGAAGAATGGGATAAAGAAGGTGGACTGCTATTGCTGTTTGGGGGGCGACGTTCTTGGAGCGTTTCTTCGGAGGAGATGGCAATTTCCAGGAACATTCGTCTCATCGATGGACGTGAAAACGGTCCGCGATTCCCCGTCCTACAGAACAATCGCATTTTGGTTTCCTGTTATTCGGTTGATGGCTTGCAGCGAGCCCTGCAGATGGCCGGTGATGACGCCGTGCCTAGTGTCAAGGGGGAAACGAAAGCGACCGAATTGTTTCAGTCCGTGGCCCCGGCGGTTGAATTCAAGGCAGTGCGAGTACTTGCCGTTGAAGACCATCCAGTCAATCGAGAATTAATAGGCGATCAGCTTCGGCTGCTTGGTTATGTCGTCAGTTTAGCCAGCAGTGCTGGTGAGGCTTTGCAGATTTATAGCCAGGGCGAATATGACATTGTATTGACGGATCTTTTTATGCAGCCAATAGATGGGTATCTATTGGCTCGCATGCTGCGTCAGCAAGGTGCCAAGGTACCTATTATTGCGGTCACAGCAAGTGTGTCGCGGGAAGATCGGTTGCGATGTATCGAGGCAGGTATCGATGATGTGTTACTCAAGCCAATGTCGCTCAGAGAGATCGATCTGATTATGCGGCGCTATCTTATTTTTTTACGCGCCAATATTTTTTCGGCATCGCTACCGCAGAAAAAAATGATCTTGTCTAAGCGCCTGTTGCAAGAATTGCGAGATACGAGCGAGGCTGCACTAATAGACATCCGAACCGCCGGCCTGTTCAATCACCACGATGTAGTACTGCAGCATTTGCACTCTATGAAGGGCGCTTTTGCCATGCAGCAGCAAGTCAATGTGGTCAACGCATGCGCAAAACTGGAGGTCGAATGCGAGTTGAAGATCCCCGATGATTTTCTGGCACGGTTGGAAAATCTGCAGACCTTGGTCCGGGAAGTTCTCAAGCAGATGGCCTAATTCGTAAATGCGATGCCGTGGGAAATTAATTTCTGTTGCAATGCGAGTTATTTTTATTGGAGTGTAAATTTTCTTACTAGTCACAAAGAATGTATTGTCTTTTTGGTTCTAGTCAGATTTTTGTTTTCGATCAAAATCTCTACACTACGCTCTCATCTTCTCGCATTGATCAGTACATAAGGCGCTATACGGCGAGATTGGCTGGTTTTCCCATTGGCGCGAAGGCAGACGTCAAGGAGTAAGCCAAACGCAGAGAAAGCATCAGAGAATTAAATCATGTCATTATCTTTAGACGACGAAAATCAGGAAGCCAGAGCAATTCTTCGGCTTGTGAACGGGCCGTTATGTGGTTGCGAATACCGTCTTCCCAGCGGCACTACATTACTCGTTGCTGGAGCTGCAGATACTCTGCTCGGCAGTAAGCATGTGCCCGAAATACCTGAATTTCCAGAAAACGCGATTGTGGTCCCGATAGAGGGTGGCTTGAATTTCGAAATCACCATTGAAGACAACGGACGCGACGGGTTTCGTCTGCGAACGTTGGGTTCGCAGAGTCAGGAGCAGATTTGTAACTATCAGAAGATATGTCAGGTGGGAACATTGCAATTCTCTGTTCGTTCCATCGAGACTGTTTGGATACAAGAGGTCGCAGAGTTCGATCCCCATGAACAACGCCAGCCCGATCTTGCTTCAAGATCGATGGTCGTCAAGGCACTATTCGGTATGGCATGCATTTGTGTTTTATTGGTGGCGGCTTGGGCGCTCTGGTTTTCCTTCAGTGAAAAAAAACGGGTAGCGGAAGTGGCATCTATCGTCGCTGGCTCTAGCGAACAATATGATCTGCTCAAAGGCCGTAACGGTATCGTTTATGTTTTCGCCAAGAGTGTGCGCGATGTGTCATGGGCCAGACAGGCCTTGACGCGTGAGGGGGCGATAGCATCAGCCAGTGTATCGACTGCGGATTCCGAAGAGACACGTATTAATAAATTACTGTTGGAAAATTACCCCAGCGTTTATTTCCATCGCGTGAAAATATTAGATCCGGCGCGACCATCCCTGGTGTTGAGTCAGGAGCGTGCTCACCTCAGTGCACAAACACGCCAAGCATTGACGACCAGTTTGATGTCATGGATGCCCTATGCTGAAAATATCAGCATAGGGAGTTGGTCCGACGCAATGCTGGACGGGAATGCCAAAGTGGGCTTGGAGCGCTTGGGGGTCGTTTATGAGCGAAGTAGTAGTGCTAATAATGTTAATTACGGCATTCGAGGGAATTTGACAGATATTGAATTGATGCGTCTGCAAGCCTTTACCGCTGGTTTTTATCGTGATTTTGGCAGGCGTTACATTACATTTTCCGTGGCACTCCGGGATGATTTTTCAAAGGGGAAATCGTTTAAATATGGTGCTTCTGCTTACGTCAAGATGGCTCCGCAGCATTGGTTTTTTTCGCAAATTTTTTAACATGAGGTGAAAGATGGCAGGTTTGATGGTGTCCACAGCGCAGGCATTTGAAGACGGCGGAAATAAGGTGCCTGCTGACGGTAGCAGCTTGTTTCAACGTGAAATTGATCTTCGCAAAGAATTGGCCGATGGCGGAAGTTCAGATCCGACCACACTTGCGAAGTATCAGGCGGTCATTTCCGAAATCAGCATTTTACGTAATGCTCAATCTTCCACCGTGAAAGTATTTAAGGATATCGATGCGACCATTGTCGCCAACTTCCGCTAATTGAGAGATTACTTATATGTCCGCACCAGAAATTTTCAATATACAAAATAAGAGAGGTATCGCGGTAGTTGATTTGTCGCCGCAAGAGACAGAATTTTCGTCGCTGGACGAGCGCTTGCGTGATGCATTTTCTGCCACTTCTGCGGCGACGCAGGCGGAATACGCCGCCATTATGGCGAAGACAAATGATATGCAGTACCTTTCCATGCCAGGTGGGCTGTTCGAGTTGCAGGTGCGACTAGGGGAGTATAAACAACAAGTCGAAGTCATCAGTGCGTTGACGCGTAAGGGCGTGGCAACGGTGGAAACATTGCTACGAGCATGAATAAGTTGGTGATTATGGCGGCATTGTGTCTATCTCTGGCGGGGTGCCGGCAGGATAGTTTGTTGCAGGGGCTTGAACAAGGCCAGGCTAACGAAGTGGTGGCGGTACTGCATCGTAATAATATTAAGGTTGATAAAAAAAATAACGGAAAAGATGGCTATAGCATTTCTGTTGATAAAAGAGATTTTGCCGCAGCCGTAGACATACTCAAGTCTTACGATCTGCCATCGCGTAAGCCTTTGCAAATTGCGGATATGTTCCCTAGTGATACTTTGGTCTCTTCGCCTTGGGCGGAAAAAGCCAGGTTGTTTTCGGGAATCGAGCAACGTTTGGAGCAATCGTTGTATACGATGAATGGCGTGGTGTCTGCCAGGGTGCATGTTAGCTATGATCTCGACGCCGGCGACGGGGGGAGAAAAATCAGGCCAGTGCACTTATCGGCGTTGGCGAATTACGAAGGCGATATTGATGCGGCGGCATTGATTAATGATATCAAGCGCTTTCTCAAAAACAGTTTTTCCGAGGTGGATTACGAAAATATTTCAGTCGTATTGTCCAAGCGTACTGTTTTGCAGCATCAAATGCCGGCACAAGCAGGAACAAGCGATGGTGCTATGCAGATCGGCATAGTTGTAGCCATTTTTTTCGCAATTGGAATGTTGGGGTGCTTATGGTTCCGTTATAACAAAAAAATTCAGGCTTGGCGGGAGCGCAGATTTGATGAACAAGAGGCTTGATTCGAGCGAGCCCGGTGGCTTGCTAACGCAGATTATGCTTAATCCGTTGAGTTACATCCATCCTCGACGATTGCGGTTGTCGAATAAGCTCAACACGCCGCGGCAACGCGCAATCGTTAATCGGATGTTGATTGCTGGCGTGCCAGAAGCTTCGGATTGCTTGTTTGCTTCACACTATGTGAGCCGGCTTCGACTATTACATTGCTGGAGGCTTCTACCATTTGTTTGCACGTTGGTGGGGGCGCATTTATTGAAACAAGAGCTTGCGTGGCAAGGTCGTATGCTGAAATTGTCAGCTGCGGTGCGGTTTTTCATGTTCTTGCCGTTACAACATTCTGTTGGGGCGAATGGTTCTGTGTTGATGGACCTGATGCCTCATGGGGGGGCAAGGGCGGAGATATTGAGTGACAAGGAATATCTCTTGTTGCAAGTCCAAGCGGTGGGCTTGTCGTGCCTATTGGACTGGCAGCAGCATGCGTCCGAGGGCTTGCTAGGCCGTATGCGGTTACTGTTCCCTCCTGAGTTGGAAGCATGTTTTTTCAATTTGCGGCGACCAGTACAGAGCGCAGAATTAATGTTGATCTTACAGGCGATTGAATATGCCAAAAATCATCCAAACGGTCTTTGATGTTGTGCCTGACGAGGCGGTACTTGTTCGTAGCGCCTACTTACGCAACGACATCAAGGCATCTGCTCTGGTGGCGGAGGCTAGGAGACGTGTTGCCGACATGATGGTGCAATCAGAAAATCGTGCACAGAATTTGTATCAAGAGGCCAAGACGGAAGGGTATGCAGCCGGAATCATGGAGGCTGCGGAGGCACTGGCGCAATATCTTGCTGCACACGCGAAATTTGCGGAAAAATTGCGGAAACAGTTGCAACATGAAATTTCTGTTTTGCTACAACGCTGTGTGAACGACACTGATGTACTCATGGCAGTATTTGACGAATGTTTGGCTGATCAAAAATTGCAAGCCATGCCGAGTCTGGAAGTGTTGTTGCCAGAGAAATTACGCGTGAGTCATCGGCGTCTGTTAGAACGGCTGCAGCCATATGTCAGTGGGCAAGTCAATATTCAATATCAGCCAGATGGGCGGTTCTTGCTGCGCCTAGGAGATCATGTTGCGGAATTCGCTCCCGATGATTTTGTTGTTTCGGCCGTTGCTCGCGCCATGAGTAGCCTGCCGTCGATTTATGCTGAACACCGCGCTATTGCCGAGCGGTGTTGTCGGGATCTCGCTTTGTTGTTTGTACCGCCTGAGCAGGATCGGATTGTTCCAGACGACAAGGGAAATACGTTTTCGCCAGAGGTGAAATCGTGAGTCTACAGCTTGCATCCGCAGCGCTGACTATGCTGCAGGTTCTGGAGCCTAAGCAGATTCAGACAACTGCGCAGGTGGACAGTCTAGATCAGCGCCTAGCGTCGGATCAAGTTAGCCAACCGGCCGATCCGTATATTGATCAACTTTATGAAAACTTGAAAGAGCTGTGGGTAACCAATCCAAATATAACGCCTAAAGAGATCATTGCTCAGCTAAGCAAATTTACTGCCGCCGACAAGGTGCAACCCTATCGCAGCATACGAACGCATGCGGTTGCGTTGGCGCAGATCATGCGGATATTAAAGGAGGAAGGAGGGGAGGGGGCTCCCATCTATGCGGCGCTCAAGAAAGGAGTCGGATTCGGGGTAGTATCAAATGGCATCCTTGATAGCTTTATCGCCAAGATGATGCAAGGCCCCGAAGAAATGGATCCGTGGTAACAGTAGGTGAATGGCTGCAGAAGCACAGGTGAGTAAAAGGAGACAACGGAAATAGAAAGTCGATTTTTCCGCGAATTTGCCTTTTAGCAAGGGGGCTTTCTGTGATGAAAAACGTAGATCTACATTTTGATATAGGAAGATATTGTGAACGTCGCAAGATTATTGCTGGGATTTTCAAAATTGTCCAAAGCGGAGATTAAACAATTTGCCACCGGCATGAATCAGTATCTGATTGCATCACCGGTGGCACGACGTCAAATGATTAAAACATGGGAAGAAGAGTTGCATGCATTAGAGAAAAAGACGATCTCGTACAAACAATGAGAGGGAGGAAAGGCAATGCATGCATCCTTATAAAATCAGAGTCATTATTGCAGACGATCATCCGGCAATTATTGAGGGCATTAAGCAGTCGATTGCTGTCAGTACAATTGATTTGATGGATAGTGCGCGCAATTCAACAGAAATCATTGCGCTCCTGGATAGAGGTATCGCGGATGTGCTGGTGACGGATTATGCGATGCCTGGAGGTGAATTTGGCGATGGTCTGCCATTGTTTGAATTCATCTTGCGGCGCTATCCAGATATAAAAATTGTTGTCATGACGATGATGGATAACCCAGGCGTGTTGCGTACCTTGATTGCTTTAGGTGTCCGCTGCATCATTAGTAAATCGGATGACGTCAGTCATTTGATTCCTGCGATACACATCGCCAGTTCAGGTGGGCAATATTTTTCTCCGACAGTCAATGCGATTGCACAGATGCTGGAGAAATTCCCTGCTACAGAAAAAAAATCGACCAGTCTGTCCAAGCGCGAGTCGGAAGTGATCCGTTTATATGTCTCGGGTATGAAAATCAATGATATCGCTACGCAATTGCATCGCAGCAAACAAACGGTGAGTTCGCAAAAAAATAGCGCGATGAAGAAACTTGGCGTAGCTAGCGATGCTGATTTGTTCAAATATGCGCTGGAAGTCGGCTTTGTGCCTTCGTCTTCGATGACATGAATAGATTTCTTTGTACTACGCTGTGGTTCAAATGATGGTCTTGCTTGACCACCTGACGGCGCCCTCCAATTCTAGCTTTCTTGCCATTGTTGCCGATCTGCTCATCGATGTAGAATTTTGAGTAGGGAGTGCGATCGGGCGGGATGACTATTTTCGCGCCGATGCCAGATTTTCGTGTTCAATTACTGAGGACTTGCGTGGGGCCTGTCGAACAGGACGCTACCGTCCTGCAATGGTGATGCCAGTTCTGTGATCGAGATCGGCGCCGGCCCCGCTGGTGTCAGCTAGAACGCTTTCAAACCTGTGGACGCTATACTTTTTAGGCGATACCAGGAGTTGGTTGCCGGCGCATTGCGCACCGGCTTATTTCTAGTCTTAACACCCGCCTGATCTACGTGATCATGAGCGGGCGTGTTGTGCGATTAGATATCCAACTGCGAGACGAATTTGGTATTGAAGTAGGCTTCAATCGCTTCGCTGCCGCCTTCGGAACCATAACCACTATCCTTGATGCCGCCAAACGGTACTTCCGGTAACCCCAGCCCCAGATGGTTCATGGTCAGCATGCCGCTTTCCACGCGACTGGCCAGCGCGTGCTTGTTGTGCGCTGATCTGGTGTAGGCATAGGCGGCCAAGCCGAACGGCAAACGGTTGGCTTCGCTGATGACTTCGTCGAGTGTGTCGAAGCTATTGATCAGTGCCAGTGGACCGAACGGTTCCTCATTCATGGCGCGCGCTGACAGTGGCACGTTGGTCAAAACCGTCGGTTCAAAGAAATAACCCTGGGTGTCAATGCCGGACTGAAGATGTACCAAATGGCACGTTAAAAGTGTACCAATCAGGGTTAAATAAAAGAGCCGTTGAGGCCCTGGATTCTTCTCTTTTTAATCCGTATTTCAATGTCAGACAGAAT
>Ga0302155_10001907_pt1 | contig 14642 bp, 15 predicted proteins | sample I_Bog_N3_1_FD_193508 | JGI IMG/M metagenome (GOLD analysis project Ga0302155, IMG submission 193508) | Peat permafrost microbial communities from Stordalen Mire near Abisko, Sweden - I_Bog_N3_1 | ecosystem: Environmental > Terrestrial > Soil > Wetlands > Peat | place: Sweden: Abisko, Stordalen...
TTTTGTAAAATAAAAACATAAAACCAGCATAATGCAGGCAGCCACGGCCAAAATTGCAATCCCACCTTGATAGCCAAGAGCACGATTGCTGCCACCAATGAATTCCGCCAGAGGTGTCATGAGTACGGTACTCAGCATACCGCCAGCTGTTGCCAAAACAAAACGATAGGACTGCAACGACATCCGCTGCGTCGGCTCAGCTGTAATAACACCACCAAGTGCACAATAGGGAATATTGACTACCGTATATAACAGCATCAATAAGACATAGGTAATCGCTGCAAAGATCATCTTCCCATCCATCGCAAAATTTGGTGTTGTATAAACTAAGATACAAGATACCGCAAATGGCAGCGCTCCAAATAAAACATAAGGTCTAAACTGTCCCCATCTGGTTCGCGTTCGATCAGTGATATGCCCCATAATCGGATCTACCACAGCATCCAAGCCTCTTGCCAGTAAAAACATGGTACCAACAAAACCAGCAGGCAGCCCTACAATATCCGTGTAAAAAAACATCATATAAAACATGACATTATCAAAAACAATATGACTTGCTGCATCACCTAAACCATAGCCAATCTTTTCCGTGCGTGATAAAACCTGCGTTGCTGTACCATTTAATGCATTAGCAGATATTTTACTTTCCTCTACAAATGTACTCATTTTTTCGCTCCTTTTATCTTGCTGACATTTTTAAAATTTATTCAAAAACAAATCCGTTATATTTCTTCTATTGTAAAGGAGAACTCTTTTGTTCCCGCTTGCACCAAAATTCGATCAGCAACTATTTCGACAGACCTCGCTAAAGTAGAATCAAGTTTTATTTTTTTATAACCATGTACCACCATCACACAAGGCTGGATAAGTTTCGAAAATGTAACATTACAGATATCATCTGTTCGTACAGCTTGAACCTCTAATGAAACCAATCCCGTTAAATCGCGGATCACACAAGCAGCATGATTGTCATCTCGAAGTTCAAATAAATGCAGCTCCAATCCTACTAAATAATCATAATCCGGCTTTTGTGTATTTGCTCCGATTGCCAAGAGCGTATTTTCCTTTATATAAATTGGCAAACTTTTAAAGTCATAGATTTCATTTCGCCAGCCTGTTCCAGATATGCTTTCCCCCGTAAATAAATGTGTCCACTGACCTTTTGGCAGATATACCGAAACCTTGCCATCTTCACGAAAAACAGGTGCCACCAAAATAGAATCCCCCAGCATATACTGTCGATCCAAAGATTCACAACCTAAATCCTCCTGAAATTCCAATATCATAGCCCGCATCATCGGCAGTCCCTGCGTCGCAGCCAGCACTGCCATCTGGTAAAGATATGGCATCAAGCGGCATTTCCAATTTGTGAAAAATCGCAGAACATCCACTGCTTCTTCATCATAAGCCCAAGGAATCCGATAAGATTTACTGCCATGCAGCCTACTATGGCTTGACAGCAAACCAAACGCGCACCACCGTTTATAAACATGTGCCGGTGCCGTATTTTCAAAACCGCCAATATCATGACTCCAAAACCCAAAACCAGATAAACCAAGTGAGAGTCCGCCCCGCAAACTTTCCGCCATAGATTCATAAGTTCCATAACAATCACCGCCCCAATGAACTGGGAACATTTGACTGCCAACACTCGCCGAACGAGCAAAAACGACTGCTTCTTTTTCGCCTTGTATTTCTTTCAAAACAGCAAAGACTACCTTATTATACAGATAAGCGTAATAATTATGCATTTTCAACGGATCAGAACCATCATAATAAACCACATCTGTTGGAATTCGTTCACCAAAATCGGTCTTAAAACAATCGACGCCCATTGCAATCAATTTGCGTAAACAATCTGTATACCATCTGCACGCCGCTGGATTGGTAAAATCAACAATTGCCTGACCTGGCTGCCATTTATCCCATTGCCATACGTTTCCCGCTTTATTTGTAATAAAATAATGGTGATCCATTCCCTCTTTGAACAAATGCGACTGCTGGCTGATATACGGATTGATCCAAACACAAATTTTAAGACCTTTTTCTTTCAAACGCGTAAGCATCGCCTCTGGTTCAGGAAAAACATCTTTATCCCATGTGAAATCACACCAATGAAGTCCTTTCATCCAAAAACAATCAAAATGAAAAACATGCACCGGCAGCGAACGCTCTTTCATGCCGTCGATAAAATGATTAACAGTAACTTCATCATAATTCGTTGTAAACGACGTGGAGAGCCACAAACCAAATGACCAAGCTGGCGGCAAGGCTGGTCTGCCAGTCAGCGCCGTATAACGTCCCAGCACCTGTTTGAGTGTCGGCCCTGCTATAACATAATATTCTAACATTTCACCTGGCACAGAAAATTGTACCTTAGATACTTTTTCCGAGGCAACTTCAAATGACACATTTCCTGGATCATTGATAAAAACACCATAGCCTTGATTGGTTACATAAAAAGGGATATTTTTATAAGCCTGCTCCGTACTGGTCCCGCCATCGCGATTCCAAGTCTCAACCGCCTGTCCATTTTTCACAAAAGATGTAAAGTGTTCACCAAGACCGTATACCACTTCACCCACACTTAAATCCAGCCGATCAAATATAGTTTTCGTTCCCAATTTCCGATCGCTGGCATAACCAGCTGATTTTGTTCCGCTTCCCGTAATGCGCTGACCATCTTGCATAAAATCAATCTGCCACAGTTTTTCCTTATCAATTTCTACCGATAAAGGACCACTGCTCAAACTGGCTTTTTGAGTATCATTCACACATTGGACAGTTACAGATGTGTCTCGTTGCAAACTAAATTCCGGTGTTTTGGGGTAAATTCCTGTAAAATGCTCCATCCTTACACCAATAATACCTTCACGCGGTGAAAAAAAATGAAACGTAATAAGTGGTATATCGATTTGATTTTCTCGCTCTTTCACCGGATACTGTGCGACATATGCTGTAAGTTCATTTTCCGTAGACTCTATTTCATATACATGACATGGATTCAAAACAGCTAAATTTTCTTGAATCAACCAATTTCCATCACTAATCTTCATCTAAAATTACCTCACTTTTTATGTCTCAGCAAAATATTAAATCATACTTAAACTAAATATTTCAAACAGCAAAGAATGCCTATTCTTATGAAGCCTTCTACTGTAATGCATTACTGCTCTTTATTTATTATAAGTAAATTCAAAACTAGAATCTTGCTATATATTGACCACCATTAACAATATTTTGACTTTTCAGATATATTTATTTAAAATTGTTTGCTTTTCTTTTCTTTCGTTTTGCAATATAATTTAAGATATTAACTACATAAGGAGATAACGATTTTGGACAAAGCTATTTTAAAAGAGCATCGTATCCATGGCAACGATTCATTTCCGCTTGGCACATATACAATTGAGCACGAAGCTGGCGAAAATATTCTCGATTGTCATTGGCATGACGAGTGGGAATTTTTACTTGTAACCGCTGGAAAAGCCACATTCCAGATTGATACTGCTTACTATCCGGTCGAAAAAGGACAAGGTATTTTTGTAAACAGTGGCTGCATTCATGCTGGCTATCCTCTGCAAAATTCAGCCTGTACCTATCGTGCAATCGTTTTCAACCCGAATCTCTTATGTAGTACCTCGTTTGATCCGCTGCAAATAAAGTTCATTGATCCGTTCTTAAATGAACACTATACCTTGCCCGCTTTTATTTCTGGTAAAGAAGCCGGTGAAAGTGAAGCCTTATTATATTTGTTAAATATTTTAAAAATTTGCGAAGATCTGCCATTTGCCTATGAATTAACGGTAAAAGCACAATTACTTCTCGTTTTAGCTTCTTTTATAAAAAACCACACCTTTCATACAAAAACAATACATCCAACGCATAATCGCAAAGCTGAACAACTAAAAACTATTCTATCTTTTATTCATCAAAACTATAACAAAAAAATAAATAGTAACGACATTTGCCAGCAAGTCCATATAAATGAAAGCTATTTTTGTCGTTTTTTTAAACAGATGATGCGCCAAACCCCCATTGAATATATCAATATGTATCGAATGAACATGGCCGCCAAACTGCTTCGCGATAACGATCAAAAAATTCTGGATATCGCCTGGAGTGTCGGCTTTGATAATCTAAGTTATTTTAATAGCGTCTTCAAAAAACAATTCCAAGCTACACCTTCCGAATATCGTCAAAAAAAATCGCGTAACCCTTGAAAATCAAGGATACGCGATTTTTATTTATTTTTTGTTCTTCCAGCACTGTTGCAGCCGATCTTTCAAGACTTTTTCCTGTCCATTTTCTGTCGGTAAATAATATTGACTACCTTGTAATTCTTTTGGTAAATATTGCTGAATAGTAAAGTGACCTGGAAAATCATGTGGATATATATATTCCGTTCCATGTCCTAGTTTTGCTGCACCTTTATAATGTGCATCACGTAAATGTGCCGGAACAGCACCACAGTTTTTACTGCGTACATCTTGCAAAGCCCGATCAATCGCCAGATAAGCCGCATTACTTTTTGGTGCAGCAGCTACATATGTCACAGCTTGTGCCAGCGGAATCCGTGCCTCTGGCATGCCTAGAAACTGTACGGCCTGCACAGTCGCCATAGCCAAAACCAGAGCCTGCGGATCAGCATTACCCACATCTTCCGCGGCACAAATCGCAATTCGCCGCGCGATAAAATTCAAATTTTCACCGGATACCAGCATTCTTGCTAAATAATGCAAGGCTGCATCTGGATCACTGCCGCGCATGCTCTTGATGAAAGCAGACACCGTATCATAATGGTTGTCGCCTTTTTTATCATATTTTTGTAATCGATCGCCCACTATTTCATATAAAATATCGAGTGTAATTTCACCACCCGTTCCACTTAGCATAGAACTTGATTGCTCTAAGATATTAAGTGCCACCCGAGCATCTCCACCTGAAGCCTCAGCAATTGCTGCCAAAACTTCATCGCTGCATTTAAGCTGCAAAAAACCTAGCCCCCTTGTCTCATCGACAAGGGCCTGCTTTAATATCCCCACTAGCTGGACCGTAGTAAGCAGCACCAATTTCACAATACGAACCCGCGACAGCAGGGGATGATTCACTTCAAAATAAGGATTTTCCGTGGTTGCACCAATTAAAATCAACCGACCATCTTCCACATAAGGCAGCAGTACATCCTGTTGCCCCTTATTAAACCGATGTATTTCATCAATAAAGATAATTGTCCGCTTTTGATAAAACTTCAACTGCTCTTTCGCTTGATCGACGATTTTACGAATATCCGCAATGCCTGCCGATACCGCATTGATTTTTTCAAAGTCACTATGTGTGACATTAGCAACCATTTGTGCCAGTGTTGTTTTGCCAGTACCAGGTGGACCAAATAAGATAAGCGAGGGAATCTGATCTTTTTCAATCATCTTACGCAAATAACACTGTTTTCCCACGACTGCCTCTTGTCCAATGAATTCGTCAAATGTTCGTGGACGCATCCGAACCGCCAATGGTGAATAACCATTTTCTTGATTACCGTTTTGATTTGCCCCTGAAAACAAATCCATATCTGTATCCATTGATCATCATACTCCCGTCGAGCCCATACCACCTTGACGTACAGCACCATCACCAGCAACATCTCCATCTACCGTTAAATAGTGATAAAAAACTCCTTGTGCTACACGCATGCCCTTATCTACAATAACGACATCATCACTATGATTGATGACGGCAATCATGATATGGCCCTCGTTTTCTAAATTATTATAATAATCTGCATCAATTATACCTTGACTGTTAATGAGAGACACTGCCTGTTTGATAGAAAATCCCGACCGAATGTGAATTCCAAAATATTCATCTTGCTGCATATAAGCTTTAATACCAGTTGGAATAATCGTCACCTTATGCGGCGTAAGTTCAATCCGTTTAGCAGCTTCTATATCGTAGCCAGCACTACTACCAGTTTTTCGTTTTGGCAGTGTAATGCCCTCATCTTTATATTTTGTAACAATTTCAAAACCACGTTTTCTCATAAGCCCTCCACTTTGGAACCTTAGTTCTTTTTCTATTCAAAAAATAAGCAAAACAGTTCCCTGTTTTGCTTATTTCGTTATTTCGTTTCTTCTTTTTTATCAACACCGTAATTACCACTGAGGGCCTTAAACGGAGTAATTGTCGAAATTGCATGTTTATAAACCATTTGTTGTTTACCTTCATTTTCAATAATCACCGTAAAATTATCAAACCCTTTTACATAACCCCGAATCTGAAAACCGTTCACCAGATGGATCGTAACGGATACATTCTCCTTGCGCACCTGATTTAAAAAACTATCCTGTAAATTGATCACTTTCGTTGGCATAGTGAAAACCTCCTGCACTTTGTTACACTTTATAAACTTGATTTACTACTTTATATTAATTCTACTTGAGTGAAAATTCTCCTGCAATATCTTGAAAAACGATTTTTAATAGTTCTTTGGAACTATAAGCTTCGACGTCATACCAATGAATATATGGCATCTTACGATACCAAGTAAGCTGACGTTTCGCAAAATGTCGTGTTGCTTTTTTAATATTTTCAATAGCTGCATCCAAGGAAGTAAGTCCATCTAAATACCCAATAATATCCAAATATCCAATTCCTTTCATTGCCTGACAATTCCGTGGAACCTCCGCATGAAGAAGTGCTCGGACTTCTTCAACAAAACCAGACTCAATCATCAAATCAACACGTTGATTGATCCGTTCATATAAATGACTCCGCTCACGGTTCAGCCCAATCACTACAGCATCATAAGCAAGTTTGCCATCCTCCAGCATCGCCTTATCTTGTGAAATAAGTTCACCACCCATATGATAAACTTCTAACGCACGAATTACTCGGCGAAAATCATTTACATGCAACCGTTCCGCTGTTTTCGGATCTACCGCTCGCAGCATGTCGTGCACATATTCTTTGCCCTGCTTTTCTGCCAAAGTTTCCAGTTCACGTCGATACACTTCATCACCGGGTGTCTCATTAAAAGCATAATCTTCCACTAAGGATTTGACATAAAGCCCCGTTCCTCCGGCTAAAATTGGGATTTTGCCCTTACGATTGATGTTTTGAATATGCTCCTGTGCATATGCCTTAAACTGCGTCACGCTAAACTCTTGCTCTGGGTTTAAAATATCTATCATATGATGTTCAACACTTTTTTGTTCAAGTAATGTTGGTTTTGCCGTACCAACATCAAACCCTTTATATACCAGCATCGAATCGCCCGAAATAATTTCCGTAGACATTTTTTTCGCCAGTTCAAGGCTGAGCTCTGTCTTACCGACGGCGGTCGGACCAATAATTACAATCAATTTTTCACTCTTCATTTTTTACCCCGTATGACTTCTTTCCATAAATCCTTATATTATTATACCATTTCATATCAAAAAGAAAAACCGCTCCTTTATACCAAGCGACTTTCCAGAAAAGATTTTTTTGACCACTTGATCTAAAAAAATGATACAATAAAACCTATACGATAAATCATTACATATCAGGAGTGAATTTCTTTTGCGTAAAAAATTTTTTTTCTTTGACATTGATGGAACACTTGCCTATGGAATTACCGGTATTATCCTGCCAGAAACCATCGCCACGATTGAAACATTGCAAAAGAATGGACACTTTGTCGCCATAGCTACAGGACGGCTTCAATGTTCCGCTATACCGCAATGCAAAATCCTCGGTATTCAAAACATGGTCAGTGATGGCGGCAATGCGTTAACTTTACATCACAAAATTATCCATATGCATCCATTGCCAAAAAAGCCCATTCTTGATTTAATTGCCGAACTCGAACAACACCAAATACCTTGGGCTTACACTGCCGAAAACAAAACCATTCGTCATACGAAATATGTTAAATTTAAAGAATTAGCCGGTGCATCAAATATGGATACCCTCTTGCATTCCAGTATTGAAATAGCCGCGATTGAACAATTTTATAAAATCTATATTTATTACCCGAATTTAAAAGAACTCAATACCTTACCAAGTTTAACAGAACTGCCGCAGATTCATTACAATAATAATATGCTGCTCATTGAACCAACCCATAAAGAAAAGGGGATTTTTCATATGATGGAATATCTAAAAGCCGACATTGCTGACGTTGTTGTATTCGGTGATGGAATCAACGATCTGTCCATGTTCCGTCCTGAATGGTTTTCAATCGCGATGGGCAACGCAATTGAAGCCCTCAAGCAAAAAGCTGATTTTGTCACGAAACGCTGTGAAGACGGTGGTATTACCTATGCGTGTCAACGTTTCGGCTGGATTTAAATATAAAAACGCCTCTACTTTGCATGAAAGTGGAGGCGTTTTTATAACAAAATTTTTATTAGCCAAGCATATAACTCGTCATGGAAAGCGACCCCATCACACAGGCATCATTATAAACAGTAACATTATCGTCTGCATCTGCTGCTCCAATCATATAGAGAAGTGGATAATAATGATCTGGTGTCGGCACGGAGCACTGTGCCGCTTTACCAAATGCTTCATAATTAATAACATTTTCATAACGCCCCGCAAGAATCTCATCACGAATTTGATGGTCAAATGTTTCAGCCCAATCATAGCCTGAAGTTGAATCCCAATTGACTCGCTGCAAATTATGAACGACATCACCACTAGCTAGAATCAAAACCCCCTCGTCACGAAGTGGCTTTAATTTCTGCCCCAGTAAAAAATGACCCTTGGCACTTAAAGTCTGATCTACGCTAAGCTGCGTAACTGGAATATCACAATTTGGATACATTTTGTGCAAAACGACCCAATTCCCATGATCATAACCCCAGCTATTATCAACTTGAACTGTATTCCCTAATAATTTTTGAACACGTTTGGCAGTCTCTACAGCCCCTGGAGCATCATAAGAAACTTGATATAGGTCTTTCGGAAAACCATTCATATGTCATTTTCGGTTTTTCGTCAGCCAAAATCCGCGTTCCCTTTACATACCAATGTGCTGAAACAACTAAAATCGCTTTTGGAATTGGTACTTTTTTCACCATTTCTTTCCATGACTGAGTAAAAGAATTATCTTCAATCGCATTCATTGGGGAACCATGCCCAATAAACAAAACCGGCATTTTTGACATAAAATCATCTCCTACTATCAATTAGAAAAGTATGAGCATCATTTAAGTTCTAACGAATTTCCTGAACTTACAATATGCACCTCGGCACGTGATGTACTTTCCGCCAATTCTTTGAATTTTTCCGGGTCCTGCGCAATTGGCGGCCACGTATTATAATGGATTGGTATAACATGTTTTGCATTAAGCCACTGCGCCGCCATAGCCGCATCTTCTAAACCCATCGTAAAATTATCGCCGATTGGCAATAACGCGTAATCAATTTTTTCTTTGTGACCAATTAATTTCATATCGCCAAACAATGCCGTATCACCAGCAAAATAAATAACCTGATCACCAAAATGAAGAACAAAACCACAAGCTGTTCCGCCGGCAATCCCTGAACTATGCAAGGCAAAAGTGACTCTCACTTTACCAAAATCAAAACGATATGAACCACCAAGATTCATGCCATGAACTGTACAACCTTGATCAGCACACAGATGAGCAACCTCGGCAGTTGAAATAATCGTTGCTCCTGTACGTTTGGCGATAACCACCGCATCACCAAGATGATCAAAATGTGCATGGGAAACCAATATATATTGACACTCTACTTGGTCTGCCGTTATCGTGGCTAACGGATTATTTGTAAAAAATGGATCAAAAAGCAAGGTCGTTTTACCATCACTGAGCGTAAAACAAGCATGCCCAAAATAAGAAAATGTAACCATTAAAACACAACCTTTCTTGTAAACAGCTAAAACAGAAAAATTCTATACATGCGTATACCTAAGCTGCTACTAGATAGATTAGACACCTATCAGGAAAATCCTGCTATTTTAGCCTATTACATTGTTTTTCCTTGAAAAATTGCAATTTTTTTCTAGTCGTAGTATCCTAAATTAGACTATGTAACATAAATTGACAAACTATAGGAGATTACAGCATGAACCATCTTTTACTACTTCCACAGCTGCGCTGCACCTTTAGAAATCCCCTTCCTGAAAAACAAGTTTTTTTAGTTGCCGGTGGCAAAACACCAGATGCAGACTGGCTAAAGCAAGCGGTTGGCATGGCTCCTTTATGGTGTGCGGATCACGGAATAGATGCTTGTATGAAAGCGAACCTAAAACCACATCATGTCGTTGGTGATGGTGACAGTGCCACAACCGAAGGCTGGACCTGGGCCAAATCGTTACAAATCCCGGTTGACGAATATCCCCCGGAAAAAGATCTAACCGATTTACAGCTCACATTGCAAAAAATCGGCAAAGCCTATGGTGAAGCCAGCGTCATTTTGACCGGTGTCTGGGGTGGACGTTTTGATCATGCTTTCAGCAATATATTTTCCTTAAAAGGTGCTGCTGATTTTGGTATCAATGGTGCTTGTGCGGCTGACGAAAAAGAAGTTCTCGTCTTCCTAAAAGGCTCAAACAACGTCCATATAGAAACCCTGATTCGACCTGAAGTCATTTCTCTTTTGCCGTTGTCCAGTGAGTGCAAAGGGTTATCCATCGATGGTGTTCATTGGCCATTGGATCATGTTATATTAAAAAACACCCTTCCCTACGCCATAAGCAACAACTTAACACCATCCAGCAATGAATTTCATGTCACTGTCGAAGACGGTTGGGTTGGTATTTACTTATATTGGAAATAATCTTTACAAAACTATTGAAACAGGAGTTGTTTACCATGCAAGAAACCGCACTGAAAACCCTAGCGGAATTGACAGCCCATCCAAGCAGTTTATTTGCTTTGCTCGGTACCGCTTTATTAATTTTAGCATTGATCTATAGTAAAAAAACGAAATTAAACACGCCCTTGATCGTTCATGTTGGACTTATGTTAGCTTTAACTGTTATTTTGCATCAATTCCGTCTTTATCATATGCCGCAAGGCGGCAGTATTACTTTAGGTGGTATGATTCCCCTATTATTTATTGCTTTCCGTTATGGTCCCGGTGTTGGTTATCTGGCCGGATTTCTTTATGGCATGATCAATTTATTACAAGATCCATTCGTCATGCATCCTGTACAGGTTCTTTTTGACTATCCTCTGCCTTATATGGCATTAGGTCTTGCGGGATATTTCAAAGATCGTTTTCTTCTTGGTGCCAGCATCGGCATCTTCGGTCGTTTCATCTGTCATTATATCTCTGGCATCGTTTTTTTTGCTTCCTATGCCCCCGAAGGAACATCCCCCTATCTATATTCACTTTTATTCAATGCGGCATACCTTCTACCAGAACTGCTCATTTGTCTCTTTATTCTAAAAGTATTACCCGTTAAAAGACTGCTATTACAGATGCATAATACAACAAAAAACAACTTTTCCGATAAGTAACACAAAAAAGGAGTCGGCTCTGCTCTACAGAGCCACTCTTTTTTATCTCAAATATTCAAACTTTATAAAATAAGTATATGTCTTATCTGTGTACGTTGTAAAGATTATGGTCCTTCTGTCTTTCTTTATGGGCATACATATCCTTATCTGCAATAAAAACCAGATAGTCGAACTCACTGCCATCTTGCGGATATAAGGAAATACCAGCCGATAATGTAACGGAAAATCCCAATTGACGGGATAAAACGCTCATATATTCTGCTATTTTTTCATTCCACGCATATATATCATCGAACTTATCCCGATGCAATATCGCTAAGAATTCATCCCCACCCCATCTTGCAGCAATATCATTGGTTTCTAACAACAATTTAAATATTTCAGCTATTTTTTGCAGAACCAAATCGCCTTTTGCATGTCCATATGTATCATTAATAACTTTAAAGTCATTGCAATCAATTAAAATAATTCCCAGATTGTCATGAAGCTTTTTTGCATTTTGTAAAATCATCGGCATTGATTTTTGGATAAAGCGTCGATTATACATACCGGTTAATTCATCTTTTTCCGAATAAAATTTGACCTCATCATATTTTTTACCGCTCCAATAAACAAACCCCACAGCAATTATTCCAGGAATCGGTAAATTCATCCAGGAATAATCCAAATAAAGATATGCATATATACGAATCATAAGAATGACCAGAATCATTATCATGGTACCAAGCAATCGACCAGTATACCCCACACAATTCACCCTATTTATAAAATGTATTTATATTATACAATACCACAAAATAGTATTCTATAAAACTATATTTACAAATTTTACAAAACGAATAAATACTCTCAATTACATATTGAACGAAAAAATAGACCATCCATACTACATGGTGGTCTATTTTTAATATCATTAATTTTGTGGAGGAGCATCATCCTGCGGCTGTGGTTGATCTGGTTGAGGATCCTGATGTTCTTGATGCATTTGTGGTTGATGATGGTCGCCTGGTTGATTTTCCTGCTGTTGTGGTGGACCATCATTCGGTGGTACGGCAGCACTTACAGTTGCTGCCGATAAAGCAAACATAAACACAAATACGAGCATCATAGATATTTTTTTCATATTGACATCTCCTAAATTCTACATTATGAACTAACAACTTATCTTTCAAGACATATACTATACCTTGATCATTTGTTTTTTCTTTTATTTTTAAGAAAAAACTCATTTTATAAAAAATTGTACCTAAATAAATTTTTATTTAGGTACAATTTTTATTAAAATACGATTTGTGAAGAATCATCTTTCTGAGTTGGTTGATTTCCTTGAGCTGGTTTCAGTTGATCCTGTTTACCTGATATAATTGGATCTTGTGTGCTCTGATCTTCTTTATTTGATTTCAGTTGATCCTGTTTCGTTTGATCTGCTTTATCTGATTTTACCTGATCTTGTTTCACTGTGTCTTTTTTACTTAATTTAGCCTGATCTTGTTTGTTTGTATCTTTTTTAATTAACTTACTCTGGTCTTGCGTTGTTGTATCCGTTTTACTTGAACTCAACTGATCTTGTTTCGTTGGAGTTGTTTTATCTGAATTTAACTGATCTTTTTTTGTTGAATCTGTTTTAGCTGGATTTAACTGATCATCACCCTGTTGACTTAATTGGTTTGGCGTCAACGTATCCTGCTTAAATTGATCTTCCTGTTGTTTTTGCTGAGTAACTGGTGGGATTGTTTCCGTCGTCGGTACAGCAGCACTCACACTTACTGCTGATAATGTAAACATGAACATACCAACAATCAACATCGATATCTTTCTCATCAATAAACCATCTCCTAAATTAAATTTTACATCTTTATTGTGTAACTCATTTACGATACAATCCTTATATTACAAGGGTACTATTGGATTTCTTTTTGTTTTGTATTTGATTTTCATTTTTAAATAAAAAAAATAAAAATACCTATCGTTTGAACAAATTTCAATTGCCCTATCGATAGGTATTTTTATTTACTCAACTTTCCCACCTGTAAAAGTGGGCTAAATCCTTGAAAAATCTAATAAGACTGCTATTTTATTGTTATATTGACAATAAAATAGCACCAATCCTTAGTATAATGAGATTAGCGAAAACGCAAAATACAAAGGAAGGTGCTAATTTCATGTTACTCCAAAATGACTCTTTTGAAAATACCCAAAATGCTTTTTATCAATCTATTAAAACTCTTCAAATTGCAAAACTTCTACATATGTCCAATGTTCGGAAATCTTGTGGCAGGCCAGTTGGTAAGGTTTTTCAATTTCTTATTTTATTGGTATTCCAAGGTGAAAATTTATTTCGCTTCTTAAATTCCAAACATGTTGAGCAGGCTGGTGCACAAAAAAATACATTCTACCGTTTCATGGATGAACCTTCCTACAACTGGAAGCGGTTTCTGCTATTACTGGCTGCAAAAGTCATAAATGCTTTGCGACCGCTTACAAATACTGGACGTGTTAAAGTTTTTATTTTGGACGACTCGACCATTCCTCGTAATCGCAGTAAAAAAGTGGAACTGTTATCCAGAATTTTTGATCATGTCTCACATAAGTTTGTAAAGGGTTTTACCCTTCTGACGCTTGGCTGGTCAGATGGATACAGTTTTATTCCATTGGCATTTAATCTACTTTCATCTGCAAAAAAGAGCAATCGCTATCAGGAAATTTCTGCGTCAATTGATCATCGCACGAATGGCTATAAAGCTCGACTGGAAAGTATGCTGCACAAGCCGGATGCCGCGTTGCGCCTAATAAAAAGTGCCTTAGACATAGGAATTTCTGCTGACTATGTTCTAATGGATACCTGGTTTACAACGGAACCCTTCATCAAATCCATTCAAGACTTGGGATTGAATGTCATTGGCATGGTCAAACAGTTGAACCAAAGTTACATCTTTCATGGCAAAACCTATAAGTTAGAGCAGCTCAAAAAGAGGACTCCTTATAAATCTGCGAAAGAGTGCTTTGGATCACTGGTGGTATATACAAAAAATCATCACATTCCTGTGAAAATTATCTTTGTTCGCAATCGAAACAAGCGAAGCGAATGCTTGTATATTTTGAGTACAGATATCGAGCTTAGTGATGCTGAAATTGTGCGGATTTACGGTAATCGTTGGTCTATCG
>Ga0302155_10001913_pt1 | contig 14615 bp, 26 predicted proteins | sample I_Bog_N3_1_FD_193508 | JGI IMG/M metagenome (GOLD analysis project Ga0302155, IMG submission 193508) | Peat permafrost microbial communities from Stordalen Mire near Abisko, Sweden - I_Bog_N3_1 | ecosystem: Environmental > Terrestrial > Soil > Wetlands > Peat | place: Sweden: Abisko, Stordalen...
CATGGTCAATGATGCCGTCTTTGTTGATAACCGGAAGCTCTTCCTGCAACGCGTTGAAGGCGCGCGTAAAGGCTTTCCGAGCTTCATTGGCTTCAACCTGCATTTGCAGATCGACAAGGGTTTTCATTTTTTCCGCGTCGATACTCGGATCTCGCGCGGCTTGAATAATCGCCTGATAGAGCGTTGCCGGCGCGGCGACTGCAACCGCTTGGGGAGCCGTCTGGATTGCAACGGCCTGCTTTCCCGGGCTACCGCCGCGTCCGGCTTGGACCCGGACGCGTTCTTTTGATTGGTCAGTCATCAATACACCTTGGATTTCGGACGCGTGCCAAACTTTGCACCGGCAATCTGTACGGATTCGTCATTCGAGAATGACACCGACTCGGCATACTTCCGAATAGCCGTAACAAGGGCGTCGGCCGGCAGGTAAGGCCGCAGCTTGTTCAGATCGAGCGTATTGCGATCGGTAATCTCGACGAACTTTTCCTTTGCCATTGTCGCTAAGGAACCGTCTGCGGCCCGCGTCCGCATGATATCGGCAGGCGCGGCGAGCGTTGCCATGTAGGCTTCCTCCGCAGCCGCAGCGGTAGCCGTTTGTTCGACGCGAGCCGCCATTGCAGCTTCCTCAGCCGCGGCGGCAATAGCAGCCTTTGCGGCGGTCGTATCAGGCTTGCGGGCGCGTTCCGCGGCGAGCCGGGCAGCTTCGGCCTCTTGTTCCTTGCGCAAACGTTCGGCCTCCGCAGCCTGAGCAATGCGGGCGGCCTCAAGCGCGGCGGCCTTGCGCTTTTCTTCCTCGATTGCGAGTTGTCGCACATCGTAGGCAGTCAGAAGTTTGTTGAGCCGATCGCCCTCGCCATCATTGCCCTTTTTGTCACGCTTCCAGAGCCTATCGACAATCCCGAAAAAGAATTGATCGACGCCTTGGCCGCGGCGAAAGTGCGGAGCCTTTTCGATCTCATGCAGGCCGGTCGATCGCTTGGCTTCATCGCGCAAGAGCTTAATCAGGCCAATCACCTTGCTCTTATCGTCATTGTCGGCAATGACCGTTATCGCCTTGGCTTGCTCAATGAGCCGCAACGCGGACTCTTGCACATAGCCGTATTCGTTCTTTAACCGTTCAACCTCGACTTTCGCGAAGTCGATCGTTTGCGTATTGTCGCCGATCCCTGGAATGTTCATAGCTCAACCTCGATTTGTGGGTATCCGGTGTTAGGGGACCGGACAAAAGTTGCCCGGATTGCATAGATTTTGTCGCTCGCGGCATCGCAGGCGATACCGTCCTCGGCACAGATCGACGGGAAAGAAAACGCCTTGGCGTCGATTACCTTGGCAACCGCGACGTTTTCTCTTTTCGAGAGGTAGCCGACATGCTTCCCGGCTACATAAACCGCGACGGCAAAACCATCATGCGGGTTGTCTCGCTCGCGGACTAGCATTGCAGGCGAGCCGGCAACTGCCCCAGGCAAGTAAGGGTCTAACCCGCGAAACTTCTGCCCAACGATTGAATAGCGCATCATCGCATTTGCTCCGGGCGTTTGCGTTTCTTGGCCGGCGGTTTCTTGTCGTTTTGCCGATTTCGGAATGCCGGCTTAACTTTGACCGGCGCGAACGGATCTTCAAAATCTCGGCCATCGCCGTATATGTCGGTCGGAAACAATCGCGGCTTGCCGGAGTACGGCGCTTGTGGCTGCAAACTCGCCATAGCGGTCCAAACCCGCATGTAGGCATTGTGCAGCGGATCATCGTCAACCGAGATCTTGAAGTTGTCGTAGGTGATCCGGTCAACTTCGTTCTCGAGCGCAGCCTTGATCTCAGTCTTTTTGACCGCGGCCCGGTAGTGATAATCGGACGCCGTGTATTCGGTCACGACGGCACCGGGAAACAGCTTCTCAATGTCTCCCGGCCGGCGAGCGCGGACCATCAATTCGTTTGGCTTGCAGTCCTTGGCCACGATTGAGAGGAAACAGTCAGACATCATGATCCACATTTACAATTCCTCCATAAATTCGCGGTCGCCAAAGACGATAGCGATATCTCCGACGAGGCAATCCTTGAGATCCAAGACAGAGCAGCGCCGTGCTTGTGCCCATAGGACCGTAGCCGCAGCGTTAAAATGCTGCATTTGGCCTTTGCCGTCTTCGTCGCAGAACGCAACGCAATCAACGATTTTCCCGTTGAATTGAAATTTCGTAAACCACGGTACTATCTCGATGTAACCGCCGCCGATTGCAGCCTTGAGTAAATCGAGGGTTGGAAGACCGTTGATTTCGCGGACGATCTCTTGTCCGTCTTCGGCTCGGATTGTGTTGATGAAGCCTTTCACGTATCTAATTCCTTTTTGACCATATACCGAACGGTTTGCGACAATGTCGGCCGAAACCCAAAGCGGATTTCAAGCGTGTCGGCGACGGCGTTTAATGCCGTGACCAAATCACTATCAAGGCTAACGTTTCTGACGTTTTCCTTTGGTTTTCTTCGCTCTGATTCAGGGAGGGGAGGACGACCACGTTTTGCCATCGCATCACCCGATATCGAACAGGCCGAAGGCCCATCCGGCAACGGCACCTGCGGCAATGACTTCGCCGGCAACGATAAATGCGGCAAATCCGACTGATGCGAGGTAAAAGGTAACGATCGCAACCCGGTCGATAAGCGGCGGGGTAAGCGGGTTTCGTGTTCGGTTCATTTCGGCGGCCCTTCCATATTTGGTTCCGACGCAAGATCACCCTAGGGGATAATTCTCCCCATTGCCAGCACAAAATGATGCGGGGACAAAAATATCTTGAGGGGGAGGCCGGGGCCTGATATTGGGTTAGGGAATGTTTGAACAGCTTATAATCGATAATTTGCTAGCTATTGCATCAGCCTATTGCCAAGGAACCGGCAGGACGATCAATGCCGTCAGTAAGGATTTCTACGGCCGATCCGACTTTTTCGACAAGCTTAAGGCTCGGGAAGCCACGATTACCATCGATCGGCTAGGCCAAATGATCGAACGATTTCGGGCAGAATGGCCGACAGGCAAGGTTTCATGGCCCAATACGCGGCCGGTATTTATGACGATCGTTCCGTCGGAAACGTAAAATAGACGGGGATAATTTTCCCAAATCTTGTTGCGAAACGTCCCGCTATGTGGGATTTTGCGCGAATCATGCAGACGAATTTGCCAGATACCGATCTTGACGAAGTCGAGATTGTGTCGCTCGCTCTCCCGCTAGATCGGGCGACGGTCGCGTGGCTTGGGAAAATATCCGTTGATGACAGGGACGCAGCGGAAAAGGTAGCCTGCATGTTGCGCATGATCCGCGAGGACGATGATTACGCGCATCGATCCCTTCATTAACCCTTAGGAGCATCCCCAATGGGGCGACCGCGAAAACCGAAACCGGAACCTGAAATCGAGGCACTGCAAGCCGCCGAAGCCGCAAAACCCAAGTCGGCAGATACGGCGATTGCTGTCATCTCCGCCGGCAAGCTCAAGAAACTGCTCGCCTCACACCGCGCCGCAAAGCGGGATTCGGCCCAGATCGCTCAGGCTCTCGGTGCTGAGATCAAGGAAGTGGTATCCAACAATCATCTGCACGGCGGCGCGTTCAAGCTCGTTGCCAAGTTGGACAAGATGGAGCCGGAAGAGCTCTCCCTGTTCATGGATCATTTCGAGCACTATTACGTGTCGGCCGGGCTCGAAAAGCGGGCCAATTCCGTCATGCGGATGGATTTGCCAGAGGGCGACGAAGCCGAAGGCGAGGAAGAAACGAACGCGGTTCAGTTCCCGACTACGGCCGGATCGGCGTAATCGGCATTGACCGTAATTCTTGGCATAGATCCCGGGATGACTGGCGGCATTGCGCTGATAGAATCGGGCAATTCCGCTAAGGTCTTATTTGCCGGTCACATTCCGACAACCGGGGATCTTGCCAAGAAACGGGTTAACGTTCTTGCCGTATTGGCGATCATTCAGAAATACAAACCAAATCACGGTTTTATCGAGCGCGCCCAGGCGATGCCTAGCCGTATGCAGGATGGCAGGCTTGTTGCGCAGGGCGCATCATCAGGCTTCAACTACGGGCGCGCTGTAGGGGCTTTAGAAGCCTCTGTGCAGGGCTCCCGCGTGCCCCTGACGATTATCGAGTCTACAGCCTGGAAACGAGCCCACGGCCTTATCAAGCCTCAGGGCGTTGACGGAAAGGAATGGGCGAAGGTCGTCAAGGAAAACAGCCGGCAACGTGCGCTGATGCTATTTCCCGATGCGGCACCGTTTTTTGCTCGTCGGCTCGACCACGGCCCTGCCGAGGCCGTCCTGATCGCGCATTACGGATTGCAATACCTAGCCGGAGCCTTTGCGCCGGCGCCAAAGGCCACCATCCGCGGCGGCCGGCAACTCAACCTGCTAGAACGGTAATAAAATCATGCTTGAGATTGTGTCGCAACGCGTTTCCGTAATCCGGAACGCGCGCCAGCAAATGAACGGCTGGGATTTGCTTCGAGCTCTCGACGGTGAATGCGCACGGCTAGCGATCTTTGATCCGCAATACCGCGCTGTTCTTGACGCGATGAAATTCGGGAACGAAAAGACGACGGCAAGGCAGCAACGCCGAGCCGCATTGTCTGCAATGACGGACAACGATATTCAGCTATTCGTCGAACAGATCGAACGGGTTTTGAAACCGTCGGGATATCTCGCTCTTTGGGTCGATAAGTTCATCATCGGCAGCGGGCATCATCTGCGCTACCTCGAATATTGCTCGCAAATGCGAACGGTCGATTTGCTTTGCTGGGAAACGCAGCGATTCGGGATGGGGCGCCGGTTCCGGAGCGCGACCCAATATCTCCTAATCCTGCAAAAGGAACCGAAGGCCGCGAAGGGCACATGGCACAACAATAGCCTTCGGGATTGGCATTCGGAAAAGTCCGATCGCGACAGCCACCCTCACGCCAAGCCTCCGGAGCTCACCCGTGCGTTAATCGAGACAATGACTAGGAAGGGCGACCTTGTCGTAGACCCGTGCGCAGGGTCATTTGGCGTGCTCTCAGCGTGCCGTCTAACTGGCCGGGAGTTTGTCGGGTGTGATCTAGCTGGATAGCTCTTGCCAGCGGCCGGGAATCTGGCTTACAAAAGCAAACGGCCCGCCAAAACAAATCGGCGGGCCGAAGTAACCTAATATCCGATGATGCTTGGCGGCTGTCGGACAGGAAAAGACTTAGGGTCTTTATGCCCTTTTGTCAAATATCCTGACAAATAATCCCGCCAAGCGTCATCGGTTCCATACCTGCCATCTTGGCCGGGGCGCATTCGTGCGTCGGGGCTCGCCATGTCGGGGGCAGGGACGCTGTGTGAGGGTTCTTGCGCTTGTTCGCTTGCCCTGGCCGGGTGCGTCGCATGGGATATGCCGGTACAGCTAGCGGCGCAGTGGCCGCAAGTTGCATCTTCTAACTTCCGGAGGCGTAATTTTATTGCGCCGAAGGGGGTAAGGGGGTGTGACTGAGGGTAGGAAGAAAGAAGGTCTATCGGTTAAGGAAGAATAGTAAGAAAGTATAAGAATATTAGACTGTTAGCTGTTGAAAGAGGGGAACCATGATCTCGGAACTTCGACCCTACCAAGTTGAAGCGTTGGCCAACATCCGCAACAGCATTCGGGGAGGGGTCAAGCGGCTGGTTGTGCAGGCTGCGACCGGGGCCGGAAAGTGCCTTGGCATCGGCACGCCAGTTTTAAAATTTGATGGCCAGATTGTTCCAGTCGAAAGCATTGTTGCTGGCGACCGACTGATGGGGCCAGACAGCAAGCCTCGGAATGTGGTCGGCGTTTGCCGCGACCGTGGCCCGCTGTTTCGGATTGTTCCGACCAAGGGCGACCAATGGGTTTGCAATGACGTTCATGTTTTGACGTTGGTTGAAAGTCAAAGCGGTCAGATTGTGGACGTTCCCTTGGACGAATATCTTCGCACAAACAAAACATTCAAACATGTTCATAAATTATTTTCACCGGAATGTGGGATAGATTTTTCGCCGTCTAACGATCCGGACGTGCCGGGTTATTTTCTTGGTTTATGGATTGGAGATGGCACGAAGTCGCTTCGGGGTGTTTCAATATCCAAACCTGACATCGAGGTCCGAGATGAATGTGAGAGGGTTGCGGTCGCCAATAGAGGAACAATTTCTACTAGTTCTTCTGGCAGTTGCCCAACCTATCATGTCGTCACGCCGCGTGGAAAACCTAATCGGTTATTGGAAAAAATGCGGGCGCTTATGGGGCGCGGCGACATACCGTTATCGGTGTTAACCGCATCTCGCCAATATCGCGCCTCGGTTTTGGCTGGGGTAATTGATACCGATGGGTACGTTGCAAAAGGATGTTGTGAAGTTGCTCAGAAGTCCGAGATGCTGGCTAGCGGAATAACGTTTCTTGCTAGGTCATTGGGAATGAAAGTTACATGCGCTGACAAAATAGTTAATGGAGCAGTTTACAAGCGCATGATGATTAGTGGAGATTTTTCAAATATCCCGACTAGAATAGCTCGCAAAACTGCCGGTACTCGCAAACAAAAAAAATGTGCCACTAGAACTGGATTTGCTGTTGAGCCAATTGGTGTCGGAGAATATGCCGGGTTTGAACTAGATGGAGACGGTCGATTTTTGCTTGGAGATTTCACCGTTACGCATAACACGAAAATCTCAGCGGCTATAGTCGAGGGGTGCCGCAGCAAAAACAATCGGGTGGCCTTTGTATGCCCAGCAATCAGCCTTATCGATCAGACGGTCGAAAGTTTCTACGCGGAGGGTATTCGCGACATCGGGGTTATCCAAGCGAATCACGAAATGACCGATTGGAGCCGTCCGGTCCAAGTTTGCTCAATCCAGACCATTCAAGCGAGGGGCGCATTTCCACAAGCGCAAACTGTGCTATTTGATGAATGCCACAAGATCCACAAATCTATGATTGCATGGTTGCAGCATCCGGACTGGCGCAACGTCCCGATGATTGGTCTTTCAGCTACGCCATGGACGAAAGGGCTCGGCAAATATTTTGACAGCCTGCTAGTCGCTGCGACGACTTCGGAATTAATCGAGCAGGGATATTTGTCACCGTTCAAGGTATTTGCTTCAGGTCATCCAGATTTGTCCAACGTGAAGGTTGTTGCCGGCGATTATCATGAGGGGCAGTTGAGCATGGCGATGCAAAGCGGGGAGCTTACTGCCGACATCATCAAAACATGGCGCGAGAAATGGGGGAAAGGAAAAACCTTGTGCTTTGGGGTAGACAAGGCGCATGCCAAATCAATCCAAGAGCGGTTCGAATATGCTGGTATCCGTTGCGGATATCAGGATTCTGAAACGACTGCCGACGAACGCCGCGAGATCAAGCGCAAATTTCACAACGGAGAGTACGCGGTAGTTTCGAATATCCAAACGCTAACAACGGGTGTGGACTGGGATGTTAGGTGTTTGATCCTTGCGCGCCCAACGCGCTCGGAAATGCTTTACACGCAAATCATTGGACGTGCATTGCGGACGGCGCCTGGAAAGGACTGCGCCTTGATTTTAGATCATTCAGACAGTTCGACAAAACTCGGTCTAGTTACTGACATTCATCATGATCATCTTAATGGCGGAAAGGTTCAGCAAAAGGAAAAGACAAAAGAAAAATTGCCGAAGGAATGTCCGCAGTGCCACATGATTAAGAAGGCCAAGAAATGCCCTAACTGCGGCTACGAGGTGGTGATTACGTCCGACATCATGGAGCAGGATGGCGAACTCGTTGAATTTTCAGGCGGGAAAAAGGGAAAAGGGAAAGCGCGCGAGATGACATCGGACGAGAAGCGCACCTTTCTTGCCGAACTGAAATGCTATTGTTTGCAGCATGGCTACAAGTCTGGCTGGGCCGCGAATAAATACAAAGATCGATTGAAAGTATGGCCGCATTATTCGATAGCAGATGTGCCGCCCGCAAATATGGTTTCTCCCACTACGGCGCTTTGGATCAGAGCGAGAGCTATTGCATTTGCAAAAACAAAAAAAATTGGAGTTAAAGCGGGGACTCCTAGAGCATGAACGAGGACAGCCACAAAGATTTCATGCTGAGCGCACTTCGCGCCGCTAGCCTCCGCGCCAAAATGATTGAAATGGATTTGAATACTGTAGGCGTGGCTCTCAAATCCGACATGGTTACTCCAATGGAAGCGGTCGAATGGCTGCGCCAAATCGGGGCTTTAGATTTCGTGGGAAAAATTCCAGCGGCGATTGAGGCATCGATATGAAATACCTGTTTGGCATCAAAGAGCGCAGGCCGGTGTTCTTTTTTCATTTTGTAAGGTGGTCATGCATCAGTTTCGGCTTTTACATTGATTTGGCATCTCCAAATATCGAGATCCACGTTCCGTTTGGTTTCGTGCGAATTGGTTGGCAAGGAACATATAAATGGAAAAAACCTGTTTCTTTTGGAGTTACCTATCCTGCTGAAGGCGCAACGCTTGTGCCTCCGATAGGATGGAAACCGTTGGGAAAGGAGCAATAAGCATGAAAAAAACATTGGATAAGATGGACAAGAAGACAAAACCGGGAAAACCAACCAAGCCGGTCAAACACCCCGAACGGGAGCACAAGCCGCGCCCGCTGGACGACGACGCGATGCCGCCGAACAACCCGTTTGAAGGACTCGCTAAGGCAGTATTAACGAGGAAGGGAATCAAATGAAGATTTGGGCAAAAACAAAGGAATGGGCAGAGGGCAAATTCCTAGTAGTGCGCCGCGACGGATCTGTTCCGCACTGGCCGCATTTTGTGTTGGGCGCTCGCGATCCTGCCGCGCCCGGAGCTTTGCGAGCTTATGCCTATCACGCCAAGCGCCTCGGCTTCGAGGATGAATACTGCGACAGCATTATGGTGCTGGCGGATGACTTCGAAGCCTACCGAGTCCGCGAAGGAAATGGCGATCCGGAATCGCCTCCGCACCGAACCGACAATCCAGACGTAATCCAGGCGATGCGCGGAGATCCGGCGACTATTTCGGTAGTGCGAGATGGGCAGAACGTGCCGAAGCGCCGCTAACGGCAAGCAAAGGTTAAACGAGGTTCCCAACGACGGAGATCCAAACATGACAATCGAAGTTGTGTTCCTAGACTCAGGCCGTGAGCCGCAGTGCAAGCCGGACCCTAAATATCCGAACGGGCGAGATATTGAAATTGCAGGTGCCGTTCGGTGCTGTAGCAACCTGCCGTATCCCGCGCCTCGTTGCGGCGTATACGAGATCACATGCAATGATTGCGGGTTGAAGGTCGCGCTCACGGTTGCCGGGCGAATTGACGATCCTCGCACAATCACAATCCCATGCAAGGTAAAGCTAGCGTCATGAAAAACGGAGCTTTACCGTTAGCTAAAGATCCCTTTGCGGCCGGCGCTGCAAAGATGAAATCTGGATTGGCACCGCTCAAAAAGTTCAAGCCGTTTCCTAACAATCCCCGAATGCATCCGAAAGCCGAGATCGACATGCTTGCGGCGGTCATCAAGCTCCGCGGTGCAGATCAGCCTATCGTTGTTGACGAAAAATTCGTGATCCTAAAAGGGCACGGCCGGCTTGCTGCGGCTACGGTCGCAGGCTTAACCGACTTCCCATACGTGCAGCGGTTTGGGCTATCCGAAACCGAAAAGATCGCAATCCGCATAGAAGATAACGCGCTGCCGCTTTTGTCTGGGTGGAACAAGGAATTGCTTTCGTCGCAATTGGGCGAGCTCCAATCCGGCGGATACGAAATGCAAACGCTTGGCTTTCCTGCAACGCAACTAACTGCATTCATGACGACGCCAGAAGCGCCGGCAGCGTTCGAAGCATTCGGCGAGGATATCCCGACAGAGCATACTTGCCCAAAATGCGGGTTTCGGTATTCGGGGAAATGAAACCGCCTTACCGTGTTCCGTCGATGCAGCAAATCGCGCGGATCAAGCCGAATGGCTTCAAAGCGATTAGCCTATTTGCCGGCGCTGGCGGTAGCAGCCTCGGCTATAGGCTTTCAGGTTTCAGGATGCTTTGGGCGTCCGAATTTATTGACGCAGCCCGCGACGTCTACAACGCGAACAAAACGCCCTATACGATCGTTGATGGGCGAGATATCCGCGACGTAGATCCCTCCGAAGTGGTCGAAAAAATCGACATGAAGCCCGGTGAGGTCGATTTGCTAGATGGCTCCCCGCCATGTTCTTCATTCTCCGCCATTGGAAAAAAATATAAAGGATGGGGCAAAAGCAAAAAGTACAGCGATAGAGCACAGCGAACTGACGATCTCTTTTTCGAATACGTTCGGTTTGTCCGCGCAATTCAGCCAAAAGTATTTGTTGCGGAAAACGTTGCCGGGTTGGTCAAAGGCGCGGCCAAAGGCTATTTCCTCGATATCCTCCGCGAGCTCAAGGCTTGCGGCTACAGGGTAGAAGCTCGTTTATTGGACGCGCAATGGCTTGGAGTGCCGCAGCAGCGGGAGCGGCTGATATTCGTCGGCGTGCGAGAGGATCTAGGGCGCAACCCGGCTTTCCCGACGCCTCTAAGCTATCGCTACAGCATGAGGGAAGCGTTCGAAGGGTTGCAGGCACCGGTTGAACCTGAAACCGACATATCACGGTATGCGATCGGAGATGCCTACGATTGGCTCACGCCTGGGAAATGGTCGGATCGGTTCATGAGCTTAGGCTACCGTAGCCTAGACGAACCATCGTTTGCGATTACAGCCCGGGCAGCATCGCCAAGCACCGCGGGGATTGTGCATCCGACTGAGAAGCGCAAATTCTCGGTCGGGGAACTCAGACGTCTATCATCGTTTCCGGACGATTTCGTTCTGTCTGGAAGCTATGAGCAGCAATGTGAAAGGATTGGCCGGGCCGTCCCGCCGTTAATGGCCGCAGCGATTGCTACGGCCATTAGGGATCAGGTTCTTATTCCGGCGATAACGGCGACGTAATGCCGTGTGATCTTGTCGTAGGCAGCGGCTCGGGCTCGGATCGACATTTTTGGCTTTCCGTCAGGGCCAAGAACACCTGCGGCAATGTCGTCGTCGGTTTGTTTGGCGGTTCCTTCGCCGCATTCCGCATCTAGCTTGCGGCGGTAAACCGCCTCGCTGATATCTCGGATTGCCTCCGGGTTCATGATCGCTTGTTTCCCCTTTTTCTCTGTCACGGTATCCTCGCTTTGAATAGGGCTACGTCGCGCTCCGTAAGCCGCTGGTGAGAGTGTGTCATTCCCCGGGGCCGAACCTTGGTAATCGTCAATTCGGCCCCGGCTCGGTCGCAAGCCCTCCGCAAGGTAACCCGGCAGGACTTCCAACCGAGCGCGGCTAGGAGTTCCGGTTCGGTTACTCCCTCCGGCCGGAGGGCAAGGTCAAGCATCAAGGCTAGTTTGCTGCCCGTGCGGAGGCCGTCAGTGCGTTTTCCGGCTGCGGGCTTGGTTGCGGCCTTGTCCGTTCCGGACGCTACAGGCGGCCTTTTAGCGGGCTTGGAGCGGGTCATGTCTTTTCCCCAATGCTAGCGAGAAACTTTCTCGCGTCGTCCCGCCACTTGTCGATAACTACCATGCCGTTGTCGGCTATCGGTTCGGCCGGGTCGTTCTGAATCACCTTTTCGACTTTGCCGGTGATCTTGTGCGTTGCAGTCTCGGCAAGCTTTTCGAGCCGCTTGTCGAGTGTCTTTTCGTTGAACGCGGCGCCGAGCACGTCGCGAACCTGGGACCAAAGGGCTTCCATCGTTTTGCGCTTTCTGTAACCCGGGATCAGCCCGGGGGAGCTTGACGGCTCCGTTATCGGGGATTATTTTCCCCTGAGGCCAATAAATACTGGTGAATTGCGGTTTACCAGCACTTTTTTCAAAAATCTAAAAAGAGGGAAAATGGTAAAGAAATCAGATCTCGGGATTGCAGCGTCCGCTATCTGCGGCGGAGCTATCCGGCTTTGTCGAGTTTTTTCGATTCGGTGATTTTGTCGGAGCCGTCTGGGAAAAACCCGCCTAGTCTCATGTCCCAATTTGCTCGGGTAAGAGCGTCTGCCCATTCGCCTAACAATGCGCAAAGTGTTTGCCGGCCGGAAGTCGTCAACATTGTGCACGTACCGCGGTAATTGAAACGAAGCCATCCTTCTTGAACGCAGCTGAAAATAAGACGATTGCGCCAGTACCGACTTGTTTTGTCTTCTTTCGGGATTGTTCTCAAATTCAAAATGTAAGGCACGGCGCAATCAATGTGCTCAATCAATAAATCTCGCATCTCGGGAGTGATCTTATTTGTTGATTTCATTGAATTTTGCCCCTTTGTTCAAATAGCTCTAGCATTGGGGATAATTTTCCCCTATAGTTATCCACATGTCAAGCTTCCAAGGATCTGATGCGATGAAGTGGAAACTCAAGCGCACGGTGCAATGCGAGAAATGCCCATGGCGTGTTGACGTTGATCCGCACGATATCCCGAATGGGTACTGCGAACGGAAGCACGCTGCTCTATCTGAGACAATAGCCGTGCCCGGCGACTTTCGTGGTTCTGGCAAAGCCATGGCATGCCATGAAACGCACAATGCGCATTGCCTCGGATGGCTGATGAATCAGATCGGCGTAGGAAATAATATCGGCCTTCGTATTCGGATGATGAATTGCGAGAATGCTAGCAAGATTCGCCTTAAGGGCGAACAGCACGCTACGTTCGAGGATACATTACCGTGACCTTGCGCAAGGAACTGATATGCTGGTCGGTTCTGAAACGATTGATACCCTCGTTTTTGCGCCGCGAACCGGCTCCTACTCTTGCCGAAGCCAACATTCGCGTGCAGCAGGCTTTGCGGAACATTCCCCGGTCTTGGTATGATGTTCGCTATCAGCAACCAAGGAAATCAAAATGAGCAGACTAGACGATCTCGCCCATGAATTATGGGCAACCGCTCAACTTCTGCCCGGAGAATGCATTCTAGACGGCGTTGAGCGCATCAAGGAAACGATCAGGGAGTTTGCCGCCAATGAAGCGCATCAGTACGCCAACGATTCGGAAAAAGGCGCGACGAGCTCCGATCCGTTGTAGCCACGGGATCTTGCTTTCGGAGAAGTGCGCGAAATGCGAGATCGATAGCAACGATCTTCGCCGGCCATGGGATTACGGCCAATCAATCGGAACGGGGCCGACAATGCGCCCGACAAATCCTCACCCTGATTCGGATCGGGCGAGAAACTTAGAGGCAAAGCGCCATGAACAAGAAATTTGACCCATACGAGGTTCTTGGCGTCGATCGGAATGCTACCGAAGCCGAGATCAAGAAAGCTGCCAAACAATCGGCGCGCAAGGCGCATCCCGATGCAGGCGGCAGCGATGACGCGTTCATTGAAAACCGCAAGGCGTTAGCCGTACTCTCAAATCCAGAGAAGCGCGCCAAGTTTGACGCGACCGGAGCTATCGACGAAGAAAAACCCGACAATTCAACGTCGATAGCAATGCAAATCATAATTTCCGTTATGGCAGAAATCACGAACGGCTATCTTGCGAGTGGTTTCAGTTCGTCAAGAGATCCGCGTCATTTTGATTTGATCAAGCTCGTTGAGGGCAAGATCATGGATAAAATTGATAATGATCAGGAAACGGTGCGGCAGGGTAAAAAGCACGCGGCTTTTCTCCAAGATTTCGTGAAACGGTTCAAGTTGCGCAAAAAGGGAAAAGCATCATTCGATTTCATTTCCCGTCAAATCAATGACGAGATCGCCGTCATCGATGCCAAGATTGCGGAAGTAGAAATCATGATTGAAAGCACGAATCTAGCCTTGGAATTGCTCGCGTCCTATCACTATGATTTCGACAAGCCGCAATCAACGGTGATGAACTATTATTTTACGACCACATAACCCGTAAAATAACCGCCCAAAGCCCTATGGTCGCAAGAAACGAAACAAGCGCAAGAAACTCAACAGGTCCGCCTAGAATGATAGTCTCGATGATGATCTTCTTCATAGCCAAACTCCGGTCAAAAGCCGCGTCATTGCGGCAACGATCAAAGTAACGGACAGGCGTTAATAAACCGTAAACTCGAAACAAACAGGGGAACAAAAATGCAGGCTTTCCACAACGACGCCACTATCAAATCCGCTATCATGGCCGGTCTCGCGGTCCACCGTGCCGCAGACGAACTTGTTCAAGGGTCATATTGGGAGAACGGCAAAGGTTGCGCGGTCGGTTGCACGCTCGAAACGATCCGTGTGATGAAAGGCGCCAAAACCATTGATCATTTCAGTCACAAGCTGGCAGAAACCGAAACCGGCATCCCGCAAATTTTGTGGCGGCTCGAGGATTGTATTTTCGAAGGCTTGCCGAACGCTGCCGCCAAAGGCTGGCCCGAACAATTCACCGATGCAATTCGCCCCGGTGCTGATTTAGCTATGATCTGGCCGCGTTTTGCCTTGTGGTTGCTGACAGAGGAACTGCCACAGTTCACGAGGCGGGCGGCAAGCACCGCCGCGCTGGCCGAAGTCGCCGTGCTGTACCGAGAATGGTGCGAAAGCGGCAAAAACCCAAATTGTGAAAGATGGATCGGAGTGAGGAAAAACGCCGGCGCCGCCGCCGCCGCCGCCGACGCCGCCGCCTACGCCTCCGCCGCCGCCGCCTACGCCTCCGC
>Ga0302155_10001914_pt1 | contig 14613 bp, 14 predicted proteins | sample I_Bog_N3_1_FD_193508 | JGI IMG/M metagenome (GOLD analysis project Ga0302155, IMG submission 193508) | Peat permafrost microbial communities from Stordalen Mire near Abisko, Sweden - I_Bog_N3_1 | ecosystem: Environmental > Terrestrial > Soil > Wetlands > Peat | place: Sweden: Abisko, Stordalen...
TTCAGTACCGAGATTATATTTTGATGCGCAGTATTGATCACGAAGTGAACAAGCCAGCCATTTTCTAACGACTTTAATTTTTAAATATTTTTTACTTTTGGAAAACGTCTAACAATAAATTTCCGCAGAACCCCTAGATGGAGTTAAAATTGGAAGAGAATTTGATATTCGCGACGGCGACACCAATATTGGAAAAGAATTTGATTCCAATGGAGGCAACACCAATTGGAAATTCGATGAAAATGCGTTAAGCCCAACTGAAATTCATTTTTCCACTCGCGTCGGCTATCGATCAACAGATCCGGCTACTTTTGAAAAATATCTCATCATGAATAAGATTCTGGAAAACGAGCCAGCAAAAATTACCGCATCAATTACGCCGATTTTTGAAATTTTGCTTCCGAGTGGCAATGGATATAAGTCGGATCTTGTAGCTGTGAATCATGAATTTAAGAAAAATGAGTTGACGAAAATTATCGCAGACTTAGCCGCGATGAAAAAATGAGAAAACCGGATTTTGCGCGATTGACAATATTGCGCACGTTCTAGTTGAAGCAACATTCTGGATGTTACTCATTTACGAAGGAATCCTTACGGTACCCCATTTTCATTTGCAATTAGTCTGAGCCGAAAAACGCTTCAAATGCGAGCACGACCGGTTTGAAACGCGAGCCGTTACACCTATGGGGGGAGAGAAAATAATGCAACCGAAACGTGACATGGATTTGGTGCGTGAGTTGCTGTTGAAGTTAGAGGCATGGCAGATGGAAATGGGTGATGTGTTTTCGATTCCACCGAACGACCCCGGCATCGCGGTGCCAGGCTATGATGAGGCGCAAATCGAGTACCACCTTTCTCTGATGCGGGAAAATGGATTGATTAATTGTCCCGGTTCTCAGCCGAGCCTCGGCATTATGTTTGCAGGACTCACCTGGGAGGGACATGATTTCCTTGATTCGGTTCGTGATCCTGCGGTTTGGACAAAGACAAAACAGGGCGCGCTCGCGGCTGGCGGTTTCACCGCTGACCTTCTGAAAGACTTAGCCAAGGGGTTCATCAAAAAACAGATCGAGGACCGCACCGGCATCAAGCTTTAGCAGAGCGACGTCTTCGCCGGTATAGTCACCACAGGCGCAGTTCCAACCTTTTGTCCAAGAACCAAGTTGGTGAACACATGCCTCTGACTAGTTTACTATTGATAAAAACCGTTATCAATAGTAAATTAGCGCACGGGTACCCGGACTGACTTGCATCGCAAAAATCAGTCCGGGCTCACGGCTGCAAGCGGGGACGAAGCGATGGTGTTACTTAAAAAGGTAAAGGATCAACTGGACGATGAACGTCGCTGCGATTTTGATCGCGGCGAGTTCGAGGGCCAGTTTGATTTCTTTGCGCACTAAGTGCTCCAGACGTGAAAAAGCCCGCACGGGGCGGGCAATAAAAAAGCCGCGCAGAGGCGGCTTTGGGATTTGAAGGCGCAACTTCGCCCTCGGATGCCATCATAACATTTTTTGGATTGCGCACTAGTCATGGCTCAAGGAGAGGTCATTGAAACACTCGCTTAGCGTTCTCAGTCGTAAAAACTTGACAGCGCATCAGTTTGTCCAGCTGGCCGACGTGCCGCCGGCCACAACCTGGTTCGCCAATATCGACAATCCCCAGACTAGGCGCGCGTACCAGCGTGATATTCAGGAGTTCATGGTTTTCACAGGCATCGATCGGCCGGACCAGTTTCGCATCGTCGTGCGCGCCCATGTGCTTGCTTGGCGCCGCGGTCTGGAGGGGCGGGCGCTGTCGGGCGCCACGATCCGGCGCAAGTTGGCGGCGCTGTCCTCCTTGTTCGAGTACCTGTGCGAAGCCAACGCGGTCGCCAGCAACCCGGTTAAGGGCGTCAAGCGTCCGAAGATGGAGAGCGCCGAAGGAAAAACGCCGGCGATCGGCGACCACCAGGCGAGATCCTTGCTCAACGCGCCGGACGCCGACACGCTGCAGGGCAAGCGCGACCGCGCGATCCTGTCCACCCTGCTCTATCACGGCTTGCGCCGCGCCGAGTTGTGCGCGCTGACCGTGGGCGATGTGCAGCAGCGGCGCGGGGTCGCGCATTTGCGCATTCACGGCAAGGGCGGCAAACTGCGTTACGTGCCACTGCATCCGGGCACCGCCGAGCTGGTCGACGCCTATCTGCAGGCGGCCGGCCACGCCGGCGACGCCCAGGGCGCGCTATTCCGGCCGGTCAAGAACAATACGCACGCCAACGGCCGCGCGTCGATTACGGCCGATGGCGTGTACAAGATGCTGGCCGGCTATGCCGCTTCCGTGAAAATCGAGGTCGCCGGCTTCGGGCCGCACGCGCTACGCGCCACGGCCGCGACCAATGCGCTCGACCATGACGCCGATATCGCCAAGGTCCAGGAGTGGCTGGGGCATGCAAATATCGCGACCACGCGCATCTACGACCGGAGGAAAATGCGGCCGGAGGACAGCCCGACCTTCAAGGTGGCGTATTAGGGGAATTTCCGGCGAGCCGGAAACCGGGCTTTCGTGCGGCGCATCGAGCCAACGAACGGCCGTCGTCTCGCCCCCCTTGGGGCATCAATCCCCCGCTTCGCTTTTCCCAACGTCAAAAGCAAAACCGACTCATCAAGGGGCAGCGTCGCACCCCCTTCGGCCGTCAGGCTAATCCCCACTGCACGCAAGGCGCTTTGCGCCCTGCTTCGTGGAGCGAACGGCGGCTCCCGAGCAACCTGAATTTCCGGTATCGACCCTTTGCGGCCGGTCAAGATTGCGGGAAGCAGCCATTCAAAGTTCACGATAACCGGCGAGCAAAAGCAGAGCGAAGCGGCACTTTTGCACGTCCGAGCTGATGACATTGTCAGGTTGCATTTCGGCGAACTTCTCGGACTGACCTGTGGCCTTGTTTATACAACCCATTAGTATTTCCGTCTAAAGACTTACAGCGAACCGCATAGCCTTCTTCGAGAACCTTTCTGATCATGGTGTCCTCGTCTACTTCTTCGCTAGCCGTAAGGGTATTGCCGCCCGTTCCCCCAGGAGAAATCCTGAATGCAATAACTCCGGTATCACGACGCTTCATTTGAACGGGGAAAATTTCCGTTCCATTGTTGAGAACGAAACTAAATTTTTTGGATATTCTCTCTTGTGAAGTTGCCACACTATTTGCCCCATTGAGTTTCAGAACTGGATCGCCCGTTTCTAGCGGCTTACCGCCAAGCGCTCCAGCATTCTTTCGGAAGTTGCACTCATAGCATTCGGCCTGAATATTTGAAAGCTCGTCCGAACCACCATGATATATCGGTAACTTGTGTCCCTTGGTCCAAGTGTTCTTGTAACGTGGATCGCGTCGCGAGGGTATCTCAGCCCAAGACCTGCGACACACTGCGCAAGTTGGGCTTCTCGCTAGGAGTGACGTCCACTCTGCGCTCGTGTGAGAACCCCCATTTTTCTTGATTCTCTCAGTACGAACTTTTGCGCGCTGATTGCGGCAGTCCATGCAGCGATTCCAGCTATTGAATCGAGCTCCACCGCACTTTGTGCAAATCATGGATTGCAACCTAACCTTTCAAGAAATCGTTGTCAATACAGCACGATATTGGGCTCGCTCCGATTTGGCCGCTTTTGGCCGATTGCCGTCAGTCGCGGCGCACCCTCATCGTAACGCATCACGTCATTCAACGCCACTGGCCTGTAGCGAGCCTGCGGTGAGGGAATGACGTTGTTTGAGCCAACATGGCTTGAGGTGAGCTTGGCGGGAAGTCGATTTTGTGACGCACAGCAGGTGTTATCGAGAATAGGAGCTGGCCGCGAAGTCCAGTTCGGTCGCTATGCGGCGACGCCATCCGGTGAAATAATCATCAGCCACTTTGCAAGCCAGGCGCGGATGCGCACAGACCCATGCGCGTAATCCATCCCATGCCGGCGAAGTGTAAAAGTATTCCTGTCTGGCCGTGGGCGAAAAATCCGTGTCCATAAAAATGATGCCGAACTCGTCCGAAAGTCTGCGTGCGTCGGCATTGGTAAAAAAATGCAAGTTCATTCGCAGTTCGGCATGGTTTTTGACCATCCACCAGCCGGGTTGTAAGCCCTTGCGACGAAAGAACTCTGGCGGCTTCACGTAGTGCCGCAGGCCGGCAACGCCAATTGGTACGTCAGCGCCACTACCCCACGCCAGGCATGGTCCTTCATCGAGCATCACGCCGGAGAAGCACTGGCCGCCAATCGTAGCCGTATGAAAAATACGATTTCGACTCACCATAGTGTGACGGTCGCTGTTTTTTGCGCCGGCTCGACGGATGTTGGAAAAACTGCCGGAATTGGGGCAGGCGGCAACGCTGCCGGCGAATCGATACGCACATAGCGCCGTATCGTTTCCGGGTGAACTTTGACCAGCTTGGCTATCGCCGGCGCCGACAGCCCGAGTTTCAAATAATTGTCGATCATCTCTTCATGCCCGCTTAACTTGGTCTTTGTACTTTTGCGGCCGGCTGGCCGGCCAAGCGCTTGTCCTTCGCGTTTTTTCCGGGCCAGTGCTTCCTTTGTGCGCTGGCTGATGAATTCGCGCTCGATCTCATTTTACAATGTGTTTTCTTGCGCAGAATTGGCAACAATTAAACGGTCATTTTCGAGAAGCCGCTGTGAGAAAGCCCCCCGCACCAGTGCTGGCCTAGGCTGTCACTTTCTCGAAAATAGCTCTCGTATCTAGTCGTGCAGACTGTCGAGTTTCGAGAATGGCCAGAACAGTGATTCCAAAAGCAACTGTCACGCGCTAAGCCGCGCCACTGCTGGATTGAGCATTCCTTAACGTACTTTAAATTCCTTTTTCTGAGGCGACCCCGATTTGAGCGGCGTTGTTGAATAAATCGACAATCTGGCCAGCAAGTGTAAAATCTGACATGATTTTATAAAACGATGCCATAAAAAAGCCAATGCCCTACAAATTTAATGAAAGTCGCCGAGAAAAGATCACGAAGTCGAAATATAAACTGACGAATTGGCGAGAATACAATGAGGCATTGCGTAGGCGCGGCGATTTTACGATCTATTTTACAGAGGATGCGATAGCCGGTTGGCGTCCGGAAAAAGCGGGAAAGCGAGGCCGACCGCCGGAATATTCGGATGTTGCGATAGAAGCGACCGTACTGATTCGTCAAGTATTTCATCAGCCATTACGTCAAACGGAAGGATTCATGAATTCGCTTGTGCGAGTCATGAAAGCCGAAATTGCCATTCCCGACTACACTACCATTTCCAAACGCAGCATTGAATTACCAAGGCATCTTCTGAGTAAAGCGATGGAGCCTGGCAGCGTAATGATTGTCGATAGCACCGGACTCAAGGTGTATGGAAAAGATGAATGGCACCAGGAGAAACACAACGTTCCAGCCCGGCGCACTTGGCGCAAGCTGCATATTGCCGTTGATGAGAAACATAAAATTATCGCGTGCGAACTGACCACACCGGAAGTAGGCGACCCTACAGCCGTACCTGATCTGGTCGGTCAAATCGAGACGCCCATCGAGAAATTCATTGGAGACGGTGCCTACGATGGCGATCCGGTTTCTCAAGCGGTTCTGGCCAAACACCCCAATGCGAAAGTGATCGTCCCTCCGCATAAAACAGCAGTTGTTTCCGACGTAGGCGATACGCCACGTGACAGGCATATCCAAACCATTGCGAAATTGGGGCGCATAGCTTGGCAGAAGATCACCGGCTACAACATGCGCAACTACGCCGAACTTGTCGTGCAGCGCTACAAGCGCATTTTCGGCAACACCATGAAGGCGCGCGCTTTGCCTCAGCAGAAAACTGAGGCATGGATCAGTGCGTCCGCACTAAACATCATGACAAATCTTGGTATGCCGGTGTCCGTGAAAGTCTAAAAATAGCCAAAAATCGGGCTATTTTGGCTATTTTTTAGTTGCCATCGATTTATTCAACAACGCCTACTGGCTGCGTCGCTGGCGTCAAGACCGGTTCGCTCGCTGAACTCCACATGGACGCCGTCACCCGCGCCCGCCTTTTTGTACAGCTTGGCCACGTCATGGCAGAACAACTCCAGTTGCGCCCGGTCGCGGCACGGGTCGAGGCCGCATTGGATGCGATGCTTCTTCCAATACTTGCCGTTGGTCTTGGCCTGAAACGCCAGATGCAGTTCGACATCGCGGAATGCCTTGTCGCGCATAGTCAACATCCACAAAGCGATCTCGCGTTCGTCGCGGTCAACGAAGGCAACCAGTGCCTCGGCATCCAATTGGCAGGCACTGCGGAATTCAGCGAGTGCCAGTCCGTTGGACATCAGGTGCGCGCGCCGCAGGTCGTCCACCCACAGGCGCAGGTCACGTTCGACGGCAGATCGTTCGGTAGCATCGAACTCGGGAGCGGTCAGGCGGGTTTCCAAGTCTTGCACGGCATCGCCAACGGCTGCGGGCAGGCTTGTCGGCGACAGGCTCCAATCCACGTTCAACCGCGCGCCCAGCACATGGCCGTCGGTGAACTGTTTGAGCGTCGGCATCGAGATGTGCCGCAGAAAATGCCTTGCATTGAAAACCTTCATCACCTCACCCCCTCACGTCGTCACATTGACATTCCTTGTTTGTCCTCGCACCGCTGTTGCGCTGCACCTTGAGTTTCAATAACGCTGATACCGTCTGACCAGACCGACCATCACGCCGAAGATGTGCCATGCCCCCTCGGGACGGATCAGCGGGTAGCGCCGGTTGTGCGCCTTGAGCGCATGTGAGCCATCAACCTTGACCAGCTCTTTGAGGGTGAAACGGTCTTCCACCTGCGCCACCACAAAGCTGCCCAGCTTGGCCGAGGTCGTACGTTCCACCACTGCGAGATCGCCCTCGAAGATGCCCGCCTCGATCATCGAGTCACCTTGCACCGGCACCACCACGGTGTCGGCAGGCTTCTTGACGAGGTAGTCGTCAAACAAGAACGGCTCGGCACTCACGTCGATGGCTACCGCTGGCTGCCCGGCCTGTACAGTGGCTTGCGCCAACGGGTGCTCGAAGAAGCGCCGCGCAGGCATCCAGGCATCGTCATCCACGGTACGCACCACAAAACCTTCCGCTTCCATGCGCCCCATGAACTTCACCGCCGCCGCGCGCGAGGCAAAGCCCAGCAGGTCAGCAATGCGCTGGTAGCTGGGAATGCGGCGGTTCTGCGCGAAGTACTGGCGCAGGGTGTTCAGGTAGTCGGTGTCTCGATTGACGTGACGCATGGCAACATTCAGGTTGAATTGTTCGCTATTATAGTGAACAATTCGACACCTGAAGGCTGTGACTGAAGGATTGAGTTGCCTGGGCCTCACCAGTCAAGCGGATGGAGATGGCGGAGGCACCTTGTCCGCTTTGGGGCGGGTGCGTGGACGACCGCGTTTGCGTGGCTGGCAGCGTTCGACCAGTTGCTTGACAACACGTTCTATCCAATCGCGGTCGGACAGGGGAAGGCTGGCCAACCAGACGCCAATGCGGTCGGCATGCTCGACGGGCTGAATGGGTGCTTCGCCCAGCAGGTCAGCTATTGTTGTGTTGAGCAACCGTGCGACCACGTCCAGCACGGTCAATGGTGGGAGGATGTTGCCGGTTTCGTAGCGCGACACGGTCAGGGTGTCGATTTCGAGGTACTCGGCGAGTTGTTCCTGTGTCAGGCCAACGGCCCGACGGCGGTCTCCAATGTTGCGACCCAAGCGTCTGGCCAGCGACCGACGTATGGGCTTTGCCATGCGTTGCTGTCCTTGTAAATGACAGCAATCGTCGTGTTTTTAAGACGTGTTTGTAATGATGCCAAACACATATAAAACAGTTGACGCTATACGCATATTTTAGGCAAGGCAAGGCAAGGCAAAAAAATATGCCATGCGGTTGAGTCTATGGTAATATCGAATGCAATTTTTTTGCCATTCGACCCGTTTGTTGTTGATCGGGGCGAGCATTGGCTGGATTTCAGAGGAGATGCGATGGTTCATCATGCCGTTCTGTTTCGTGTAGCGCAGGCCACCTGGAGTGGATGTGATGCTGCGCGTTTTTGCGGCAGGGCTGGGTGAATGGAGGTCAAGGCATTCCCTACCCATTTGGGCAAGGTGCTGGTCACCGATGATTTCGTTCCGTCTCAGTTGCAACAAGCCCTCACAGAAATCACCCGTCAACCGATCTGGAAATACGGTTGGCGTTCCAACACCCGGCGCGAGCGCTACAGCTACTGGCATGCCCACGTGGCTGGCGGCGACGGTGACAGCCGCAACAACTGCGAGCAAGAACTAGCGGGCAAGCCTGCGTTCTCAGCGATCTATGCGCTCTTCAAAATCTTGCAGACCGGCCCGCTGCGTGGGCATGAGCCGCTGCGGGTCTACATGAACAGTCACACCTTTGGGGTGGAAGGCTACGTTCATCAAGACAACCTGGATACCGAAAACTATTTCTCCACGGTCTACTACGCCCATCCAGTTTGGCATCAGAACTGGGCCGGTGACACGGTGTTCTACAACAAGGACGAGGACGACATTCTGACCAGCGTGTTTCCGCGCCCTGGGCGGGCTGTCACCTTTCACGGCGCCATCCCGCACTGCGCACGCGCGCCCAGCCGGGACTGCAATGAGCTGCGGGTGTCCATTGTGATTAAAACGCAGCGCCAAGTTGAGCAAAGCAACGCAGTCGAAGTCGCTCCGAATCTGGCAATCGGAGTCAACCCATGATGCCCAGTACAGGCACAGTATCGGTTGACCTGGGCGACGTCCCACATGAGGCCATCGCTTTGCTGCGCCAATGCGGCTCCATGCAGTGCCCCCATAGTGGGCGTACCTTGTTCGATCACTTGGCAGGCACCTATGGACTGCTGCGGTTTTGGGGCAATCCGGAGCCGGTCTGTCTGGGTGGACTGTTTCACAGCATCTACGGCACCAATGCCTTCAAGCATCAAAGCCTGCCCGAGGATCAGCGTGGCGTATTGCAAAGTCAAATCGGCGTGGAAGCTGAATATCTGGCTTGGCGCTTTTGCAATATCGATCGACCCCGCGCCATTCTTGCCGCTATTGATAAGCAAGAACTGGCCCCCGATTGGATTGCCCTGGCGGAGATCGAAGCGGCCAACCTGATCGAGCAAGGTGACATTGGCCGCAGCGTGCGTGATCTGTATTGCGCTGGAATGGATCAGCCAGGGGTTTTGAGCCAGGGCGCACTGGCAGCACTCCAGCAAGCCTTGTCCAAGCAATTGCAGGCCAAGCAGCAGTCTATCGCTCCAACAGGCGCTCATCTGACGCAGGGAGCACATCCATGAGTCAGGTGCGCTTTGCCAGACCAGAAGACATCCCCGCCCTGGTGGATTTGGGTCGGCAGATGCATGTACAAAGCCGCTACACCTGGATGCAATTCAATGCAAAGCGTCTTTGGACTTGTCTGGAGGCAGCCATTGCCAACAAGCAGCACTGCGTGATTGTGGCCACTGATGATGGTGTTGAGTCCGATGCCAGTACAGCGAACTTGAGCGGCGTTTTGTGGGCTTGCGCGTTTGGCCTGCCGTTTAGCAGCGAGTTCGTGGCGCAGATTGATTACCTCTACGTCATCCCCAAGCGACGAGGCACGCCAGCCGCCATGAAGATGATGGCAGGACTGCGCCGCTGGGCGAATAACCGTCAGATAGCGGAGATTCTTTTGCCCAACGCCTTTGGAGCCGATGAGGTCTATAGCACCAAGCTCCTTGGCAAGATGGGATTGAAAGCCGTGGGTGGTGTGCATTCGATGTGGGTGGATCGACATTGAGCCACAAAACCATTCACCAGCAGCGTCAGACCAGCAAGCGTGTGTGCATCGCCTGCGTGGCGCTTCTCTTCATGGCCAGCATAGCCCACGCCATGGAGTTTGAAGTGCGCGGCACCGCCGTCCTGATGTCAGGCCCTGTCACAGGCATTGAACTGCGCGTCCTGGAAAGTATCCTCACCAGCAATCCGTCCATCACCACGGTCGTGCTCAAGAACTCCACCGGAGGCGATGCCCGAACGGGCTATGCGGTGGGTGAGTTCATTCGCGAGCGTGGCCTTAACACGGCTTTATCAGGGTATTGCATTTCCTCGTGCTCGCGCATGTTCTTGGGTGGAAAAGAAAGACGCTACTCCGACGATCAGCCGCTGGAGAAGACCTTTGTGGGTTTCCACGGCAACTATGCCGATAACGGCAGCCTGCTCAGCGCCCGCATGGGCTACCTCAAAGACTGGGTGATCAAGTACAGCGACAACAAGGTCAATCCAGACTTGGTTGAGCAGTGGGTACATATCCCCAATCACCACGGCTATGCGGCGTTTTACCACCGCGACGCCAAGGTGCTGCCAGGCAGCCAAAAGGTGATGCTGTGTCAAGGCACGGAAGAACGCGGCAAGCGGCAGGAGCAGTGCGCCAAGCCTGAGATGGGTGACGCGCTGGCCAACGGCATTGTGACCACATGGGATGTTTTGCAGATCAGGGCGCTCGGGGCTGGTGCAGCACCTGTTGCGACAAATGAACAAGGAGAGCAGCGATGAGGAAACGGTCGATCATCAAAAGAAAAATCGGATACACGGCTACATCAATCATTATTGCGGGGGTCACCAGCATGACAACATTACACATCACGGCTCAAGGCGCAGACGCCACGACCAACATGGCGACGAATACGGCTTCAAATGAACAAGTGCCCATACCGAAATTGGTTCGAACGATTGATTTGAGCCACATTGGCTCGGTTGTCGCCGTCAGAAAACTCTCGTTCAGCCCAGATAGTCGGTATCTGGCGATTGTTGTAGATCCCGAGCTAGGCAAGACAGATATCGTGGTGTGGGATATGGAAAAAGGGAAACCACAATCTCATATTCATTGCCCGTATCAATACGGTGTTCTAGCCGATCATGATTTGCTTTGGAGTCGTGATGGCAAAGTCATTTCGTTTGGTGCCAAACGGCAGTGGGATCCGATGACTGGCGAGGCCCTGCCAGACAACCCTGCTATTGGGCGTGCAGCGCGACTCAATAAGGATGGCACCAAGATGCTGACTATCGTCGGGGCGCTGGGGCAGCCTTCTTATATTCATGTCTATGACACGAAGACTTGGGAGTTACAGAAGATTTATCTCGATGGGTTTGCTGCCGTTGCAGCCAATTGGACTGCTGATGACAAGATATTTGTAAATACCAGCCTAACTCACGAACTGTATTCTCAAGTGATCGATGGCTATCAGCCCAACGATTATCACGACTCCGCGTATCGGTTAATTGATCCAACGGGAATTGAGATGCCCAAGACACTATGGATTCCAGCTGTCAGTACGGGTGACCCCAAAGCACCCTATAAATATTCCCCTGATGTGGGGGGGGTATCTGCGGTTATTTTTCATACTAATAAGTTGCTGCTTGGGAACGGAATTTTGTTGGATGGAAAGACGCTTGCAATGGATAAGTCTTCTCAAGATTTTTTTAAGCGTGCGTTTGATGGCACTTCGGATTCGCGTGTCAACAAAGACGGGATGAAAATATATAGAAGAGGAAACGTTCCTCTAGTTCGAAGTCGTGAGCCAACACCTAATCGAGTGATTGCTCTCCCACCCAGTAATACTATTGTCGAATTCGGCGGTTTGATTGACACCGGAGCAGGGTTTGATTTGAGTCATGATGACAAGAGGCTTGCCATTGGTAATTCGACCATTGTTCAGATTTACCAAGTTCAATAAATTTTGGAGTTAAAAACATGACGCAAGCCTCATCTGCCGCAACTCTCAATGATTTAGCTACTGCTGCCGTTGTTGCCTACAACACAGGCAAGTCAGGCGAACCTTCAATGGGTCGCCAATGGACTCAAGTCTCATTGTCGGATATTGCCAACAAAGTTTCCGAAAGCACTGGCAATGTAGATTTCCTGAAAACGATGAGTGATCTTGGCTTCTCCGGCCAAGCCTACGTCAATTCACAAACTGGCGAAGTGATCATTGCCGATTGCGGAACAGTCGGAAACGTTCAGAATATTATCTCCGACGTGCAGATTTCGGTTGGCGCACGCCAACAAGCGCAAACCGTTGCAGATCAATTTGCCGCTGCGGCATTGCAGGCAGCACAGGAGCAATTGGGCAGTTCTGGCGTACAAGTCAGTGCAGTCTATACGACCGGCCACTCCTTGGGTGGTGCCGAATCAATGGGACAAGCAGCATTTCTGAGTTCTGCGACGAACCCGGACGGATCAACATTACTGCCCACGGGCGTCAAGATCACAAACGCATCTTTTGATGCACCAGGTATCTCAAGCCTGTCCACAACTGGTAACAGTAGCAATTACACCAGCTACAACTTCTCGGCACAAGGCGATCTGGTGCATTTGGCCGGTGGTAGCAACCTTGATGGAACCAGCGCGGTCTCGTTGCCGGTAGGCCCCTCCATGTGGGCAACGGGTGGCCTTGTAGGACTGGGATTGGCCGAACCTATTCCTCTACTTGGCTCAGGTCTTACGGCGCTTGGTCTGTCGAATGCCCTGGATGCCCACTCCAGCGTTACGTTACAACAGGGAATTTCCGCGACAGCCTTGGGCAGCCTGCCACTGAGTGAGATCGCAGGTTTGACTCCGACGCAAATGCAAAACCTTTACGGAGTGACGCCAGCACAGTTTTCGGCGATGACTCCAGCACAGCAAACTGCGCTGGTTGGCAAAGTTCCCAGTACATCCAGCACCCCCGTCTATGACGCTGGCGGTTACGACCAGAATGGATTTAATCAAAATGGGTACAACATTTATGGGCAAGATAAGTACGGAAATCTTGACCCGTCCATTACGCAAAGTGGCGGTAAAACCAACACCGACACCCTTAGCGACGGATCAAAGGTCACGGTGGTCATCGCAAAAGATGGAAGCGTTACCGAAACCTTAAATGCATCTGATGGAACCGTCTATACCTACAACCGAAATGCATCAGGCCAATTGACAGGCGCAACAACGCAAGGCACTGATGGCACAGTATTGACACAAAAAATTGACCCTGCCACAGGAGCAATTACCGAACAAGAAACATCCGACGGAAGCGCCGACGAGAGTGCTAATATTCAGCAAAATACCAATGGCGGACCTACCGTTCTAGTTTCTGATGGCGGCGGTCAGTTGGAGAGAAAAGACGTTACCACCGCTTCAGGCGTTACGACGCAAACAGATTATTCAGACGCCGCCAACCCCAACATCCAAACCGTCACCACCTACGATGCCAATGGTGATTTGACGGGCACCAGCACCATCACGCAAGCGGTAGACAACACCCCCGGCAGCCCAACATTCGGCCAGCCAGTCGCCAACACTTACAACATCACCAATACGGATGCCAGCGGCACCATCGTCTCGACTGGACAAAGAGGCGTCAACCCGGCGGACGGCAGCTACCAAGACACCATCATTGGATCGGCCACGCCTGCCAACCCTGACGGCACCATCTCCGTCAGCCAGACCGACAGCCAAGGCAATACCACACCGGTGGTCAGCCAAACGGGCGTGCTCACACTTAGTAATGAAGTCTCGGCCTTCAACGATGCCTATTCCCTCATCAAAGCAATCCAAAGCGGCCAGCCCTTGCCCATCGTCGGCTCGGGCCTGCGCCTGACCAATGACCTTAACGGCGGCAACGTGCCCGCACTCAGCATGGCGGGCAACGCCATTGGGGTGGTCACCGGGATCGAGGGGCTGGCTAATGCCCTTAAAACCGGAGACATATCCAGCGGTATAGTGGCTGGAGCCAACACCTTTGTGCAAGGTGTCGGACTGTATTCGAGCATTGCTGGTAGCGCAGCGCTTGATTCTGGAGTCGCGAACGCAGCAGAAGAGGTGGGTGCCGATATCCCATACTTAAACGTTGCCAGCGATCTGGCACATGGTAACTATACTGGAGCCGTGGGGGACGCTGTCGGTATCTACGTCACTGAAGCCTTGGCCGAAGCCGAAGCTGGCGCAGAAATCGGATCGGCCGCAGGTCCTATTGGTGCCGTTGTTGGTTTGGTCGTGGGCTATGTTTTGGGCGATCTCTTTGGTAGTTCGCCGCCCCCTCCTTGGGGAACGGCAACGGCTGGTTGGGGCGGCAACGGAACATACAAAATTAACGCCGTCGGCGGGCAGGGTGGTGACGCCACCGCATACAACGTGCTGAGCAACTTGGTAGGGAGCCTGCAAAACATCACCACCCAATACAACAACCTAGGACAGCCTGGCTTGCAACTGGGCATCGTCCCTGAACGCTTGGGTAGCTTGAGTTTTAACAGCAACCAGTTTCATATCAATACGGTGGATCCTACAACAGGGCAAGCCATCAACCCTGATCTGTACTACGACACTAATGGCAATGTTGCAGCAATTAGTAATTACAACGGCAACGCGGCATACTTTCAGAACCTAGGCGTGTACTACACCAACAACGCCCTCGCGCGCCAAGCCATTGCTGCCGATTGGGAAGTGCAAACTGCGCAAGAGCAAGCTGCCAACGGGCTATCCAATGCGGGTCTGACGGAGACTCAGCGCGCGGCCAATCTTGGCGAACTGGCAGCACCAGTTGCCGCTGGTGTGGCCACAGAAACGTGGAACCCAATAGCGCTCGATTTTGGTGGAG
>Ga0302155_10001929_pt1 | contig 14569 bp, 11 predicted proteins | sample I_Bog_N3_1_FD_193508 | JGI IMG/M metagenome (GOLD analysis project Ga0302155, IMG submission 193508) | Peat permafrost microbial communities from Stordalen Mire near Abisko, Sweden - I_Bog_N3_1 | ecosystem: Environmental > Terrestrial > Soil > Wetlands > Peat | place: Sweden: Abisko, Stordalen...
TCAGGAGTACCACATGTACGCAAAGATTCTTGTTCCAGTCGATGGCAGCAAAACCGCTAATCAAGCACTCGATGAAGCCATTGTTCTGGCGCGAACTCTCGGCAGCAAGATTGAAGTGATCCATGTGGTCGACAACAGCTATCTACTGTACGACACCGGTTACGAACAACCGGCTGGCTTGCAGGAAGCCTTTATCGCGGCTGGCCAAAGCATTTTGTCCGATGCCAGGATACGCATAGAGGCCGCCGGTCTGGTCGGTCAGACGCGTATTATCGAAAATCCGATCACACCAGGCGATATCTCGGCCACTATTGTCCATGCAGCATTGGAGGGCAAAGCAGAAATGGTCGCCATCGGTTCACACGGACAAAAAGGCTTTCGCGAAACGATGCTCGGCAGCGTCGCCGAAAAAGTGATGCATCAATGCCCGCTACCTGTATGGGTCATACGCGGCACTGCCCCCAGCGTCTGACTAACGCTTGTTCGTTTGCTTGTTCATTGACCTCATTTTTCCGGTAGCGGTATCCACTCCACCTCCCCCGGGATCGCTGCAAATTTGCTGCGATCCTGCTCCCGCCAGGCTCGTTTGGCGCTCTCGATCAGCTCCTTGCTGCTAGCGACGAAATTCCACCAGACAAAACGCGGCCCATCGATCACCTCACCACCCAGCAGCATGAACAAGGTATCGCTGTGCGCTGTCAGCAGTACTTGTGCGCCGGGTTCCAGCACTGCCAGCACACCTGGCTCCAGTACCTCTCCGTCGAGGGCTACGCTGCCGCTGACGACATAGACTGCGCGCTCACTATAATCAACCGGTAAATTCAGCGTTGCACCAGCGTTGACGCGTCCTGCCAGATACAAGGTCGGACTGGAGGTCTTCACGGGAGACTGCTGACCAAAGGCCTGGCCGGCCAGCAAATGCAGACTGGCGCCATCGAGCGCGATGGTCGGCATGGCGTTTTCCGGATAATGATGAAAGCTGGCTGCGCCTTGCTCTTCTGACTGCGGCAAAGCCACCCACATCTGCAAACCATGCACCGGCACCTTAGCCTCACGGATATCCTCTGGAATCCGTTCGGAATGAACAATGCCGCTACCGGCCGCCATCCAGTTGACGGCGCCCGGGGTAATGCGTTGCACCACGCCGAGGCTGTCACGATGCATCATGGCGCCGGAAAACAAATAGGTCACCGTCGCCAGGCCGATATGCGGATGTGGTCGCACGTCGCCTTCCGTGGTATTGGCGTCGAATTCCACCGGTCCCATGTGATCAAAGAACACAAACGGTCCGACGGTCCGCACTGCCGCTGCCGGTAACAGACGACGCACCGGAAAACCGACGTCGCGTGTCAAGCCGTGAATCAGGTGACGAATATTGCTCATGAGATTTCCTGGTAAAAGTTAAAAACGGCCGGCACGAAAGTCGTCAATCGCCTGCTCAACCTGCTCGCGGGTATTCATCACAAACGGCCCCCATTGCGCAATCGGCTCATTGAGCGGAGCACCGGCGACCAGCAGAAAACGGCTGGCGCTGACAGCCTGCAACTGCACTCCGGCAGCATCAACGGGGTTACTCAGAATGGCCATTCGGCCGGCATCGGCGGTACGAGCAGCCTGCTCCTGCGAACCGACCTGTAATTGCCCTTCATAGACGTACAAGAAGGCATTATGCGAGGCTGGAATCGGCAAGGCCAGCGTTTGACCAGCCGCTATCTGCACATCCAGATACAAGGGCGCAGTGGTCGGGCGCTGCACCGCGCCCTTGACGCCGAAAGCTTCACCGGCCAGCACTCGGACCTGGACACCGTCTTGCGGCGACACCTCTGGAATCCCCGCTGACGGGATATCGCTGTAGGACGGCGTGATCATCTTGTCGGTCCCGGCCAGATTGACCCACAACTGGAACCCACTCATCAGGCCATCTTCCTGCTCCGGCAATTCAGAATGCACCAGTCCGCGCCCGGCCGTCATCCATTGCATGCCGCCCGGCTCCAGCAGGCCTTCATTGCCGGCATTGTCGCGGTGGCGCATGCGCCCTTGCAACATGTAGGTCACGGTTTCAAAGCCGCGATGTGGATGGTCGGGAAAACCAGCCAGATAGTCCTCCGGCTGATCCGAGTGAAACGCGTCGAGCATCAGAAAAGGATCGAGCCGGCGTTGCAGGTCATGGGTCAGTACGCGAGTCAGACTGACACCGGCGCCATCCTGGGTCGGCACGCCATTGACCAGCCGTTCCAGCTGGCGATTAAAGGTGTTGCTCATGGTATTTCTCCTGTACGAGTGATGCCGGCTATGTCAGCACCACCGATGAAAACGCAAGCCGATAAAGTTTAGGCCATTGTGGCAGCCACTGCCCGATTACGCATCGACAGGCTGGACCGACCACACCAGCAGCAAGCCGCCGATGATGGAAATATTCTTCAGAAAATGAATCATCTGGTTTTGCATGGCGGCAGCATCGACGGCCCAGAAATTATGCGCCGACAAGGTCGCTCCTACCGTGAAGACGGCCATCAGCAAGGCCGCCGGACGGGCAAAACGACTACCGGTGAGCAACAACAGACCAGCGCCGACTTCCACCAGAATGGAGACGATCACAGCCAAGCTTGGCAGCGGCAAACCGAGACTGCCCATGTAAGCGACCGTGCCAGAAAAACCGATGATCTTGAAAATGCCGGAGATGACAAACAACGATGCCAGCAATATGCGGCCGATAGTAAAAGTGGTTTTGGAAATGTACATAATGAAGCTCCTGAAAATAGTGTGGGATAAAGCTCAATAAATCTGAAACGGTTTGAATCAGAACGCAGAGTCAGAATAGTCCCAATGCTGCTTACATCAAATTGATAATATTTCTATAATCAATATCTATTTATTAGATATAGTTGACAACATGAACATAGAACGCTTTTCGCTCGACCAGCTACGTGTCTTCGTCCAGGTGGCCGACAGCGGCAGTTTTTTGGGTGCTTCGCGTGTCCTGGCTCGAGCCCAGTCAGCGGTCAGTTACGCCATCGGCACACTGGAAGGCCAGCTCAGCGTGCCACTGTTCGACCGCAGCGGCTACCGCCCGCAACTCACCGACGCTGGCGATGCCTTGCTGCGCGATGCGCGTCAGGTCTTGGATCAGGTCGATTCGCTGCAAGTACGGGCTTATGCGTTTTCACAGGGCCAGGAGTTGGAAGTAGCGTTGGCGGTGGACGTATTTTTCCCAACGGATTGCCTGGTCACTTTGCTGCGCCGCTTTCGCGACGTTTTTCCAGCGGTCACAATGCGGCTGGAAATCGAGGCATTGGGAGCGGTGGCCGAACGCGTCATTGATGGCCGTTCCATGCTCGGCATCCTCGGCACCTTGCCGACTACGCCACCCAATCTGCTGCGGGTGAGCTTGCCCAGTGTGATGGTGGTCGGCGTGGTGTCGCCGCAGCATCCGCTGGCGGCGGTCAAAGGCAGAATTCCGGAAAAACTGCTGGCGCAGCAGACCCAACTGGTATTGAGCGACCGCAGCGAATTGACGGCGCGTCAAGATTTTTCCGTGCACTCGCGGCTGGCCTGGCGCATGAGTGACCTCGGCACCAAGCATGCACTGTTGCGCGCCGGTATGGGCTGGGGCTATATGCCGCGCCATGTGGTCAAAGACGACCTCCACAACGGCAAGCTGGTGCAGATCAACACCCCCCACCATACGCCCGGCGGCATGGCGCTACCGGTACAGTGCGTCTACCGGCCCGATTACCGACCCGGACCGGCCTTGTCGTGGTGGCTCGAGGCGCTGGCGGCGTTGACGACCTTGGATGGGATTGAAGTACAGGACTGAGGTGCTGGAATGAGGTCTAATGCGCCGAAAACCGGCTGCGATACTGCACCGGACTGATGCCTAACTGGCGCTGAAACACGCGACGCAGATTCTGTTCTTCCCCGTGCCCCGTCTCATCGGCGATGCGCTTGAGCGGTAAATCACTCTCTTCCAGCGCCCGGCAGGCTGCCTCCAGACGCATGGCCTCAACCGTCTTGGCGGGTGTGCGACCTTGTTCGGCGACATAGGTGCGGGCAAAGGTGCGCGCACTCATGTTGACCCGGCTGGCCAGGTTTTCCACCCGCAAATCGTGCTTGAGATTGGCGGCAATCCAGGCATGCAGTTCAGCGAAGCGCGCATTTTCCGACGATTGCGACACCAGCGGCACGCTGAACTGCGATTGACCGCCGGGACGTTTGATGAACATCACCATTTGTCGTGCCACCGCAATGGCCAGCTTGTGGCCGTAGTCTTGTTCGACCAGCGCCAACGCCAGATCGATGCCGGCAGTCACACCGGCCGAGGTCCAGATGTTGTCGCTCTGGATGAAAATCGGTTCCGGATCGACTTCAATGGCCGGATATTGCTGCTGCAAACGCAAGGCCCAGTCCCAATGGGTCGTCACGCGCCGACCATTGAGCAGACCAGCGCCAGCCAGTAAAAATACACCTGTGCAGACCGAACATACCCGCCGCGCCCGGCCAGCATGACGCACAATCGCCGCCACCAGTTGCGGGTCGGCCTCAAACACCTCGCCGACGCTGCCGCCAGGGGCAATCAAGGTATCGATGGGTAAGTCCTCCAGCGCACTCAGCGGCGCCGTCATCACGCTCAGTCCAGCGCTAGTCAAGAGCGGGCCGCCGGCCGATGAAAATACCGCGATCTCATACAGCGGTTGCGGCTGTTCAAGTCCAACTGCCGCAGCAACCCGGCAAGCCGTGGCAAATACCTGCAAGGGACCAGACAGGTCAATCAGGTTCATGCCCGGATAAGCCAGCAAGACAATGTGCAAAGGTTGAGGTTGACTGGGGTGCATCGTGCTCACATGTTCTCCATCATCAGGCACACACGGCCAGCGCGGGCGCCCTATTTTTCATCCAATACAGGCTCAGCAAGGCCGCCACCAGCAACAAGGGCAACATTGCCAGATTCAATGCCGACCAGCCGTAGCGTTCCAGCAAAGGACCAGCAATCAAGGTTGCCATTGCCGTGGCAGCATAACGTAAAAACTCCGATAACCCCTGGGTGCGGGCGCGTTCGGCCGGCAGGCAGGATTGTGCCAGCAAGCTGGTGCCGGTGACAAACATGAAATTCCAGCCCACACCCAGACACAATAGCGCCACATAGAATCCCGGCAAACTGGTCGATACCATGGCAATAACCACGCAAGCCAGAGTCAAGGCTGCGCCAGTCAGCGCGATCGGCCCCAGCCCATAACGTTTGATCAGGCCAGCAGCGAAGAACGACGGTGCATACATGCCCACCAGATGCCATTGAATGATATTGGCGCCGTCATTGATGCTGTAGTGACAGCCAACCGCCGCCAAGGGTGCAGCCGTCATCAAAAACATCATCACCATCGAGCCCACCACATTGTTGGCCAGTGCGGCCAGGAACACTGGCTGGCGCGCAATCTCGGCAGTGCTGCGCGGCACGGCTGAAAGCGCAGCAGCCTCAGCGGCACTATGGTTGTGCGTATCAGGCGCATGATCCCGGTAAAGCAAGAGCAACACCAGCACCGAAACCATCCCAAGCAAAGCCACCATCAAGTAAGCACCGGCAAACAAAGCCGTCGGAAACAAATCCTTGCTCCAGGCCGCCAGCGCCGGCCCCAGCACAGCGGCAATGACACCACCGGCAAGCACCGTGGACACTGCCCGGCTCTTGAAGGCCGGCGCTACCGCATCGGCAGCGGCTAACCGATAATATTGGGCGAAAGCCTGGAACACGCCCACGCCCGTGGTACCAAGGCAAAAAAACCAGAACTGCCCATGAAATACCGACCACACTGATATGACGCCGCCCACCGTGCCGGCCAGCGCCCCCAGTACGAAGCCAAAGCGGCGGCCGTAACGTTGCATCAGAAACGCCGCAAACCAGGTCACCACGGCGCCTGCCACCGTAATCAAGGCAAACGGCAAGGTCGCCAACGCCTTGTTGGGTGCCAGCTCATAACCGGTCAGCGCGGTCAGCGTCAGATCAATGGCAATGGCACAGGTAAACAAGCCCTGGCACAGTGCCAGTACGCGGGCATTGCGATCGACTGTGGGAATATCAGTTTCAGGTAAGCATACCTGTTTAGAATCTGGCTGCATTTGAGGCGGCAAGCTCACGGTATTTCCTTGATATGGTCAGGTGATCATTGTGGGATTTCGAGCAAATTGTCGTCAATGACACAAAACCTTCAATTCCTGCCAAACCACATTATCCCGTTATCGAGTAGACAACGTAATGTAATGAACAAAAAAATATCAAGCAAAATACTCAAAAAAATGCAATATTGTTAATCAACAAGTACATAAAATCATTGCATTGCCTCACCAGGAAACGCCGTCGCTCATGGCCAGCCTAGCCCCAACCTCACCATTACTCACGATACACGCACTGCAAGCCGGATGTGCCGCTTGCAGCCTGCATCAGTTGTGCCTACCCATGGGACTGGACGATGCCGACATGTTGCGCCTGGACCAGATCATTGACCGCCGCCGCCGGGTCAAGCGTGATCAAAATCTGTATCACATGGGCAATCCTTTCAGTACGCTGTATGCAATTCGTCTGGGACACTTCAAGACCTTCCAGATCAACAGCAACGGCAGTCAGCAGATCACCGGCTTTCAGATGGCTGGAGAACTGCTGGGTATGGACGCCATTGGCAGCGGCCAGCATCAATGTGAAGCAGTGGCACTGGAAGACAGTGAAGTCTGTGAAATTCCCTTCGTTGAGCTGGAAAACCTGTTTCAAGACATGCCGCAACTGCTGCGCCAGTTTCACCGCATCATGAGCAAAGAAATCTCACGCGAACAAGGCGTGATGCTGGCGCTCAACAGCATGAGTGCGCAGCAAAAACTGGCCGCTTTTCTGGTCAACCTGTCCTCACGCTACGCCACACGCGGCTATTCCGACACCCGTTTCCAGCTGCGCATGACCCGTGAAGAAATCGGCAACTACCTCGGACTGGCCGTCGAAAGTGTCAGCCGCTTGCTCACCAACTTCAAGAAAAACGCCATCATCGACGTCAATCATCGCGATCTGGAATTGCTCGACATCGCCACCTTGCGTTCAATTGCGCTGGGCACCGTGCCCTGCGCCTAATCTGTGGCAACACGGCTTCAGAACAAGGTTTGCTGGGTTGTAATCAACCTGCTGAAGTCATCCTGCAGAAACGGCAGGATGGCATCGGCCACCGGCTGCAACTGACGCGTCACATAATGTTCGTAATCAATCGCTGAACGCCGTGTTTCCAGCGGCTCCGGTCCGCTGTTGGTCATCACATAACTGATCCAGCCACCATTCTGGTATTGCAGCGGTCGCCCCTGCTCACGATTGAATTCATCGGCCATGCGCGCCGCGCGCACATGCGGCGGCACGTTGCGTTCGTAAGCCTCAAGCGGACGACGCAGGCGCTTGCGATAGACCAATTGATCGTCGAGTGCGCCGTTGACGGTACGTGCTACATAGTCGCGCACATAATCCTGATAAGGCTCGCGTTGAAAAATGCGGCGATACAATTCTTGTTGGAACAGCTGCGCCAACGGCGTCCAGTCGGTGCGCACGCTTTCCAGTCCCTTGTAGACCATTTGCCGAGTACCGTCGGCATGCATAACCAGACCAGCGTAACGTTTCTTGCTGCCAACCTCGGCACCGCGCACATTGGGCATCAGAAAGCGCTGGTAATGAGTTTCGTATTCCAGTTCCAGGGCATTATCGAGACCATAGGTTTGTCGTAGATGCGCAGCCCACCAATCGTTGACATGCTGCACCAGCGCACGGCCAATTTGTGCGGCGGCCTGCTCTTCATGGGCATGCTTGAGCCAGACAAAGGTGGAATCGGTATCGCCGTAAATGACCTGATAGCCCTGCGCCTCGATCAACTCACGCGTGCGATGCATGATCTCGTGGCCGCGCATGGTAATCGACGACGCCAGACGCGCATCAAAGAAGCGGCATCCGGTAGAACCAAGCACGCCATAGAGCGCATTCATGATGATCTTGAGCGCTTGCGACAATGGTTTATTGTGCTCACGCTTGGCGGCTTCGCGACCCTGCCAGATCTGTGCCACGATGGCTGGCAGACTATGTTTGCGGCGCGCAAAGCGAGCGCCGCGAAAACCGGGGATGGAATCGGCATCATCAGGATGCGCCAAGCCCTCAACCAAGCCGACCGGATCAATCAAAAAAGTACGCATGATGGAGGGATACAGACTCTTGTAATCGAGCACCAGCACTGAGTCATACAAGCCCGCTTGCGACTCCATCACAAAACCGCCCGGACTGGCGTCACTCGGGGTATCGCCCAGATTAGGTGCGACATAGCCAAGCCGATGCATGTGCGGCATATACAAATGACTGAACGCCGCGACCGAACCACCGTTGCGATCAGCCGGCAAGCCGGTGACGGTGGCACGCTCAAGCAAGAAACTGAGCAATTCGGTCTTGGCAAAGATGCGCGTGACCAACTCGCAATCCTTGAGGTTGTAAGCCGCCAGCGCCGGTTTGTCTTCGGCGAAACGGCGATCGATTTCGGCCATACGTTGATAAGGATTGTCGATAGATTTGCCCTCGCCGAGCAAGGTCTGCGCCACCGACTCCAGACTGAACGAAGGAAAACTCCAGGTCGCCGAGCGCAAGGCCTCGATACCGTCAATGATCAGACGCCCCGCCGCCGCCGCGAAATAATGCTCCTCCTGAAAACCATGCTCGCGCCATTCCAACGCGCTGCCGTCACGGCCAAACAGCAAAGGGATCTCCAGATGCTGGGCATGCTGCTGCAAGACGCGTAAATCGAATTGCACCAGATTCCAGCCGATGATGGCGTCCGGATCGTGTTGCGCCATCCATCGATTGAGTTGATGCAGCAGCTCGCCCCGGCTGTCGCAATATTCCAGAACAAAATCGAGCTCACCGGCCTTCCCGTTGGGCGGCCCCAGCATATAAACCTGGCGTTGACCGCAACCTTCCAGCGCAATCGAATACAAATCGCCATGGGCAGTGGTTTCAATATCGAGCGAGACCAGTCGCAACGGCGGCCGGTAGGCTGGCGCCGGCTTGATCTGCGCTTGCAGTAACAGCTTGCCGGGCTTGCCGCTGGCAGAGGGTATCCCGCTGAAGCTGACCGGAGCCGTAATGAAGCGCTCCATCAGGAAGCGTTCGGGCGGGCGGATATCGGCTTCATAGACCGTCACGCCCTGTTCCTTGAGGATTTTTTCCAGCTTCAGCAACTGTCGGTGTTGCCGGCAATACAGCCCCAGCACAGGACGTTGCTGAAAATCGGTCAATTGCAAAGGCCGCAGTTCACACTGACGCTCGTGACGCAAGACGGCCTGCGCCTGTTCGGACTGCTCGGCCGGGATGAAGGCCACCGATTGCTGCAACGGCAGACGGATCAGTTGCGCACCGGCATCGGTGGCCAGCCAGAATTCGACCTCGGTACCAGCGGACGTATCGCGCCAATGCCGCGTGAGGATAAAGCCCTGTTGTTCTTGTTGATTCACGTTACTGCCTTGTGCACACTACCCCAGCCATTGATTCGATTTTTTCGAGTCAGTATAGGGGATTCGGTGCAGTAAGGCGTTAGGCGACGACTAATTCCACATAGGCTTGCGCTTTTGCAGGAAGGCATTGACACCCTCTTGCTGATCGGCGCCGTCGAACAGATCCAGGAAAGCTTCTCGCTCCAGCGGCAGGATCCCGGCGGGGGCTTGATGGCGCGCTCCCTGAATCAAGGTCTTGCAGGCTGCCACGCTGGCCGGACTTTGGCGGTCCACCTGTTGTGCCAGCTCCAGTGCGCGCTGGCGTGCTTGCCCCGGTGCCACTACTTCTTCGACCAGACCGATGCGCAAGGCGGTCTCGGCATTGATGCGCTCGCCGCACAGGATCATGCGCTTGGCCCAGCCTTCGCCGACCAGCCAGGGCAGCAACTGCGTGCCGCCGGCACAAGGCAGCAAGCCTACAGCGGCTTCCGGCAAGGCCATCTGTGCCTGACTTTCGGCAATACGGATATCGCAAGCCAGCGCGCATTCCAGACCGCCGCCCATGGCGTAGCCGTTGATGGCGGCAATCGAAACACCGCGAAATGCACTCAGCGTCTCAAATGCCTCACCAAAACGACGCGCCATTTCCAGGGCCTGAGCCTTGTCGCCGTCGGCAAACAGTTTTAGATCGGCGCCGGCGCAAAAAAACTTGTCGCCGCCACCCGTGATGACCAGGCTGTAAATCGCCGCATTGTTGTTGAGGTCCTGCACCAAGCGTTTGAGGTCAACCAGACTGGCCGCAGTCCAGGTATTGGCCGGTGGATTGGATAAAGTCAGCAGCGCGGTATGGCCGCTGATCTCTAATTGCAGATTGGTATAACTATTCATCGAATATCCTCATTGGAATCGTTGGCCAACAAATGGCGGGCAATGATCACGCGCATGATTTCATTGGTGCCTTCCAGAATCTGGTGCACCCGCACATCGCGGAAATAACGCTCCAGCGGATATTCACGGATGTAGCCGTAACCGCCATGCAGTTGCAGCGCCTCATTGCAGATCTGAAAGCCCAGATCAGTAGCCAGCCGTTTGGCCATGGCGCAATAGGTGGTAGCGTTGGGCGAGCCGGCGTCGAGCTTGCAGGCGGCCAGGCGCACCATCTGGCGCGCAGCCACCAGTTCGGTCTGCATGTCAGCCAGCTTAAACTGCAGCGCCTGAAAATCGGCCAGCGGTCGGTTGAACTGACGGCGTTCCTTCATGTAGGCATGGGCGGCATCGAGTGCAGCCTGAGCCGCACCGACCGAACAGGTGGCGATGTTGATACGGCCGCCATCCAATCCCTTCATGGCGAACTTGAAGCCCTCGCCTTCGGCACCCAGCAAATGGCTGGCCGGCACCTTGACGTTGTCGAAGTTGATGGTACGCGTGGGCTGGCTGTTCCAACCCATTTTGACTTCTTTCTTGCCGTAGTTGATGCCAGACGTATCGGCCGGTACCACAAAGGCGGAGACACCCTTGGCGCCCTCACCGCCGGTACGCGCCATCACCACGAGCACATCGGTTGCGCCGGCACCGGAGATGAAGGCTTTGGAACCATTGAGAAGGTAATGACCGTCGACCAGACGTGCACTGGTTTTGAGCGAGGCAGCATCAGAACCGGAACCGGGCTCGGTCAGGCAATAAGAACCAATCTTTTTCCCTGCGGCCAGCGCTTGGCACCAGTGCGCCTTGACTTCGGGCGTGGCCCAGGAGGCAATCATCCAGCTCACCATGTTGTGGATGGTCAGATAAGCGGCCGTAGACGCACAGGCATGCGCCAGCTCTTCAAACACGATGGTGGCATCGAGGCGCGTCAGGCCCAGACCGCCGACCTCCTCTGGCGTATACAAACCACAAAAACCCAATTCACCGGCCTTGGCAATCACGTCCAGCGGAAAATGCGATTCTTCATCCCATCTGGCTGCATGCGGCGCCATCTCGCCGGCGGCAAAGTCACGTGCGCTGGCTTGAAAGGCCAGTTGATCCTGATTCAGTTCGAAATCCATGTTTGTCTCCGATGATGTTATTTCTTCTAGTGAAAGAGAGCTTAGCCCAAAAGACGCCGCCGGGATGTCTTCCCGGCGACATTGCTCAGGCTGCCGCCATGCGTGCGGCCTGCGCCGGATCGCACTGCATGCGAAAACGTGCGAGCAAGGCTTGCTGGCGCTGCTGCAGGTGCTCCAGCGCCGCCGCTTTGACATGACCGTAACCGCGCAGTTGCTCCGGTAAACTGGCAATGTCGATGGCGAGCGCCAGGTTATCGGCACTGAGTTCTTGCAACAAGTACAAGACGGTTTCGCAATAGTTCGCAATCAGTTGCCGTTCACGCTTGCGCTCCTGGCTGTAGCCAAAGATATCAAGCTTGCTGCCACGCAAACCCTTGGCGCGCGCCAGCAGGCGCATTGCCCTCATCATCCAGGCACCATAGCGGCTCTTGACGGGCTGCCCTTGCGCATCTTTTTTGCCAAACAAGGGCGGCGCCAGATGAAAACCAAGGCTGAAGTCGCCCTCGAATTGCTGTGCCAACTGCTCCAGGAAGCGGCCATCGGTATATAAGCGCGCTACTTCGTATTCATCCTTGTAAGCCATCAACTTGGACAAATTGCGCGCCACCGCCATGCTCAGCTTGTCGCCGCACTGCAGTTCAGACTCACAAGCGCGTACCAAGGTGACGAAGCTGGCGAACTGCGCGGCATAGGCGCTGTCCTGATAGTCTGTCAAGAAGGCCACCCGGCGCTTGAGAATCTGCTCCAGCGTTTGCGGCATGTGCAACAGTACCGGCTGAGCCGGTGTTGCAATGGCTTGCACTCGCGCCAGATCGACTGCGGCGCGACGCCCCCACAAAAAACTGCTTTTATTGGCATCAACGGCCACGCCATTCATCTCAATGGCGCGCAGCAAAGCGGCCTCGCTCAACGGCACCGCGCCGCGCTGCCAGGCATAACCGAGCATGAACAGATTGGTGGCGATGGTGTCGCCCATGAGCGCCGTGGCCAGCTGTGTGGCATCGATGAAATCGGCTTGTTGATCGACCGCATCCTGAATCAATACCTTGACCTCGGCCAGCGGAAATTGCCAGTCCGGCTGCTTGGCGAACTGACCCGGCGGCTGTTGATGCAGATTGACCACGGCGCGCGTGCGGCCCGGACGCATCTTGGAAATCGCTTCATGCGAACCCGCCGTCAACATGTCGCACCCCAGAATCAGGTCAGCTTCGCCGGTGGCAATGCGTTGTGCGCGAATAGCCTGCGCCGTGGCGGCAATGCGCACATGAGAGGTCACCGAACCATTCTTTTGCGACATGCCGGTCATGTCCAGTACCGACACACCCTTGCCCTCCAGATGCGCGGCCATGCCCATCAAGGCGCCAATGGTAATGACGCCAGTGCCGCCGATGCCGTTGATGAGGATGTTGAAAGGCATCTCGCAAGTGGGAATGCTTGGCGACGGCAAGAGCCCGAACGCTTCAGCAGCCTCCTGGCGTAAATCACCGGTTTTGGATTGCTTGAGACGGCCACCGCTGACCGTGACAAAGCTAGGACAAAAGCCCTTGGCGCAGGAGTAATCCTTGTTGCAAGACGATTGATCGATCACACGCTTGCGGCCGAACTCGGTTTCCAACGGCAAGATCGCGGTGCAATTCGATTGCACGCCACAGTCGCCGCAACCTTCGCAGACCGCTGCGTTGATGAACAGGCGCTGAGCGGGATCGGGATATTCACCTTTTTTGCGACGGCGGCGCTTCTCGGCGGCACAAGTCTGGTCGTAAATCAGCACGCTCACACCACTGACTTCGCGCAGCTCACGCTGGACCGCATCCATGTCCTTGCGGTCGTGCAGGCTCACTGTCGTTGGCAGGCCGCTGCGGTCGGCATAACGGCCCAGGTCTTCGGTCACCAGAGCGATGCGCTGTATGCCCTCGGCCGCCATCTGCTGCGCAATCATGGGCACCGAGGTGATACCGTCAATCGGCTGGCCACCGGTCATGGCAACTGCATCGTTATACAGAATCTTGTAGGTCATGTTGACCTTCGCTGCGACTGCAGCGCGAATGGCCAGATAACCGGAGTGAAAATACGTGCCGTCGCCCAGATTGGCAAACACATGCGGCAGTTGTGAGAACGGTGCCTGCCCGATCCAGGGCGCACCTTCACCGCCCATGTGGGTGGTCAGCTTGTTGAATTCCGGATAGATTGCCGTGGCCATTACGTGGCAGCCGATGCCGGCCAGCGCCAAGCTGCCTTCCGGGACCTTGGTGGAAGTATTGTGCGGACAGCCGGAGCAAAAATAGGCCGGGCGCGGTGGCGTGCTGACGGCTTTGCTGAGCACGGCATCCTTGGCGTCCAGAAACGCCAGACGCGCCTTGATCAGATCGCTGGTATGGAAGCGCGCAATGCGTGCAGCGATCACACGAGCAATTTGTGCCACCGAAAAATCCGCCTTCGAGGTCAGCAACCATTCACCGCGCGGCGCTACCCATTCGCCTTTTTCGTCGAATTTACCGATGATGCGCGGACGCACATCGTCGCGCCAGTTATAGAGTTGTTCCTTGAGCTGGTATTCGACCATCTGGCGCTTTTCTTCCACCACCAGAATTTCATCGAGTCCCTGCGCAAATGCGCGTACGCCCTCGGGTTCCAGCGGCCAGGGCATGGATACCTTGAACAGTCGCAGACCAATTTCGGCGGCGAAGTGTTCGTCGATCCCCAGTTCGCTGAGCGCCTCCAGCACGTCCAGATAGGATTTGCCGGAAGCGATAATACCCAGACGCGCCTTGGGACTGTCGATCATGACGCGGTTAAGCTGATTAGCGCGCGCGTAAGCCAAGGCTGCATAAATCTTGTAATCCTGCATCAGCGCTTCTTGCTTGCGCGCCTGCACGCCCAGGGTATCGGTCGACAGGCGTGCATTGAGGCCGCCGGGCGGCATCACAAAGTCATTCGGCAAACGAATCTGCACGCGAAACGGGTCGGCATCGACCGAAGCGCTCGACTCGACGGTATCGGCCAAGGCCTTGAAACCCACAGTACAACCGGAAAAACGT
>Ga0302155_10001933_pt1 | contig 14529 bp, 14 predicted proteins | sample I_Bog_N3_1_FD_193508 | JGI IMG/M metagenome (GOLD analysis project Ga0302155, IMG submission 193508) | Peat permafrost microbial communities from Stordalen Mire near Abisko, Sweden - I_Bog_N3_1 | ecosystem: Environmental > Terrestrial > Soil > Wetlands > Peat | place: Sweden: Abisko, Stordalen...
TGAATTTTACGCGGCCTTTCTTTTCAGTGGTTGGATCAAAGATTTGTTATATATTCCGGGCTGTTTTGCCGTATTAATTTTCGTTTACTTTATCTATGAAGTTGAAGTTGCGTCGAGGGAAAAAGATGGATCGAATAAGCTTTTATTTTATGCAAAAACTTTCGGTCTTGGAATTGTTTATACATATTTAGACATGTTGTTTTTTTTATGGGTTGGTGTTCATTTATTTAATTGCGGAAATAGTGTGCTTAAATCTGTTATCTATCTTCCTCATGATTTATTAGTAATGATTCCGGGATTTCTTTTAATTGTCATCGTTTTGGGTATTGGTATAAGTGTAGAAATAATAATCAATCGAAAATTAAGTAATGTTTTTTTGGCTTATGTCGCCGGCGCTCTCGTGGGTTTTTCGATATTTATTGGTTCTATTTATTTATATGTTCAATTAAAAAGCAAATATCCTCAAGTTGTTAGTCCGATCGAAAAGATTCTCAAACCTTGGGATAACTATAATGAATCGGTTGACGAAGAAAGGCGTTAAATCTTCGTGGCCGTACACGACTGAAATTTGTAGTGCTTACAAAACATCATCCGTGTTTGTCGGTGCCAGCTTGAAAGGTTTGCCGCAATTAACAAAATGGACATCCTCCCGTTTGTCTGTAAAATAACCACATGCCTCGATCTGAAAACAAAAAAAACTCCCTAAGCGAAACTTCGTTAGACGAAGAAAGAGTGGTTAATCCTCAAAAGTCGGGCGAGGATGAAGAACCTACCTTACGGCCCCAGCATTTATTGGAATATGTCGGTCAAACTGCCCTCAAAGATTCTCTTTCCATTGCCTTAGCCGCCGCTCAAAAACGTAAAGAAGCTCTCGAACATGTTTTGTTTTCGGGCCCGCCGGGATTGGGCAAAACCACCCTGGCCGTCATTATGGCCAAAGAGATGGGCGTTAACATTAAAACCACTTCGGGGCCGGTGATTGAGCGGGCGGGGGATTTGGCGGCGTTGTTAACTAACTTACAGCCTTACGACGTTCTTTTTATCGATGAAATTCACCGGCTGCCCCGCATTGTGGAAGAAATACTTTATCCCGCTATGGAAGATTTTGAACTGGACATCATGATCGGCAAAGGACCGACGGCCAGGGCCATTCGGCTCAATTTGCCGCCTTTTACTTTGGTGGGAGCGACTACGAGAGCGGGAAAAGTCAGCGCGCCATTGCGGGATCGGTTTGGTCTTTCTTATCGGTTGGAATTTTATAATCAGGAAGAGCTGAAAGAGATTGTTAAACGGTCCGCGCAAGTTTTGAAAATTAAAATATCCGAAGACGGCGCGTCTGAAATCGCCCGCCGGTCGCGGGGAACTCCACGCTTGGCCAACCGGCTTTTGAAACGGGTGAGGGATTTTGCCGAAGTGAAACGCAAGGGAAGTATTGACCAGGAAGTCGCAGATTCCGCTTTGAAACTTTTGAATGTAGATGAACTGGGCTTGGACTCGATGGATCGGCGGATTTTATCCTGCATCGTTGAAAAGTTTTCGGGCGGACCGGTGGGGATTGAAACTTTGGCGATCGGCGTGGGTGAAGATTCCGACACGGTGGAAGATGTCTATGAGCCCTATTTGGTTCAAATCGGCTTTTTACAAAGAACCTCCAGCGGCCGCAAAGCGACGCCCCTGGCGTTCCAACATTTAGGGTTGCAACCACCCAAGGGAAACCAGCCAAATCTCTTATAATTATTAGGGTTTATATCGTGGTTTTAAAATCTTTGTGGTATATTTTGTCCCTCAGTAGGGTTTCAAAAGTTAAAATTTCCACTTGAAAATTCGCATCTGATTTTATATATATTTTTTGCCTTTGCCGGTGTTATGCAATTAAACACTAAAAGGAATCCTTGTGATCGAAGTTAAAGATTTAACCAAGACCTATGGCACTATCGCGGCCATCGATAAAATTAATTTCACCGTTCCCAAAGGAAGCATTTTGGGGCTTTTGGGCCCCAACGGCGCGGGCAAAACGACCACCATGAGGATTTTGACGACCTCTTTGGCGCCTACGAGCGGCAAGGCTACAGTGGCCGGTTTTGACGTGGTAACCTCTCCTCAAGAAGTCCGCAAACGCATCGGTTATCTGCCCGAAGTTCCCCCGATTTACAGCGAAATGACCATTATTTCCTATTTGAAATTCGTGGCGGATATCAAAGAAGTGCCGCTGGACAAAAAGGCCAACCGAATCGGCGAAGTACTCGAAATGCTTGATTTGGAAAAAATGAGCCGTCGCTTGATCGGCCATCTTTCTCTGGGTTACCGCCAGCGGGTTGGATTGGCACAGGCTCTTTTGCATGATCCAGAAGTTCTCATTCTTGACGAACCGACTCGTGGTCTAGACCCCAAGCAGATTCTAGAAATTCGTAAATTGATCAAGGCGTTAAGCGGTCAAAGAACCATTATCTTATCAACCCACATTCTTCCGGAAGTCTCTTCCACTTGTGACGATGTCATTATTATTGATCAGGGCAAAGTGGTTGCTGCGGATTCGGTTGAAAACCTTTCACAAAGGCTGGCGGGTGGGAAAACTCTAGATTTGGAAATAAAAGGCCCAGCGAGTGAAGTGAGCAAGGCTTTGGAAAATGTTACGGGGGTAGCCGCGGTAAAATCTTTGGGACGCGAAAGCAAAGGTGTTTCCCGGTTTGAATTAACGACCGATGGCACGTCCGAAGTTCGTGAAGCCTTATTTCATTGCGTGGTTAAAAACAAATGGGTTTTGTATCAATTGAGCCCTGTGGGTGTCAGTCTGGAAGATGTCTTTTTGAAATTAACCACAAAGGACACAACGGCATGAACTCTCGAAAACTTTTTGCCATCGTTCGACGGGAACTAGGAGCTTATTTATCTTCACCGTTGGGTTACATTGTCATGTTTGTTTATTTTTTGATTGGCGGATTTTTCTTTTGGCTTATCACAACTCGTTCTCATGCCGCGTCAATGACTTATATTTTTCAAAACTTCATGTTTATTTTTCTTCTTGTCTCGCCATTGATCACCATGCGGCTTTGGTCCGAAGAAGAAAAGAACGGAACCGCCGAACTTTTAAAGACGTCGCCCCTTACCATTTGGGAAATTGTGGTGGGGAAGTATTTGGGTGCCTGTAGTTTTTTTCTGGTCATGTCCAGCGTGACCTTGGTTTATTTGGCGTTCATTTTCGCTTTGGGTAATCCGGACGTGATGCCTTTGTTTGCCAATTATCTGGGATATTTCCTTGGTGTCATGGCCTTTTTCTCTATTGGGTTGTTTGCTTCCACCATTACCGAAAATCAAATCGTGTCGGCCATTGTTTCATTTTTTGTTCTTCTTCTTTTGTGGGTTATTGGCGTGGCGGGGGACGGTGTTTCGGGTCCCGCCGGAGATTTTTTAAAATACGTTTCGATCATGAGCCATACGGATGATTTTTTTAAAGGCATTATCGACTTCAGCCATGTTTTTTATCTTTTGAGCCTTATTTTCCTGGGACTGTTTTTGTCGGTAAAAGTTTTGGAAAGTAAGCGGAGTTAACATGAAAAAATCGGAATTTTTGTTAAAAGTTCGTGAAAACAACGCCATTGTTTTATCGATAGGTTTGGTTTTGGTATTGGCGGGAACTTTAAGTGCGCTTGTTTTAAATAATACAGTTTGGTGGAATTACCTTTTAATTGGGGTTGGATTGATTGTTTTGGGACTGTTTTTGTTCTCCAACCTCACTGAAATTAAAGAAGTCGGAAAAAAGCGGACAACCATTACACGGGCGAATATTACGCTGGTCGCGGTTGCCATGTTGGGGATTGTGATAGCGCTTAACTATATTGTTTCCCGCCATCCACTCCGAATAGACCTTACCTCGAACAAGTTTTATACCCTTTCAGATCAAACCTTAGATACGTTGAATCACCTTCAACAAGACGTAAATGTGAGCTTATTTACCTCTCCCTCTCACGCGGCCCAAATGCAGACCCAAATCCAAAGAGCCCAGCAGCTTTTGGAAGAGTACGGCAAAAAATCCACAAAGTTTCATTTTAAAGTAGTCAATGTGGACAACGACCCGGCCGAAGCTCGCCGCTACGGAATTCATGAATACAATACGATTGTGTTTGAAAGCGGCGACAACCGCAAAGATGTTCTTCAAAGAGACTACATCAGCTATAGCATGATGGGACGCCAGCCGATGCCGAAATTCCAGGGCGAGGCGGCTTTTACCTCCGCTTTAATTACGATGAGTGATACGACGCATCTGGTTTTTTACTTTACTGAAGGCCATGGCGAGAAGCCGCTGGTCAATCCGCAGCCGGATGGTTACACCACGTTTAAAGATATGTTGGAAAAAGAGAATTACACCGACAAAACACTAAATCTTTTAAAAGATAATAAAATTCCGGATGATGCCGCGGGCATTGTGGTGCTGGGGCCGGTGAAAGCCTTTCAGCCTTCCGAAACGGCTTTGCTGGAAGCCTACTTAAAAAATGGCGGGAAAGTGATGTTATGTTTTGATTTGATGGATCCTATTTCCCGACAAACCATTGTTAGTACAGGTCTTTCGGCACTCTTAAAAGACTTTGGTGTGAAAGTGGATAATGATCTGGCTATTGATGACACCAGTTATCTTCCGCCGAATCCCAGCGCGATTCTTCCACAATATGGAAATCACGATATCGTCCAAAAATTATCGGATAATCATGTGCCGTGTTTGATGGTATTTAATCGTGAAATAGAAAAGGTTGACCCTTTAATGAAAGGCGCGAACTCTACGGTTTTGCTTCAAACTACTGATAAAGGCTGGGGCGTAAATAACGTTAAAGCACTTAAAGGAGCGGTTTCTTATCATCCGGGGATCGATGTAAAAGGGCCTATTCCGATTGCCGTCGCTTCGGAGTTCGATTTAACCGACGGCTCGAATAAAAAAGCCCGTTTGGTGGTTTATGGAAATTCATTATTTTTTTCAAACCAGTTTGCGACTACTTTGGGAAACGCCGATTTGGCTTTAAATACTTTCGGATGGATGGCGGAACAAGAGAACAAAATTTCAATTCATCCCAAAGAAGAGGATGAACGAATTTTGAACATCAGTAATGTCAGCAACATGCTGATTATCTGCGTGGCGATCATCCTGATACCCTTGGCGGCTTTAATCGCGGGTTTTGTGGTTTGGTTCCGCCGCCGTTCCATATAACCATGAAGAAAATACCTCAAATAGCTTACTATCTGGCCGCCGCCGCTCTTTTAGCGGGTTATATTTACTTTTTTGAACGCGGCGCTGTTAAAACGGACGCGGATAAAGACAAGAAAACAAAAATTTTTGAGGATTATGTCGCGGACGATATCACGAAAATTAAAGTTGAAAATTTGGCCACTACGGTTACTGCGTTAAAAAATCCTATTGTTTTAGAAAAAGATAGTAAAGACGCCTGGCAGATTACCGCTCCTCATATTTTTAAAGCTGACGAAGATAAGGTTCATACTGTTTTGAACGCTTTTTCCAATTTCAATCCCGAATCCACCATTGAAAAACCTTCCGATTATGCCGACTTCGGTTTAAGTACTCCTTCGGCCCGTTGCTCGGTGACGAACAAAACGGGAAAAGATTATGTGTTATTAATCGGGGACAAAAGTATTACGGGGGCATCGATTTACGTGAAAATTCCCGACAAGGCTGATGTTTATATGCTTCCTCAATTCTCGGTGGGGAACTTGATCGAGGATGTGAATAGCTATCGGGATAAGTCCTTTTTCAAAGTGGATGACATTTTAGCCGATAAAATTAAGATTGTTCGGGATGGAAAAACTACCGTTTTTGAGAAAAATAAAGACGGCAACTGGAATATCACTCAGCCGATAAAAGCCAAAGCGGACGATCAAAAGATAAATAGTTTTTTCAGCTCGATTAACAATCTTCGAATCTCGGATTACGTGGACGATAATCCTTCCAATCCGGCTATTTATGGATTGTCCAAACCCCACGCCTCGGTGGAGATTGGATCGACTGATGGAAAAGAAAATCATGTAATTTTGCTGGGCCGTAAAAAAATGAAATCGAATGTCTACTATGTCAAATTGGGAGACGAACCCAACGTGTATTTGACAGATGGAAGCATTGATAAAACACTGGACGTTAAACTTGGGGATTTTCGAGACAAAAGTATGATGAAGTTCGATTCGGCCCAGGCAAAAACGTTAACGGTCAAACACAACAACAGATCATACGTTTATCAAAAAGATGATAAAGGACAATGGTCTTCTGAAGGCAGAATGAAGGCGCAGGATGAGGCGGTAAATATAGTAACTGTGCTTTCGAATACGGATATTGTGGACTTCGCGTCGAAAAAAGATTCCACGGGTCTTGCAGACCCTGATTATGTTGTTGAGATTTTATTGGGATCGGGTACGAAAAGGGTTTACCGGTTTGGAAACCGTCAAAAAGGAAATGTGTATTTGGCTTTGAATGATACCAAAGAGATATACACGGCATCCGCTGCCTTGCTTTCCCAAATGGATACCTATTACAGCGCCATTATGACGCCGGTTGTCATCGCATCTCCAGCGGCAAAATAAGCTCGTGATAAAAATTAATTTGATGTTATAGTTCCCAGCATGTCTCCTAATGAAATAATTGATAGGCCACGGTATTTTACGGATCATCTTCAGGATTTACGAAGAGGGTTAGTCCGTTCTCTGGTTGTCGCGGCCATCGGGCTATGCGTAGCTTTTTGGAAATCTAATCTTCTTTTTGATTTTCTTTTAATGCCATTTAAAACGGTTTTGTCCAAGTTTCCGACCATTGGCAGTCAAATTCATACCCTTCAAACCTTAACGCCAGTTGAAGCTTTTATGATCAATATGAAACTGGCAGCCATCGCCGGAATTCTTTTAGCGTCTCCTTTTATTTTGCGAGAATTGTGGTCTTTCGTTTCTCCGGCTTTAAAACCCGACGAAAAAAACGCGGTCCTTATGGTTTTCTGTCTGGGTTTGTTCTTTTTTTGCGGCGGGGTAGCTTTTGGCTATTTTTTTATTGTTCCTGTTTCGCTGGAATTTTTAATGCGGTACAACTTGGACTTTAACTTTATTCCGCAATGGACTCTTCAGGGCTATTACGCGTTTGTAGTTAATTTTTTGTTGATTTTTGGCTGTGTTTTTGAATTGCCGCTAGTTTTGGCCGCATTGGTGAGTGTTGGTATCGCAACTCCTGCCTTTTTATCCCAAAAGCGCAAGCACGCCATTCTTGGAATCTTTGTTTTAGCAGCCCTGATCGCGCCCAGCGCGGATCCCATAACGCAAACGATCGTGGCGGTACCGTTGATTCTTTTGTACGAAATCGGGATTTGGCTTTCGTATTTAGCGATGCGACGCAAAAACAAGTAAGGAGTTCCTCTCGTTGACATTTGATGTCCACCCCCCGATAATTCGTTGGTAGACAAGATCAAGGATGTTATTCCTGGAGGCAGCGAATGAAATTTTTTCTCGATACGGCCAACATTAACGAAATTAAAGAAGGTCTGGCCTTGGGTTTGGTGGACGGCGTTACGACAAATCCTTCGTTGGTGGCAAAAGAAGGCGTTAATTTTCATGAAAGAATCAAAGAGATCTGCGCTGTTGTAAACGGCTCGGTTTCGGCAGAAGTCACCGCGTTGGATTTTGATGGAATGATGAAAGAAGGCCACATATTGGCCAAGCTGCATCCAAATGTTACGGTTAAGGTTCCCTTAATTCCAGAAGGAATCAAAACCTGTAAAGCTTTAAGCTCGGAAGGGATTAAAGTTAATGTGACTCTTTGTTTTTCTCCCTCCCAGGCGTTGCTCGCGGCTAAAGCCGGCGCAACCTTTATCAGTCCTTTTGTGGGACGTTTGGATGATGTTTCTCAGGATGGCATGCAGTTGATTCGTGAAATTATTCAGATTTATAAGAATTATGATTTTAAAACACAGGTTTTGGCCGCTTCTTTAAGGCATCCCATGCATGTGGTCCAGTCCGCTTTGGCAGGAGCCCATGTTGGAACTATGCCTTTCTCCGTCATTAAACAACTCTTTAACCATCCTTTGACGGATATTGGTTTGAAAAAGTTTTTGGCCGATTGGGATAAGGTAAAGGATCAAGTCTCTAAATAAGGTTTTATGAAATAGGAATAAAAAGGACGGTTTTAACCGTCCTTTTTGTTTTTCGATAGGGCAATCATCATGGAAACGGTTTCTGTTGGTAAAGTGCTTATAGCAATGGGTTTGTTCATAATTCTTATAGGATTTTTTGTCATGTTCGGTGGAAAATTCGTTGAATTCGGTCGGTTACCGGGCGATATTAAGGTCGAGAAAGAAAACTTTTCCTTTTATTTCCCCCTGGTTTCTTGTTTGTTAGTGTCAGTCTTTTTTTCAGTGGTTTTTTGGATTTTTTCCAAGTTTAAATGACCAAAGCTCTTCTTATTTCATTCATGATTATACTGACCGTCGGGTGTGTGCCTTTACGGTCATATGTTTCGACAGGAAACCCCGCAACGGAACCCGAGGTCGAAAAAGTTTCCCGCCCGCAAGAAGAAAAAGTAACTAATTTTATCCGGGTAGCGGTTGTGGTTTGTCATCCTTCAATTGAACTAATGGTTCCAGATCAATTTGACTTGATCGGCATTTCCTCAAGTAATTCCCAGATTATTTATAAAGATGGTAAAAAGTTTTTTCAATTTGACGTCACGATCCATGATCTGGAAAACTCCGCGGCCTTTATAAAACCACAAGGCGAGGGCGAAATCTCAGTCGACGGAAACCACTACAAGGGCGCCATTGAATTGGTTCAAGATCATAAGGGTTGTTTAACGGTTATTAATGAACTTTCTCTCGAAGAATATGTTATGGGAGTTTTGGCCGGCGAAATACCCGGCAATTGGCCTATGGAAGCCCTGAAAGCCCAGGCGATCGCCGCGAGAACTTTTGCCATTTATAAACAGGATCAGGCCAAGAAAAAAAAAGAGACATATGATATTGAAAATACGGCTTTAGCCCAAATGTATATTGGCTCCCGGTTGGTGAATCAAAATATCCGCCAGGCTGTTATGGACACAGAGGGAGAGATATTGACCTATCGCGATGAACCCATCATGGCGGTTTTTCATTCCAATTGCGGCGGGGAAACTACAGGTGCAGTCGACGTGTGGGGCCAGAACCAGCCTTATTTAAGACCGGTTTTTTGTTCTTTTGGAAATCAGGGGCCGCATTACAAATGGAACGAAACCCTTAAGGTTTCGGATATTGTCCGCAGGCTTCGCGCGGCGAACATTTCTATTTACGATATTGTTCAAATTTCATCAATTGAAAAAAATGAGGGTCATCGGGTAACTCAACTGGTACTGATGGATGCGGACGGCAGCAAAAAACGAATTAAAGGCGCGGTTTTTCGTATGGCGGTGGGACCCGATGTTATCCGGAGTACTTGTTTTGAAGCTCATCTCAAGGGAGACAGTATAGAGTTTACTGGTTTGGGTTGGGGTCATGGGGTGGGACTTTGTCAGGAGGGGGCCTATGGAATGGCCAAAGAGGGATACAGCGCTTTTGATATTCTTCGACATTATTATTATGGCGTCATATTGGACAAAATAAAAACGGAATGAAACTAGACCTTTTTGATTATCACTTACCGGCGGAATCCATCGCCCAGAAACCTTTGATGCAAAGGGATGGAGCCCGAATGTTGGTTTTAGACCGCAAAACCGGCCGTGTGGAGCACAGCCACACGAAGGACTTGGCCCATTGGCTTTTACCGAATGATTTAATGGTAGTCAATCAAAGCAAAGTTATACCGGCCCGTCTTTACGCCGTGAAGCCCGAAACCGGTGCCAGGCTTGAAGTGTTTTTATTACGCCCCGCGTTCAATGATGTTCCGAACGAATGGGAAGTCCTCATTCATCCTGCAAAGCGTATTAAAGGCGTCACGGTTCTCCAGCTCGAACCCAAAGGTGAGGTGGCTGTTTTAGAATCCGTGGGCGAAGGGCACTTTTTAGTGAGGTTTAATAAGACGGGAAACTTTAAAAAATTTCTCAATCAGTTCGGTCATATTCCTTTGCCCCCCTATATTAAACGTAAAGATGAATCAGCTGATAGGGAACGATATCAAACGGTTTTTGCTAAAAAAGACGGATCGGTTGCGGCTCCCACGGCGGGGCTTCACTTTACCCGTGCCTTATTGGCCGATCTTAAAAAACATGGTGTTCGGCAGGCTTCAACTATTTTACATGTAGGACTGGGTACTTTTTTGCCGGTGGATACGGACGAAGTGGAAGAACATGTTATGCATCCCGAAAGAGTAGAGGTATCCTCGGCGCTTTCCAAAGCAATTCAAAACACTAGGAATCGGCATGGGCGGGTCGTGGCTATTGGAACTACGGTGGTGAGAGCCTTGGAATCTTCCGCACTGGATGCTGGATTAGTGAAACCAGGGTCTTTTGAAACTCGAATCTTTATTACGCCCGGTTACACATTTAAGACAATTGATGTGCTTTTTACTAATTTTCACCAGCCCAAATCCACGCTGCTCATGCTGGTCAGCGCTTTTGCGGGACGGGAGAGAATTCTGGCGGCTTACCAAGCAGCACTTAAAGAAGGCTATCGCTTTTTATCTTACGGCGACGCGATGTTAATTCTTTAAATTTAGGGACCGAATTTTTCGATACGGTCTGCGCCCCAGTCGGTTACGTAAATGTTTCCATCTTTGTCCACCGCAATTCCCGCGGGAGTAGAGAATTGGCCATTTCCTTTACCAAACGTTCCCCATTGCGTTACATAGATCCCTGACGAAGTAAATTCCTGGATACGGTTGTTTCCAGAATCCACTACATAAATATGCTCTTGATCGTCAGCCGCAAGCCCTTCGGGAGTATCAAACTCTCCATTGCCTTGGCCTTTCTTTCCCCATTTGGAAAGATAATTTCCGGAGGGCCCGAATTTTTCAATGCGATTGTTATTCATATCAGATACATACAAATTACCATTTGAATCAATCGCGATGCCTAACGGCGTATTAAATTGTCCGTCACCTGTTCCAAACTTTCCCGCCTGGGTTAGAAAGATTCCGTTGGAGGTAAATTCCTGAATCCGGTTGTTGCTGCAATCAACTACCCATAAATTCTCTTGAGCATTTACCGCCAAGAGTGAGGGATTAAAGAGCTGTCCCTTTCCTTTTCCGTAACCACCCCAGTTGGTCACATAGCGACCATCGGAGGTGTATTTCTTAATCCGATTATTTAATGTGTCGCTTGCATATAGGTTTCCTTTTTTGTCGACCGCTACACCTAAGGCATGGTGGAATTGTTCAACACCTTTACCTTTACTTCCCCAGTTCATCAGGTAGAATCCGTTAGAATCAAAAACATCAATGCGGTCGTTGGCATAATCCGCGATATAGACTCTTTCCTTTTTGTCTACGGCGATGCCGTAGGGATTCCATAAGTGACCCTTTTCGGGGCCTGAGCCGCCCCATTGTGAGAGAAAGGTATGGGGAAAGGAAGGAAAGGGATTTGGGTTCAATCCATTAGCATGAACGGGAATAGTTGACAGGGTTATAAAACCCAACAACCATCGTGTAATCCAATTCAAAATATTTTTCATTTAATCCCAATGAGATGAATTTGGCTCGGAAACTTGTTTGATTCAAAACTCCAACCCACTTTATACTAGGATTTCTTGGCCGCCAAGTCTCGATCCGGTTAATCCATTAAGAATATAAATAAGGATAAATCAAAATGGTTTTAGAGCAGGAAATCAGAAAAACCCTTGAAGAACTGATAGACAAATTTATTGAAGGTTCCCCTTTCTTCCGTTTCTGGAAGGTAGATCAGGTCAGCCCCGTCCCCTCTGAAAAATTTTTGATTTCGTTTGATTCTTTGGTAAAAAGTTTCCCATCGTTGATCGCGGTCGGCGCGTCACGTATGGAAGATGAAACGACCAGGACCGTTTTGGCGGTTAATTTATACCAAGAGTGCGGCGAGGGAGATGTTAGCCGGAGTCATCACGCGATCTACAGAAAATTTCTCACTACGGCGGGCATTCTTCTCAACCCCGCTTCCAAAAATTTATTCGCCGAGGAATGGCGGACGGGTTTATTTGACTACATCAACGAAACCGAAAGCACGGGGGCGGCGCTGGGAGCCCTGGCCGCCGGTGAGTTTTTAGCCCAACCCGCTTTGTCACGAATTTATGCTGTGATTAAACCTCATTACCCACAAGCTGATCAGGAATATTTCACAAAGCATCTGGTGTTAGAGGAAGATCATGTCAGGGAAATAACCGCTATCATCGCCCGTCAAACCCAAGCTGATGGTGGGTGGGAAGAAGTCGTCGCTGGTTTTCTGTTCGGCCTATCCGTTTGGGAAACCTATTTTAATCACTTAACCGAATTTGTCATACCAGGTTAATGAAGCAAGAATCAGTCGAAGATGGGTAACGGACTGACACGACGGCATCCCAATTTTACGATTTCGCTGAAATGAAGCTGCATCATAGCCTTGAGATATTTTTCCTGGGCGACGGCCAGGCGTTTTCGGTGTTCTAGGGTATCACAAAACAACAAGACCAGATCCCTGCCATTGGCAATGTGGGGTGGCTCGTCGTTTTCGATATCAATCACAGCGTTCATCAATTCTTCATCAAACAATATTTTAAAAATGCTGGTTTCCAAATCGGTCATGGATGAAAGAACAATTTCTCCGGCGAATTGATTTGTCGCGGCAATTTCGGAGGCGGTTTCGGCCTCCATTTGAATTTTTTGCATTTCAACAAGAACGTCTGGAAGTTTAAATTCGGAAATTCGTGGTTCGGAACCAAAACGAAGTAATTGTTGGGCAAAGACCTCATAATGACGTACTTCATCACGGATCTGTTTGGCCAGTCTTAACTTCAGATCAACTTGATCATCCGGCAATAGTGTGATTTCCCGGGCTTGGGAAACGGTTCCAAAATACCATTCGGACCAGGCTCGGCGTCTCATATAGGTAACTAAAGCGTCCTTGTAGACGTCTGGTTCCAAGGTAATGAATTCATATTTTCTGGAATCATAAAGATCGTCTCCAATATTTTTGGCACGGTGGTATAACGCTTGCATGAATTCGTTGGGGCTGAATTTCATGACATCTTCATCGCGCCACTTGGAGTAGGAGGGAACGCTTAAGGGCTTGTCTGTTATTGATGTTTGTGCTTTATCTGTTTTTTGCATTGTTTAATTACTCCACGTTTGAGACTGTTAAAACAAACCTTCTTCCAAGTTAATTCCATACCAGATTTCCAAGCCTATCACGCCGGTGGCTTCCATTTCACCTTTCATTGCGTCCGAACCCATAAAGAATGGAGCCTTGGTCACATCCGAAGCCTCGTGAACTACGATTGCTACCTCGGGGTTTCCCGGTAGATGATGAATGCTGTAATGGCTGTTTTTGTATTGCCGGCCAGGATGATTGTGTTTACCTCCATCTTCTTTATAAAAACAATCCAGCCAAAATTTATAATCCCGAACTTCATTTCGCGCGATTACAATGCCGCCTTTCATTTTCGGTTGATCGGTATATTGCCGCTCAGTGGTATCCAAGCCATACCAAACCATTGGGATTTGTGTGCCAGCTTTATCCAATGCGGAAAGAAACTCAGGAGACCGCACAAACTCAACCCCCTTTTTCAAATCCGAGCACTTTAAAGTCAAAATCACCGTATGGGGATCCTTTAAATCGCGGTGAAGACTGTAGGCGGAAAATCCATTCTCTTTCAGATGCTGGCACTCAGCCAGAAAGGCCTGACGAAAAGCAGCGGGATATTTAGTGCTTTGGCGGATAAAAACCGTTCCCGGAGTATTAAGGCGTGAACTGTAATTTCCACAACAAGGGATGAAAAGAAAAACAAAAAAAAAGATTAAACCTGGTAATTTCAGTATTGAAAAGTTATTTTTCATAGAAGCTCCGAATTATTTTTTAAATTTTTCGAATTGGATTTTGGCTTCAATCACCAATGGGTGATTATCCGGAAAGTAGAATTTCAACATATCAATCGATTCACGGACATCTTTCTTGGCATTCGCTTTTTCCTGTAGGTCCCATTCCGCTCGCGCTAATTGGATTAGATCTAAAGCCACCTGAGGGTGTTTGGGTCCATAGACATCTTTTTCTGTTTGAAGTGATTTTTGCCATAGGGCTTCTGATGATTTGATATCGCCGGTTGCGTAAAAAGCTTTCGCCAAACGTTTTAAATAAGGCAATGATTCATATGTGTAGACGGAGCCAACGTATCGCCGATCGATTTTAATTGCGGCGTCATAAAGTGGGTTCGCTTTTTCGTCCAATTTTTGACTATGAAAAAAATCGGCCAAGCGGTTCATTGTGTCGGCTACTTGGATATCGTCCGAATGGAAATTCTTTTGCGCTATAGCCAAAGATTTTTCCAGACAAAGCCGAGCTTGTTCGTTATTTTTTCCCAATTCGTAAGCTTGAGCCTGAAAATTTAACGCGTTTATCGTGAAAGAGGGACCGGCAGAGGCAGTCTTTTCAAT
>Ga0302155_10001936_pt1 | contig 14515 bp, 10 predicted proteins | sample I_Bog_N3_1_FD_193508 | JGI IMG/M metagenome (GOLD analysis project Ga0302155, IMG submission 193508) | Peat permafrost microbial communities from Stordalen Mire near Abisko, Sweden - I_Bog_N3_1 | ecosystem: Environmental > Terrestrial > Soil > Wetlands > Peat | place: Sweden: Abisko, Stordalen...
CGGTGGAGGCGGCCTCCAAGGCCGCCCTGTATTTCCCGTAGAGGCCATGGATCTCGCCCATCATCGCCGCAAAGTCGGCAGCGGGCATTGCGGTCTTCTGGGTCTCCACAAACGCCCGCAGCTGGGGAGTCGGTGTGCGAATGATGCCCAAGGGTACCTCGCCAGCTTCGGGTTCTCGCATCGTCGCGATCATCCCGCAAACGCACCCGCAGTCAATGTCCCTGCGGGTTGCGAGGCTCCCTGCTGCGCAGCAGCCGTCTAGGGGAGAACGTAGCGCAGGTCGACAAACACCATCGTGTCTTCAGCCTTGCTCGGTGCACCCGCCGCAGCGAACCACGGCGTCCGTTCCACCAAGGATAGCTGGGTTATGACCTGCAGGGCGCCGTAGCTGGGGTTCCTCCAGAAGGTGTAGGTGTTCGCAAGGGTATATTCGTCGAGCGTCTTGTTGTTGGTGTTGGGCGAGCCCGGGTAGCCGTAGCCGACATATTGTCCGTTGGCCTGCTGGCCGTAACGCTGCCCAGACCCTATGGTGCTCCAATATGCAGAAATTGTGTCCACAGGCGCGACCGCATATTCAAGACCGACGAGAGAAGAGGTGGCCTTCAGGAGGCCTATGCTATAGGCCCCGTTCGTGCCCGGTCCCTCGACGACAAAGTCCGGGGCGTTGCCGCCGATATAGCGCCCACCGCCGTAGCTGTAGAATCCCGTGCCCAAGAACGTGAGTTCCTTAGTGAGCCCGAGACTAACCCCTGCCGAAACCCCCTCCCCTTCAGCAGTCGAATCCCTGTTCAGCGTGTTGGTATAGGTGTCGATCTTGTAGGAGCGAAGGACTCCGGCCGTCTCGAAATGCCATGGGAGGCCGTTTACGGCCTTCGTGTCGAAGGCCGCCTTGGCGACCACGTCGGGAAATGCATTGGGCTGCGTGGTCGCGGCACCCGTGTCTACCTCTGTCGCCGTGAATGCAGCCGGAAGGGCAACAGCGCTCCCGACATACTGGTCCGGATCCTCCACGGAGAGCGCCAGCGCGAACGAGTCTGTGGCGTGGTAGACCACGCGAACCTGGGCCTGACGGCCCCAGGTTAGGCCCGCCTGGTAGTTGCCGTCCATGTCGTTCGTGTAGAAGATGTCGGAGGTGACCGGCGAGATGCCGCGGCGGTTGGGTGTCAAAAGCGACCAGTTCTGGCCGAAGAGAAGCTCCCATTGGCCGTTCCTGAGGTCCGCGAAGTAGGAACGCATGCGAAGCGTGGCGGAGTTGCTCGCCACGCCCAGGTTGGCGGGGGCATTCCCGAGGAAGTCCGTCTCGACGTAGCCGAGGACCTTCGTCTCACCCACCTCAGAATCGATTCGGATCCCGAAGCGGGAGTTCTGGGCCGTAAACTTGGTCTCCGACAGCTGGCCCGTTGCGCTGTTAGCGTAGGGGATGGCCGTGAAGCTCGTGGGAAAGCTGCTGCCGGTTGCCCTGCTCCGGTAGTAGCCGGTAAAGTCCACGAACCCGAAAGGGGAGAAATCGGCGATTCCGATCCTAAACGCCAAGGGAGATTTGGGCTCGCCTTGAGCGATCACAGCCTGCGGCGCAGTCGCTGTGGCAGAGGCTAGAACGGGCGACGACAGCGCGGTACCGGCAGAGGCGACAGCCGGCTGTTGCGGGGCGGGGCCTGCAGCCAGCTCCAGCTGAAGACTGTCGACATCCTGTTGGGTGATAATGTGTTTGCGCACCAGAAGGTCGAGAAGCGCTTTGTTGCTGTCCTGTGCCAATGCCGCAGGCGCGGCTATGAGCAAAGCGACAAATGCAGCGAGGCAGGTTTGGGTGGTCTTTCTATGCATGGGTTGGAATAGAAAACGGTTGGGATCGCCAAAACCGTAGTCGAATCCTGTTACCCTGCGCCCGACTTGCGCATTTCAGTCTCCCACGGCCATTTCGGAGCCGTTTCACGACAATCATTGCCATGAGAACCAGGGAGAGGATACCCCCTATCATAATCATGAGTATCATGTTACCAAACATCCTAGCGTTCCAGGCTCACGGCCGATCTCCTGCCAAATGGGAATAGTAGCGAGTTCGCCCCTTCCAGTAGGGGTTATTGTATTGTGGAAGGACCCCGTCGAACGCCCCAAAAACTGTCTTGGTAAAGGCCCAGCACAGACAATGAGTAGCACACGGAGAAGGCATTGCCCTTCCCGGGGCATGAGCCCCACACGTCCTGGTTTTCCGGACGTTTGCACCTTTTCAAAAAAAATGGGCCTTTGGAAATCCGTCCGCCTAGGCAAAAACGCCTAATATAGGGCAACAAAAACAAGGCCCGCGACAGGAGGTCTTGGTGGCCTCCAAGATAAGAGGCTGTCGCCGCGACGAACCTCGTACCCCCGGCGACAATCAGACCTCGCCGCGTGTTGACAGGCAAGAGTATCCGCACCGACGACGCCAAGAAGCGGCAAACGTAAAGGGAGTGATCACAGACCAGAGTGTTCGCGGTTTGGTCCGTGGCCCCAGTCCCGAAAATATAGTGACAATCGCGTTATCTTTTTAGAAGTATAACGGATCACCTAGCAGAAACATTCAATCTCATGGTCCCGCCCAAGCTACGCCGCCACATCCCGCTGTTCTTCATTTTCGCGGCCATTGCTGCTACCAGCAGCCCTGTTTCGGCACAGTCGGAAACTTCGGCCGACCCGTTCACTACAGTTGTCGATGCGTGGACAGCTACCGTCCAAGCAGCGCAGGCGTCGCAGCCGAGCTGGATTACGCCGCTTGCAACGACGACGCCGAGGCTCGAACAGGAGTTTCGATATGATCAGGATTTCGAGACGCTGATAAAGGGAAAGGGCGCGATTGACGTGTATGGCGGTGGCAAAGGCATTGAGATAATTCCGACCGAGCAAACCGAGGTAATCATTACGATGCCACCCTACCAGGTGCGCACGGGCACGGAACCCTCATCTGGATTGAACGATTGGCCGGGAATTCTTGTAAAATATCGAATTATCAGCCGGAACGCTAAATCCGGCGACTATATCGTATCTGTGTTTGCCCAATACGGCCTCCCCACTGGGGCGCTCGTCCTAACAAACCACAACGATGTTTTTACGCCGACTCTGGCAGCCGGCAAAGGCTTTGGTGATTTCGACATCCAAGCTACCATTGGCAATGGGATCCCAATCCACGACAATTCCAAATCCGGAAGGTCAATCCCAACCAACATTACGGCCCAATATCATATCTCGCGGCTTCTTTGGCCTGAGATCGAAATGAACCGTACAGACTGGATTGGAGGCCAAAGGGGCGCACGTACCCAGACGTACATCACCCCTGGTTTGATAGTCGGACGAATCGTGCTCGACAAGCGCTCTAAGCTCATCATTGGCGCAGGGTATCAAACGGCAGTTTCGCGCGTCTATGGGCCGGGCCCCGTAACGCCAACATTCAACCACAACTGGCTCCTCTCGGCGCGCGTTACGTTCTGAGGGACCTTTCTGTCGTCTCACCAGCGACCAGCAATCTGCCCTAGCGTTCCATTTCGAGCTGACTAACCTACGGTCCCCGCTAGTTGATTTGGCATGCGCAATCGTTTGCCAGAGCTGGAGCCCCGTCTGCGGTTTCCGTCTTCGACGAGGCGCGCTTTCGGACCGGGTAAGGCCGATCTACTCCGCCACATTGTGGCGACAGGTTCCATAGCTCAGTCTGCCGCCCAAATGAAGATGTCCTATAACAGGGCGTGGCTTCTGGTCCGCGATATGAATCGGCTATTCCGTGAACCCCTTGTCACGGCCGTACGCGGCGGTAACGCAGGCGGGGGTGCTCTGCTCACTCAAACAGGCAAAGAAGTCCTTAAACGGTATACCAGAATGGAAGCGGCCTGCCGTAAGGCTACCCGTCCCGAGTGGAGAATCCTTCACAGCAAACTGCGATTCTGAATACGGCTCAGATTTCACCACCCACAGCAGAGGATTTCCTCGCTGCTGCATGCAGAACCTCAAGCCAGCTTCTGCTTTAAGCTTGATCGCTCCCATCTAGGAGCCGGACTGGACATCGCTTCAGCATTCGTCCCGCATCTCAACCAACAATAGCGGTTTCTGATTGTCGGCACCGCCGCCACCCTCTGGCGCCGCAGCGTCAAGGCCCCATCCTGGACCTTCCCTATCTGCCGATTGTCTCTCATGCAGCGGGCCACAGATATTATTAAACCAAGTCGGCAGTGAGGCGCCCGCATCAAGATTCCAAAAAATCGATTTCAGAAATATTAAGACTGATATTTCCCCCCGAATGGCTTTCGTCGCGTGCACAAGAAACCGCCCGTGAGCGCGAGCACACGGGCGGCGTATTAATACAAGTACCTTAAGGATTTATCAGGGAAGAACGTAACGCAGATCCAGGAAGACCATCGTCGCATTGGCCTTGGAAAGTGCGCCGGGCGCAACGTACCAGGGCTTGCGATCGGTGTAAGAAACCTGGGCGATCAGTTGGAGAGCACCGTAGCTCGGGGTTTTCCAGAAGGTGTAGGTATTCGCCAAGGTGTATTCGTCGATCGTCTTGTTCTGGCTGTTCGACGAGCCCGGGTAACCATATCCCACGTAGGCTCCGGTCGAGAGCTTGTCGAAGCGCTGGCCGAATCCGGCAGTGCTCCAATAGGCGGACACGGTGTCGACCGGTGCGACCACGTATTCGAGGCCGAGGATGGCAGAGGTCGCCTTAACAAGGCCGATGCCGTAGTTTCCCGTGGAATCGGGCGGCAGGATAACAAAGTCGGGACCGAGACCGTTGATGTAACGGCCGCCGCCGTAGCTGTAGAACCCGGTGCCGATGAATGTAAGTCCCTTCGTGAGTTCGAGGCTAACGTCTGCGGAAACTCCGCCGCCCTCGGCCGTGGAGTCCGTGTTGATCGTCGAGGTATAGGTATTGACCTTGTAGGACCTGACGAGACCGGCGACCTCGGCGTGCCATGGGAGGCCGTTGATCGCCTTGGTGTCAAAGGCCACTTTGCCAATGATGTCAGGGAACGCATTCGGCTGCGTCGTTGCCGCCCCGGTGTCGACCTCCGTGGCCGTGAAGGCCGACGGGAGAACGACCGCGCTTCCAACATACTGGTCGGGATTTTCAAGCGACAGGCCAAGAGTGACTTCGTCCGTAGCGTGGTAGACCACGCGCACCTGAGGCTGGCGAGCCCAGGTCAGCCCCGCCTGGTAGTTCGTGTCCATGTCGTTCGTGTAGAAGATATCGGACGGTAACGGCGAGATTCCCCTGCGATTCGGCGTTAGCATGCTCCAATCCTGGCCGGCCAGGAATTCCCACGGCCCGCTTTTCAGGTCTGCAAAGTAGACCCGCATGCGGAGCGTGTCCGAGTTGCTCGATACGCCGAGGTTGGTGGGCGCGTTGCCCAGAAAGTCCGTCTCCACGTAGCCGAGCACCTTCGTGTCGTTGACGGTCGAGTCGACCCTCAAGCCCAGGCGCGAGTTTTGTGCGCTGAACTTGGTCTCGGAAAGCTGCCCCGTCGAGCTGTTCGAGTAGGGAATGCTGTTGAACCCCGTACCGATGGCGCTTCCCGTCGCCTCGTTGCGATAGACTCCTGTGAAGTCCAGGAACCCAAACGGAGTGAAATCGGCGATGCCTATTTTAAAGGAAAGAGGGCTCTTTTGGTCGGTGCTGGCGACCACTCCCGACGGCATCGCGGAACCGGAGGTTGCCGCGGCAGGTGCTGCTGAGGGGGCAGGCTGGGAGGCCGCGGTAGCGGCAAGCTCCTGCTGGAGGCTCGCGACATCCTGCTGGGACAAGACGCCCTTCTTCACCAGAAGGTCCAGTAGAGCCTTGTTGCTGTCGTCGGCGAACGCCGCGCCTGCGGTAAGGGATGCTGCGACGATTGCCGCGAGCCAAACTCGAGATGATTTGTGAAGCATGGTATGAAACGGTGGATGTTTGGAGACCGTACCTTTGTAGCCGCGCCATGTTACGGACGTGTGGCGGCCGGGTGACGAAGGCGTCAAGAACCCAGGAACCCTGTGCGGGACCCCCCAGGCGGGCGGCCCTAAGTCGTCTAGGCAGTCGCGACAAGCAGCTGGCAAAGATGCGCAGACGGACACGAGCAGTAACGTTCTTTGGGTCAGCCCTTTATCCCATTTCGGATGCGGACTTTCGATCAAAGGCGATTAATGATATTTAATCATTCTAGCACCGCTGTACAACGAAGCGGTGCTAGACTTTCCCCACGATGCGTATCCTGGTGATTGAAGATGAACGCAAGGTCGCCGAAATGGTGGCCCGGGGCCTGAAGGCCTCCCGCTATGCCGTAGATGTGGCCGCTGACGGCGAAACCGGGTGGGCAATGATCAATACCTATCAGTACGACTTGGTCATTCTCGACCTCATGCTTCCGGGGATAGGTGGCCTCGGTCTCTTGAAAAAAATACGGCTTAGGGACCTCGCCGTTCCGGTCCTGATCCTCACGGCCCTAGACGGTACCTCAAGCAAGGTGGACAATTTCGAGGCCGGGGCTGACGACTACCTCACGAAGCCCTTTGCGTTCGCGGAGCTTCAGGTAAGGGTGAAGGCGCTTCTCCGGCGCGGCCCTGTAAGCCACAACAGCATGATTCGGGTCGACGACCTTGAAATAGACCGCCTCAGCCAGATGGTCCGACGCGCCGGCAAGCGCGTGGAGCTCACACCCAAAGAGTATGCGCTTCTCGAGTACCTCGCGACGCAGCCCGGACGGGTCTTTTCAAGAACGATGATCGTCGAGCACGTCTGGGACCAGAGTTTCGAGGGACTGAACAATATCGTGGATGTTTACGTGCGGCATCTTCGGGAAAAGTTGGACGATACGCACTCGACAAAGCTTATCCGGACCATTCGTGGAATCGGCTATTCCCTTGGTGAAGGCTCGGGACCCTGAGCGGACCGCGTGATCCGGCTGCCGGCGCGTTGGCTTCGGCGACGCCCAGGATCTCAGGTCACTTTATCGCTCCCACCTGGTAGTCGAGCACCGCCTTTTCGATAAGGGTGTCATAGCGGGCGTTCACCTGGGTGATAGCTGCCGAGGTCTGGCTAAGCTGCGCTTCGCTCAATTCGATCACGGAGGAGCTCCCAACCTTGTAGCGGGCCTCGGCCAGATTGAAAGCCTCGGTGGCGTGCTTGACCAGCTGTTCTGTGGTCCGGAGGCGCTGCAGGGATGTTTTGAACCCAGCCCATGCCACTCTAACATCGCGGGCGACATTGTCCTCAGCCTCCCTGAGCGCCTCGTCCGCCACGCGTGCCCGAATTTGGGCCTCGTGCTCCCGAGCAATGAACGCTCCGCCTGCAAAGATGGGCACACTGAGCTGCAGGCCCGCCGCGGCGTAGTTCGCTGCCAGATGGCTATCGCGCCAGGGAGCATTGCCGGCGGTTCCAACAGCTGCGAGAGTCGGGTAATTAGCATCCTTCTCGGCACTGGCTTCGCTCAGAGCAGCGTCGCGCTGATCACGTAGCCTCAATAGGTCCGGCCTTTCCCGAACCGCAGCGTCTATCAGGGTGTCGATGTCCGGCTGTGGACCCGCAAGCTGAGGAACCTCGGTTAGGATGAATGCTTTCTGCCGTCGGTAACCCAATGCGGCTGAGAGCGAGGCCATGGACGACTCCAGCTGTCCTTCCGACTGCTGGACGAGGAGATCGGCTTCCTCTACGGCCACTTGGGCGAAGCTGAGATCCAATGCCGATTTGAGCTGATTGTCGGTCAGTGCCTTAACCTGGGACATCACAAGCCGCCGAGAGGAAAGGGTCTGCCGGGCAACCTCCAAGACAGTCTGGGCCTGCAACGCCGCAAGATAGCTGGTCTCCGCATTCAGCACAACCTGCTCCCGTGTCGCCTCCGCGCCCGCGGTCGCGCCTCGCGCCTCCGCCCTCGCGCTGGCTACAAGGTTTCCGGTTCGTCCGAAGTCGGTGATCAGTTGACTCACCACCACGCCACCCGCCGCCCTGTCGTAGATCGAGGGATTATTCAGCCCGCCTGCCAGAATCCTCGAGCCCTCCGTGGTGGTTCCCACCCCATTCACAAAACCGTTTGCCATGGGGAAGTAGCCCGCGCGGTTCTCTTTGACGACTTCCTGCGCCAGGAAGGCCTGCAGCTGGGCTGCCGCGTATTTTGGATGGTTCTTCTGGGCGATCTCGATCGCATCCTGCAGGGACAGGGGAATGGCGGGCTCGTCTGCAAGGGCGCTTGCCGATCCCAGAAGGGACCCAGCCAACACGCAGACCGCAACGCTCCTGGCGAATTTGAACAGGAGGACGGGGCCGGACTTCGGCCATGTCGTGGTCATACGCTGTGCGTCGTGCATAGGATTTTGCCCGGGCGATCTCAGGGGCCTGCGGGTTCCGTGGGGGCCTTGGCATAAGGGACCTCTTCCGGACGAACGTTCCTTCGGTAGCAGAGGTAAAACGCAGCGGGAACCAGGAACACGGTGAAGACGACCGACGCCACCATGCCCCCAATGATCGAGCGCGCGAGCGGCGCGTAGGACTCGCTGCCCGCCTCCAGCGCGAGCGCCATGGGGATCAATCCGATTACGGTTGCCAGCGAGGTCATGATGATCGGCCGGAGCCGGACCCTGGCCGCGAACTGCACAGCCTCCTTTAGCGCCATACCATCCGCGATCAGCCGATGCGTAAACTCGACAATAAGTATGCTGTTCGACACCACGACCCCCACCATCATCACAATTCCCATGAGGGACATGATGTTAAGGGTGGTGCCGGTCGCGGTCAGAGTAAGTAGCACCCCCGTGATCCCCGGCGGCACCGCCAACAGGATGATGAACGGGTCCAGGAACGATTTGAATTGCGCGACCAGGATCAGGTAGACGAGCACGACCGAAAGCAGCAGGCCAATGCCAAACGAGCGGAAAGAGGTGTTCATCGCGCCGACGATCCCGCGAACATGGATCACGACATTGGGGGGCGCCTTCGTGCCCGCAACGATCCGGTCGACCTGGGCAGCAACCCGGCTTAGTTCCTCGCCCTTGGGAGACACGTAGACATCGATCACGCGGCGAAGCTGGTAATGATCTACCTCGGTCGGCTTCTGGATCTCCTTTACGGAGGCGATCGTGTCGAGCAGGGCCGTGTTCTTCTGAGTGCTCGAGCGGACGGGGATGCTCCGCAGGTCAGCCAATGACTTGACCGTGTTTTCGGGATATTGAACCGTAAGCATGTAGAGGTTGCCGCTCTTCGGATCCACCCAGTAGCTGGGGGCGATCATTCCGTCGGAAGTGAGCGCCGTGATCACGTTGTTGACCACCTCGTGCTCGGAGAGGCCCATTTCCATCGCGTGGTAGCGGTCAATATTGAGCTGCAGGGAGGGAGCATGGGAATCCTGGGGTATGAACGCGTCGCTCACCCCGGGAAGCGCGGCAGCCTGCCTTCTTATGCTCTCGGCGATGGTGTTTGCCTCTTCGAGGTTTGTGCTGCTGACCTGCACGTCGATCGGGGCGGGGATGCCTTGGTTAAGGACGGCGTCAACCAGCCCCCCTGACTGGAAATAGGTTGCCAGCTCGGGCGTCTCCCTCCGAAGAGCCTCCCTTACCCGGTCCATGTACACGTAACTGCCGACCTTGTGTTCGTCCACCAGACTTACCTGGACATAGGCTGTGTTCGGAGCCGAGTTGCTCGTGTAGATCGAGGACAGGTCTGGTGTCGAACCGATGTTTGCCACGATGAGCCGCAGCTCGTTAGCCGGTACGATACCCCGTACGATCGTCTCCACTTTCGCGACTTCCTTCTCTGTAAGCTCAATGCGCATCCCAGGTGCGGACTTGAGATTAATGACGAACTGCCCGGGATCAGTCCTGGGGAAGTAGGCGAGTCCGACCGCGGGAATAAGGCTTAGGCTTATCAGGAATACTCCCGCGATCCCCACGACCGTGCTCAGCGGCCGGGCGAGAGCGAGCGCCTGCGCACGATCGAACCGCTTGAGAAAGCCATGGAAGCGCGCGTTGAATCCGTGGTTAAATCGGCCCCAGACAGACTGGGGCGGGATATTCGCGCTTGCATCCTCTCCCTCGTGCGCAACCTCAAGCGACTTGATCAGCTTGGCGCAGAAAAGCGGCACGACGGTCATGGCCACAAAATAGGACGCGAAAAGCGAGATCACCACGGCCAGGGCCAGCGCGGTGAACAAAAACTTGCTGACACCGGCAAGGAACGTGACCGGGAAAAACACGACTGCCGTCGTCAGGGTGGCGGCGAGCACCGCAAGCGCCACCTCTTCCCCACCCTTCTCGGCCGCGACCTCCGGGGACTCCCCCATCTCCATGTGCCGGAATATGTTTTCAAGGACGATGACCGAGTTGTCGATCAGCCGGGAGAGCGCCAGTGCAAGTCCGCCCAGGATCATCGCGTTGATCGAGCCGCCACCAAACTGAAGGGCTATAAAGGTCGCCAGAAGCGATAGCGGGATCGACAGGAACACGGCAAAGGTCGCACGGACGTTGCCGAGAAAGACGAGGATCATGACCCCGGTAAGGACAAGGCCCATCGCCCCTTCGATCATGAGGTTGTTGATCGCAGTTTTTACGAAGACCGACTGGTCAAAAACGACGTTGGTCACGAGCGACTTGGGTACATCGAGAAGGTGCGAGATCGCCCCCTTAATTCCGTTCACCACGGCGATCGTGTTGGCCTCGGCGCTCGACTTAAGGATCGGAAGGTAGACCGAGCGCTGGCCATCGATTCGGACGACATTGGTCTGGATAGCTGAGTCATCCACCGCTTTGCCAATGTCCGCGACCATAACCGGGGAACCCTGGTACATTTTCAGCGGGAGGCGATTGATGTCATCGGTAGTCTCAAGCTGGCTGTTCGTGTAGAGGTTGTAGTCAAACGGACCCACTTTCACGTCTCCGGCAGGGAGGATCAGGTTGGCGTCGTTCACCGTGTGCACGACGTCCATGAGGCTAAGCTGGCGGGCCTCCATCTTCACGGGATCTAGGTAGATCTGAATCTGGCGGAGGCGTCCTCCAAACGGAGGGGGAATGGCGCAACCCGGCACGCTGGCAATCTGATTACGGACGTTGTATTGACCCACGTCATGGAGCTGGGTCTCATTCAGGCCGGCGCCTTTTAGGGTGACCAAACATACAGGTAGGCTTGAGGCATCGAACTTAAGGACTACGGGCGGCAATGTCCCAGGGGGAAGCCTCCGGAGATTCGCCATCGCGAGATTTGTAATGCTCGTGACGTCCGAGTCCGCATTCGTGCCCGCCTCAAAGTAGATCTTGATCAGGCTGATTCCCGGGAGCGAGCGAGACTCGATGTGATTGATGCCGCTCGCGAGTGTGAAGAACCGCTCGTAGGTCCCGGTTATATCGTTCTCGATCTGTTCCGGGGGCATTCCTGAGTAGAACGTCGCGACGACGACCACCGGGATGTTTACAGGAGGAAACAGATCCACGGGCATCCGTACGACGCTTGAGACCCCAACCACGCCCACCATCAGGCAGAGGACAATGATGAGATAGGGATACTTGATTGCGAATCGCGACATGAGAAGGGGCCCGGACTGCGGCTAACGCCGGCTCGCGTCGACGCCGATATGCTTTCGGAGTGCTTCCGGCGAGAAATCCGCCGTGCGACAGTATTCGCAGATTCGTCGATCGCGCTCACGAAACCCTTCAGCTGTAACCGCCACTTGCTCCGCCATCGAGAACGGGATCACCACGATCCCACTCTCGTCCCCATGCACCAGGTCGCCCGGGACGAGACGAAGGCCAGCTACCTCAACCCTGACGCCAATCTCCACGACGTGGCTGTATGCGTGGGCGGGCGCGATGTTCCCTGCGAAGGCCCTCAACCCTATTCTTTCGAAGCTTGAGCGGCCCCGGATGGCCCCGTTTGTCACGACCCCGACAAAACCCATCGCCTTTAAGATACAAGCATGGACGGGGCCAACCAATGATCCCCGGCCTGGCTTGGCATCCACATCCTCTATCGCCAACACGCGTGGATTCTTGTCTGTCTTCAACAACTCCCACCAGTCAGGGTGTTCCATGTAGAATGCCTTCTTCATGGGCGGCTCGGCAGACCGGACTTTGAGTGTCACCACCGTGCCGACCATCGGGCGAAGGCGTGGAGTCAGGCACCGTGCGCTGTTGTCGCTGAATCCCTCGTTAGCGAGCCTCACGCCGGTGGAATCCACGGCGTTGGCGACCGAGCAACTGTCACACGACGTAAGGATTTCAAAGATCCTTGGTGAAAGCATGGGGTTCATTTTGGGGCTACTGCAGTGTTAGGGGTTCTGTTTCCTTGGCCGTTACGATGTCGCCTGGGTGAAGGCCTCCTCGGTCACTGATCACCACACGGTCCCCTTCATTGAGGCCCGACCGGATTTCAGCCTTATCGGCCGTCCTTAACCCCACCGATACCGATCGCTCCCGCACCGTACCATTTGCATCGACTACCATGGCGGACGGGGAATCCCCGTGCGAGAGGGCCTGAAGCGGCACGGCCAAAACGTTTGTCGCCTGTTCCAGCGGCAGCACGATCGATGCATACATGCCCACCTTGAGAAGGCCGTCCGGATTGGGCACGTCGACTTCGGTGGCCATCGTCCGTGTCGAGCGGTCGATTGCGCCGGCGTCGCGCGCAATCCTACCAGAGAACTTCCGGTGCAGGGCATCTACGGCGATCTGAACACTTTCTCCAACCCGGATGCTCGGCGTCTCGGCCTCGGGAACGGGGAACCTGAGCCGAAGGAGGTCGTCTTCCTCGAGCTCGATGATGGGTTCGGAATTGGATGAGGTTCCCGCCTGGATGAGGGATCCCGTGTCAACAAGTCGCTTTGTGACAACTCCACTGAAGGGCGCGGTGATCTTCGTGTAGGCCATCAACGCACTGTACCTGTCAGACTCGGCCTTCGCTGAGGCAACCTCTGCCTCTGTGGCGCTATCCTTTGAATTTGCGTCGTCAAGGTCCTGTTGGGCAATCAGTCCCGGCTGGCTGATATTGACTCCCTGAATCCGGGTCGCGTTCAAATGCGCGATATCATGCTCGGCGCGCGCGCGCGCTTGGGACGCCACCGCGCCTGCAAGTTGGTCGCTCAACTCGGGTACCTCGAGCGTCGCAATCAGGTCCCCGGCCTTCAGCCGGTCCCCGATGTCGACATTGATCTGGCTCACGTACCCTGAGACCTTCCCGTGGATCAGGACGTCCTGATAGGGTTCGAACTCAGCCTGCAACGTCATCGTATTAGAGAGGGTCGTCCTCTCTGTTCTCGCCACGGCCACCACACGCACCGGCGAAGGATCGGGATGCCGCGAGCACGCTCCCGTGACAAGCAACGCGATCCCGGCGAGGACCACGCGTCCCTTTGAGGTGATGCCGCTGTTTTCTCTCCAAAGATTGGTCTTCATCGGGTTGTTCATAGCTCGTTGCAAATACGCTCGCCCCGAGCTCAAAGCTCCAGGGCCGCCCCCAGCTGGGATTCCGAGGCTGGGGCCAGCGGCAGTAGGACCCGGAATCGGCTACCCGTGCCCACCGTGCTCTCCACTTCGACACTCCCGCCGTGTGCGCTGCATATCGATTTTACGATGGCCAGCCCAAGCCCTGCCCCTGCCGAACCGGACGCACGCTCCTGTCGGACCCTGTAAAATCGCTCGAACACGTGGGGGAGTGCATCGGATGGGATGCCAACGCCCGAATCGGCTACCTCCAATACGGCCCATCCATTCCTCACCCCCGTGGTAAGGGCGATCGTTCCCCCCGGCTCCGTGTATTTTATCGCATTATCGAGCAGATTGACGATCACCTGCCTGAGACGGGAGCGGTCCCCATTAACAAAAACGGCACCCCCTGGCTCGCGGCAAAGCGTGATTTGTTTGTCCTCAGCAAGAAGAGCAATTTGCTCCGCTGTACTGACTGCGAGCGCCGAGAGATCCAGGAAAGTCGATTCCGTGAGAGCCTCGCCTGCATCCAGGCGGGAGAGTGCAAACAGCTGCTGGACAATTCTGGCGAGCCGCTCGACCTCCTCTAGGAGGCTACCCAGCTGCTCCCGGAACTCGGCCGGTGTGGCAGCATCCTTAGCAAGCGCCTCGAGCTCGCCCTGGACAATCGTTAACGGCGTGCGCAGTTCATGGGAGGCGTCGGCAACAAATCTCCTCGAGTTTCCGAACGCGTCATCGAGTCGCGTGATCATGTGGTTGAGCGCCAGGGACAGCCGTTCGAGTTCATCTCCTGTGTCTGGAACGGGAAGGCGCTCGCTCAAATTATGCTGGGTGATGATCTCGGCTTTGCCGGTGAGCTGCTCGACCGGCGCAAGGGCGCGCCGCACAAGGAGGTATCCACCGCCAGCGGCTAGGAGGGCCACGAAGGGCAAGCCCAAGGCAAGAAGCGTGAGCAGGCGGCGGACGAGCTGGTTGACAGGCTCGCCCGAGGTCCCGACCTCAACCAGGTAGGACTTCCCTCCAACAGTGCCCGCTGGGAAGGTTGCAATAAGAAGCGTCCTGCCTTCCGGGAGGACCTCAAGTCGGGTCGCGCGCCCGGGATTGGCCGGCCCCACGCTCA
>Ga0302155_10001947_pt1 | contig 14473 bp, 10 predicted proteins | sample I_Bog_N3_1_FD_193508 | JGI IMG/M metagenome (GOLD analysis project Ga0302155, IMG submission 193508) | Peat permafrost microbial communities from Stordalen Mire near Abisko, Sweden - I_Bog_N3_1 | ecosystem: Environmental > Terrestrial > Soil > Wetlands > Peat | place: Sweden: Abisko, Stordalen...
AGGACTGGGCAATGTAGCCGGCGACCAGATGAAGGCGGCGAGCGAACTGGGCGTTCCGGTCGTCGGAGTGGGCTTGCTTTATGGGCAGGGATATTTCCGCCAGGACTTCGATTCGGAAGGCCGGCAGCAGGCGCTCTATCCAGTCAATGATCCGGGGCAGTTGCCCATCCGTCCGCTCCGACAGCCAAATGGCGAGTGGTTGCGGTTGCAGATTCAACTTCCGGGTTCAAACATCTGGCTTCGCTGTTGGGAGGTGTCAGTTGGAAGAGCAAAGCTGTATCTTCTCGACACCAACGACTTTGCCAACACTGCCGCTCATCGCGGCATCACCAGTGAACTCTATGGCGGGGACGCAGAGATGCGTCTGAAGCAGGAGATCGTCCTCGGCATTGGCGGATGGCGTTTGTTGCGGGCTTTGGGGCTCACCCCTGAGGTCTGTCACCTGAACGAAGGGCACGCGGCATTCGCCGTGTTGGAACGGGCCCGTTGCTACATGGAGGATCACAAGAAGCCGTTCGACCTGGCCATGAATATCACGCGCGCCGGAAATGTTTTCACTACGCATACCGCCGTGAGTGCAGGCTTCGACCGCTTCGATCCCAGGCTCATTCGCACCTATCTAAGCCACTATGCAGTGGATGAACTCAATATCTCCGTGGATGACCTGCTCGCCATGGGAAGGCAGAATCCGGAAGACTTTTCAGAGCCCTTCAACATGGCCTACCTCGCGGTACACGGCAGCGGTCAAATCAATGGCGTCAGCAAGCTGCATGGAAAAGTGAGCAGGCAGATTTTCCAAATATTGTTTCCTCATTGGCCGCAGCAGGAAGTCCCAATTGGGTCTGTTACGAACGGCGTTCATGTACCGACCTGGGATTCAGCCGAAGCCGATGCTTTGTGGACCTCCACCTGCGGAGCCAAGCGTTGGCGCGGAGATAGCCCGGTCGAGGATGACATTCGCCACATCTCCAATCAGCAGTTGTGGCAGTTGCGAACGGCTGGACGAAAGGGCCTGATCGAGCGTACGCGGAAGCGGTACCATTGCCAACTCGCCGCCGAAGGCGCAGATCCATCGATTGCCGCCGGCATCTTCGATGAAAATGTGCTGACCCTGGGATTTGCTCGCCGTTTTGCCACCTATAAGCGCCCCAATCTTCTATTGCACAATACCGAGAGGCTACTGCGGCTGCTCTCCAATCCACTGTGCCCTGTTCAGTTGATCCTTGCCGGAAAAGCTCATCCCCAGGATCGTCCTGGGCAGGAGCTAATCAAGCAATGGAAAGACTTTATCAAGCGCCCCGAAGTAAGAAAACATGTGGTCTTCCTCAACGACTATGACATGATGCTGGCCCAGGAGCTGGTGCACGGAATCGATCTTTGGATCAACACGCCCCGGCGCCCCTGGGAGGCCTGCGGAACCAGTGGTATGAAAGTCCTCGTCAATGGCGGGCTCAACCTTTCAGAGTTGGATGGCTGGTGGGCGGAGGCCTATGCCCCAAACCTCGGCTGGGCCATAGGAGACGGCCAGGAACATGGCGACGACCCCGCCTGGGATGCCAAGGAAGCAGAAGCTCTGTATACCCTGCTGGAATCCGAAGTGATTCCGGAGTTCTACCAGCGCGATGAATCCGGGATGCCAGGCAAATGGCTGGAACGCATCCGCGAAAGCATGGCGCGGCTCACGCCAGAGTTCTCTTCAACGCGCGCAATCCGCGAATATACAAAGAGTCATTACCTGCCTGCCTCGGCACGCTATCTTGATCGCGCATTGGACGATGGTGCGATCGGCTCGAGCTTGCTCCAATGGAAGCACGACCTCGATCGGCATTGGAGTACTGTGCGATTTATCCGTGTGGAAATAGACACCCACGATGGGCAGCACTTCTTCCAGGCGTACGTTGCTCCGGGTTCCCTCACCCCAGACCACCTGAGAGTCGAGTTGTACGCTGACCCCTCTCGCGAAAACGGCTCTTCTCTTGACGCGATGATCGCTTCTGGACCCTGCTCAGATATGCCGGGCGCTTTCACTTATTCAGCTCAGATTTCTGCAACTCGTCCCGCAAGCGACTACACCGCGCGAATCGTTCCCCATCATCGCAAAGCATTCGTCCCGCTCGAAGCGTGCCAGATTGTTTGGCAGCGCTAGCGATTCATACCTTTGCCTCAGGCGGGTCAGCGATAGCCCCAGCCAGTATCGTCTCCGGCAAGTCAAGGCGTGCAACACCAATTCGATTGTCCGCCATCCCGTAGTACACATCGAGACGGTCTGGATTTCCGAGATCGTCGCGCCTGTCGATCCCCGTAGGAAAAACAACATTGGCGACGGTCCCATCGCGCTCCTCCGGAAGCGTCGGCGTCAACACCGGCTGAACTGAGCGATAGCGAATAACACGCGGATGCTGCCTTGAAAGAACCATCACTCCGGCCGAGTAGCAAAGAGGATGACGACCGCCAGTAACCGGCAATTCGCTCACGCCGTGGTAAACAATCAGCCAGCCATGCTTCGTCAGAATGGGCGGTGTTCCCGCGCCAATCTTAAGCCGCTCCCACGGCGACACCGGGGTCGCCAGGCGATGATGAGACGTGAAGCGGGCCAGGCGGTCCGGTACTTGGCTCTTCAAGGCCGCCGGGCAATAGGATATCCAAATGCTCTCTCGATCGAGATCCACCTCGCGAGATGTCGGACAACAGGCAGTTTCCTCCGGCCGCGTGCCGGCGAACAGCGGACGGTGCAGCATACCCAGTTCCCGATGCCCGGATGAATTTGGAATCGCGACTGGAAACAGGCTCGCATCCTTATCGTCAACGTCTCCCAGTTCGAGACCATGCCAGTGCGCATAAGTCGCCAATCCCAGCCGCTTCCAATGGAAGAGGTCCTCCGACTCCGCCATCGCGATTCTTGGCCCCCGGGAAGAGAATGCCGCATACATCATGATGTAGCGCTTCAGCGGCTCGACAAACGTGACGCGAGGATCCTCACACCCACCGCCACCCGGCCGCAATTCATACTCGGCTTCGGGCTCCAGCGCGATGCCTAGGCGCTCCACACCCGTCGGGTCGCCTGCTTCATTGAACCGCACGCGCGCTATCCCGATTCGTGAAAAATTTCCCTTTGCAACCATCCGCGGAAACAGATAGAGTGCTCCATCGGGTCCGCGCACGGCTCCAGGATTCAGAACCCCCTCCACTTCATTCGGATTACCTGGCTCCGGCTCCATGATGATGCCAAGACGTTGTAACTTGAAGCCGCTCATCGAATCTCCTCGCCGCTCGCTCCATCAGCCGTCCTCACTTGTCACCCAGGCAGGCAAGGATCGTCTTGATTGCCACGTTGGTATCATCAGGCCCTTTTACGGGGATCGACACCACACCCGCCTGTTCCGCCGGGTAATCGTTCCCGCCCGGAAACAATGCATCGCCGATGTAAATCATTTCTTTCAATGAAAGGTGAAGCGTGTCCCGCAGCTTTCCAATGCCATAGGCCTTGTCAATGCCGGGCTTGGTCACATCGATTGAAGTGGCGCCGCCCATGCGGACGGAAAACTCTGGGATGAGGTTCTCCAGAATCGCTGTGATTTTCTTCCGTTTGGAAAAATCGGCATCCCACTTTTCCTTTTCTGACAGGGGTGCTTGCTGACCCAATGCGGAGTATGTGACCTGGCTTCCCCGGTCTTCAATCACCTCTCCCCACACCTTTTTGGCGCGATAGCCCGCTTGTTCCGCCGCCTTATCCAGGGAATCGACGATCTTCTTTTTTTGCTCCGTCGAAAGGTCCTCAGAATACAGTTCCGTCCATCTCCCGTCGTATTCAAAGAACTTCGTTCCGCAGGTTGGAAGCAAAGACAAATTCGCGAGCAGACTTCCCTTGGGCAGATCGGTCAGCAGCTGCTTCTCAAACTGCGCCCATGCGCCTCCAGAGATCACTGCCACCTTCATCATCCCCAGCAGGTCACGCAGCAGCCCCGCCGTCTGCGGAGCGAGAGACGATTTGCTGGGCGCGAGCGTTCCGTCCAAATCAAATACAATGAGCTTTTTCATTCATCTCCCAACCTGGGGTCCTGTTACATGGCGGATGTTTTGCACTGTCAAGGAATAGCTATCTCCAGCAGAGTTACCTCTCCGACGGGTTGAAACGCGCACTCCCCGACCTCCGCCGGCAAAAGCCAGACATCTCCCTTGCCCACCGCGTAGGGAATGCCATTGTGCATCATCTCGCCTGATCCCTCAATGCCAATCAATACCCGTGGCTCTGCCATCGCTCCAACCGTGAACAAGTCTTGACCGAGATATCGCCACAATTTGAAGGCATGGCAATCGAAGAGCCTCTCGCGCTCGACAGGTTTGGTCGTCTCAACAACGGGCGCAACCAGGCCACTGTTGCTCGCTCCAAACTCAATGCAGGCAAAAGCCTGATCCACCTGCAGCGGCCGCGCTTCCCCGGTCTTCGAGTCGATATGGCCCCAATCGTAGAGTCGAAATGTCACATCGCTATTCTGCTGAACCTCAAAAACCATGACGCCGTTGCCCAGAGTGTGAACCGTTCCCGCAGGGATGAAAACAGCATCGCCCGGCCCTGGGGAAATGCTCACAAGGTCATCCGCAATGGTCCCATCGTCGAGAGACTGCCGCAGGTTGCAGGCAGTGGTGCCTGGCCTCAGGCCAGCATAGATATGGCTTCCCTTTTCAGCTTCAATCACCACCCATGCTTCGGTCTTTCCCGTATCGCCCGCTGGAATCAGTTCTGGGTGCGCGTCACTGGGATGTACCTGAACAGAAAGCATCTCGCGCGCATCCAGAAACTTGAGCAATAGCGGGAAACGACGGAAGCGCGTAGACAGCTTCCCCATCAATTGTTCCCTGAATTGCTCCATCACCTGACCGAGCGTCCGGCCTTTGAGCAGTCCATTCGCAACCAGGCTCTGGTGATCGGTGCGGTCGCTCAGCACCCACGCTTCGCCGACGGGTGCATCTGTCGGCAGCGGCGCGGAGAGTAGGCCGGACAGCCGACGCCCACCCCACAACCGATACTCATAGATCGGGTCGAATCGCAGAGGATACAACTGTGCTCTGCCCATGGTCCGTTGTCCCTCCCATATCATTTGAAACTCAATTCGCAGCGCTCGCAGGCATCGCCTGTTGCCGATGTCCATTGGGAACCCATGCCAGGTCGCCGCTCATAACGTAGATAGCGAGTGCGGCAGCCATGAACAAAGCGCCTACCCAAAAACGCCAGTCACGATGCATGCGCCGCCAGTAAGGGCCAGGATCGGGTTCGCCAATTTCACTGCTGTTGCCTTCGGGGTTGTGCTTGTTTCCAGTCATCATTTCTCCATATCCGATGAGTATTCACCGCAGCGCGCAAGCTTGTTGCAGAGTGCGCGATGAAACAAAGCCTTCTGTGCCGCCGCAACGTTGGTCTCACGGCCATTCCAAATCTCTAACGCCGGCTGCTGAATGGCGCGAGCAAACGAGAATGCCAGCGCCCACGGCAACCGCGATTCAAATCTCAAATTCATCGCGTTCAGGCGGGCCGAGGCCAATTCCGCGGGTTGGCCGCCCGACAAGAAGGCTATCGCCGGCACCGCAGCTGGAACAGATCGCAGGAAGCAGTTCACGGTCGCCTCCGCTGCCTCTTCCAATGTTGGCTCGATCGCGCAATCTACTCCTGGAAGCACCATATTTGGCTTCAGGACCATGCCTTCCAGCAGGACTCCCTGCGCGATCAGTTCGCTGAATACCGTGCGAAGCATTTCCTCCGTAATCGCGGAACACTCTTCCAGCGTATGGTCGCCATCCATGATGACTTCAGGTTCCACAACTGGGACCAGACCTGCTTCCTGGCACAACGCCGCGTAGCGAGCCAGTGCATGTGCGTTGGCTTCAATGCAGCCCCAACTCGGAAGCCCACTCCCAATAGCAATCACGGCGCGCCACTTGGCAAAGCGCGCGCCCATCTGGAAATATTCCTGAAGCCGACTCCGCAATCCGTCCAAGCCTTCGGTGACCTTTTCGCCCGGATGGCCGGCCAGTTCCTTGGCGCCTGTGTCCACCTTGATGCCCGGAATGATTCCGGCCTCGATGAGGACTCTGACAAAGCTCGTACCGTCGTGCTTGATCTGCCGGATCGTCTCGTCGTAAAGAATGGCGCCGCCGATCGACTCTCCCAGCCCTGGGGTGGTCACAATCAATTCGCGGTAGGCTCTCCTGGCTTCCACAGTCTGCGGAATTCCAAGCTTTTCAAAACGCTTGTTACAGGTCCCGGTGCTCTCATCCATTGCAAGCAGGCCCTTGTGATCGGCAAAGAGCAGCTTGGCCGTGTCTTTCAGTCGTTGCGCATCCATTTGTACCTGCTCGCTTAATGTTCCCGTTCCGGTTTGCCGAGTTTGTCAGCTCAAGGCCATTGCTGCTTGTAACCGTGGATGCGCTCACAGCTCATCCCCAAGCGCGCAAGAAACGCTCAGTTGTTCCTCAACTGCCATGACCACTATCCGAGAGATCACAACCGGGAGTCCGGTCAATTATGACCAGAATCCATGCTGCACTTTGTTTAGAAACGGAGTAACAGGTTCAGTGATTCAACGCTCAATGCCCCAACCACGAGCTGAGACCCCTTTGATGCACTCGGGCTGCCATGTGCACGATTGCTCAGCCTCTTCAAATTCAACGTGACAGCATCTAGATGCGGCAGGCAGAATCTTTCCTCGATGATGGTGAACACAATGCCTCAGAGCAACTATGACAATGCGGCGGACCTTCCTATCCACGCAGCCCACACCGTCGCCGCAGCCGCACATCACAGAGGCGATCACGAAGCCGCGGAAGAACTGAGTTCGAAGGCCCAGGATTACTCAACAGCAGCTGCTGAGAAGTCCCTTGAGCCCGCAAAGCAAAGCACGCCCCTCTCAGGGCATAATTCATTTTCAAACGCGATCTTACAATTACGGGAGACATGCGGAATGGCCCCTTCAAATACCTTTTTGGACTCGCAATCAAACCGTCTCATCTCTCCCGAAGCGCGGCACAGGATCTTCGGTGTTGATTCAGCTTCCTCTCTTCAGTTGGCGCCCCGCCCACTGCGCCCGGTCAGGATTGCAGTGATTGGCAACCACCTTCCCAGACAGTGTGGAATTGCGACTTTCACAGCAGACTTGTGTAATGCGATCGAATCTGAATACGGAGCCGCCCAGCTCTCAGTCGTGGCCATCAACGATGGGCAGTCCTCCTACTCGTACCCCGAGCGGGTACGATTTGAGATAAGAGAAGACGACATCGAGTCCTATCGATCCGCCGCTGACTTCTTGAATTCGAGGAATGTCGATCTCGTCTGCTTACAGCATGAATACGGAATCTTTGGAGGCAAATCCGGAAACTACATCCTGGAGCTGCTGAAGCAACTCAAGATGCCGGTAGTCACAACTCTGCATACCGTACTCCGTGAACCGAACCTGGACCAGCGGGTTGTAATGCACAAGATTTGCGCTCGCTCCGAACGCCTTATTGTCATGAGTCAATACTCATCTCGTGTCTTGCAGGAAGTCTTCAAGGTTCCGGCCAATAAAATCGAACTCATTCCTCATGGCATCCCCGATCTGCCCTTTGAACAACCGGACGCTTACAAACAAGCGTTCTCTTGCCAGGGCAAAAGTGTGCTTCTCACGTTTGGGCTTCTCTCTCCCAACAAAGGCTTCGAAAGCGTTATCCAGGCCATGCCGAGCATCCTCGCCAGTCGCCGTAACGCCGTCTACATGATTGCAGGCGCCACTCACCCGCACATTCGCGCCCGTGAAGGGGACCGCTACAGACTTGAGTTACAGGCCCTGGCGAAGAAACTGGGAGTGGAACAGCAGGTCCTGTTCGTCAACCGGTTTGTCAATCCACGGGAGATGGCTTCGCTGGTCGGCTCGGCCGACATTTACATCACACCCTACTGTCATGAGGCGCAAGCTGTCTCAGGAACCCTGGCCTACGCCATGGGTGCTGGGAAGGCCATCATCTCCACTCCGTACTGGCACGCTGCGGAGTTGCTCGATCAAGGCCGCGGGGTGTTGGTCCCGTTTGAGAACCCAGCCGCCATCGCAGCAGCCACAATCGCACTCCTATCCGACGATGAGGCCCGCCAGGCAATGCGCGAACGCGCCTATCTTTATGCCCGGCCAATGATCTGGAAGCGGGTAGCGCAGTCCTATATGGCCGCTTTCCTTCGCGCTCGCGCCTACCGCGTGGAGCCGGTGCACATCAGGGTTGCCGTCCAGGCTAGCGCAAGAAATACCGAACAGCGCGTCGCGAATGGATGAACAATTGCACATCGGCTCACCGCTTGCGCAATCCTGAACCCGAGAGGAATTCGCAACAGACGCCCACCTTGCAAGGTACACAAATTTGCACACAAAAGTACCGCGCAATGCCAGGGCAAAAAGCATCCTGCCACTTCAACTTCCAGTGAATCGCTTCGTGCTGGGCGATCGACTTTCGTGACGGGCAGTGAATCCGCTGACGCCTACTTCGACACCCGCCCCGTAACAATCAAAACCTGCACCATCCTCAGGGCCCCGGCGCTCATAGAGTCTCTGCGTCGTTCCAGCAATGAGATTCAGCGGCCGCACTCATCCGTCCCGGCTGTTCATTCGCGGCAAGAGCCAGCAGTATGAGTGCCGCGCCAACATACGCAAGTGGATCGCGAGCCTGGCCAACAGCGCATGGGTTCGCTCTCGTCTCTGTGCCGTCTCGTCCATCTGCCACCAGGCGGAAGCAACCCCTCAATACAAAACACCCGACGGCTGAAAGAAACAAATCCCACAAGATTGCTCTGCATGTACGAATGCGGCTGGTGATTGAAGTCTTCATCGCCTGACGTTACTCCCAGCAGGCTCAGATGACTGTACACTCTTGCTCGCCTCAAAAGCCCATGTCCGCCAGGCCACGATTGGAGCGGGGCGCTCATCGGTGCAGGTTGCCGGGCTTCGGAATCGGACCGGGGACCCGCGTATTGTCCCCTTTTGAGCAGCTTGAATCCCACAAGCCGTGTCAACTGTATTTCAGTTCGTCTTTGGAACGATCAGGCGAAGCCACGAGCGGAAAGGCCAGGAAAAGAAAATGGAAGAACCTCGATGCAGAATGGTAGCAGCCGCGGCGGAAGACTCTTGTCGCTCGAGCTTCCTCGACAGTGCACTGAATGTCACGCACGACCCCAGGTATATCTGCCTGCACCGCGGAGTGCAGGTCGAAGTTGAGGATAGCCGGTGCGGGCCCGTTGCAATTCAGATGGAAGATCCCCGGTGCAATGACCTCTCCTCGAAGTGGTGACCTGGACTCCTCATTCATTCAATCCGATTCCGTTCTCAACACTTCCCTGCAAAATGCTGTGCGCCCACCAGGTCCGCGCCGACACAGAGTGTTGGGTCCGCCTTCCGGCGAACCCGCTCCAGAGGCATTATGGAAGGGCAATTGTGCAGAGGGGTTTTGCGGGGGCATAAGAGGGATGCGGAGAACTGGTTATTGCGCGGAATTGTTTGAGGATGCCTCTTTGATCGAAGAATACGAAACCACCGAGTCTCTACACTGTGCTTTCTGGCTCACAATTGCCAAAATATTTCCAACCGCATCGTTGAAGGTCCTCGATTCGTATCGGGAATCCATGATGCTACCTGACTCAGGCATGCTCAATTGTTCGCCAAAGCGACAGAAGGAGGACAAGCCATGCGACAGAGTCGGACCGCCCCATTCCTATTGGCGCAGCTTGCGTGTAGGTCAAAGTTGCTCAACGGGTCGCGAAGCTTCAGGTCACAATAGGTTATGAGGAAGTCTTGCATCGGCCTGGTCCTCCTTTTCTGCATTGCAATGCCCCATACCGTGCAAGCGCAGGTTGTGGTGGTCGTGCATCACCGTCACCATCGCCACTATCGTCACCATCACCCAAGTCTTAACCAGTAATCCATCAATCGACAAATCACGATCGCACCAAAAACATGGGAGGTTAACATCCAATGGAACAATCAGTATTCGAACACGTAGGACAGCAAATTGACGATACAACGCACAAGGCCGCCCGGGCAGCATCTGCTGTTGCAGACGCGCTTGAAGACAGTGTCCTGGCTGCCAGGCGCGCGGCAAAAGATAGCGCCGACGCCGCGACAGAGCTTCTGTACAACACAAAGCGGCGCCTGCAGCGACATCCTCTTGAAACCGTCGCAGTGATATTTGCGGTTGGTATTGCGGCTGGCACCGCGATCGGCTGGATGATGAAGCGGGGGAATTCTGGTACAGAGGACCAATAACATCGAGTACTCTCAACATCCCGGATCTGGCCACCCGGCAATTCTGTCGACGACGATCTCGGCAGTCTTCGCCGGTGCCGGCTTGTACTCGACTCTCTTTGTCGAACTCTGTCGAATCAGATGCTGGGATAAATCCTGGGTCCCGGTTTTTTCAGGCGGGCTGGTTCGAGCGGTTCATCATGACCCCGACGCCTGCTATTCATATCATTCGCATGAATGAAATCCCTTTCTTCCATATCCGCCCAGGCTGACCGCTGCTGACCGCGACTTGCGCATCATGGCCTTCGGAGCTTGGTTCCGTGGGCACTCCGGTAGGCGTACAGCAACGGCTGATGCGTCACGCGGACATCCGTACAACCATGAACATTTACTGGGATGTTTTCACGCCGGATATGACCGAAGCGCAGAACAAGATAGTTGACCTTGCGCTCAACCGCACGGGAGAGTCACGGGAAGCAGCCTAACCTAACTTGTTGATTCTATGGTGGACGCGGTAGGAATCGAACCTACAACCTGTCGGTTAAGAGCCGAATGCTCTGCCAGTTGAGCTACGCGTCCGTTCGATCGGTGGTGCCGTACCGCAGAGGACTATGCGGACAGCTTGCGAAGGGCGGAAATTTCACCTTGCCACTTGAAGAATATAGCATAAACGCCGCTGAATATGAAGGCCCTTGCCGGAACCGTGATCGCTAACCAGGATTGGCTTGAATGACTTAACCACCAAAAGGCTAGAAGCTGAACGCCAGTCCCCCGCTGATGCCCCGCTCGGCCTGCGCAAACACAAGCACTGAGCCGTCGGCAAGCACATACGGCCGGTAGCCTTCGGCCAGCAGATTGCGCAGGTTCAGCAGTGCGTCAATGCTGCTCGCGCCGTCCCTGTGGTGGTAAATCGGCTGACGAAACTGCATATTCAGGTACGGATCGGCTCCATCCGGCGAGAACTGCGCAATCGATGTTACCGTATTCTCCGGCTGCCAGCGGTAGGTCGCCCGCCAGCGCGTTCCGCTGCCTTCAAGCGTCCCAGAAAGAGAGATCGAATAGGCCTGGGCGCGTCGCGGATGAGCGGAACCAATCAGTCCCGCCAGCGACACCGCTTGACCGCCTGGCTGAGTCGTGCCAGAAAACACCAATGCATTCCCGGTCGCATAGCTCACGCGAATCTGGCTGTTCCCCGGCAGCCTGTGCTGCAGTGTTGCCTGCACGCCCGAGGATGAAAAGCCTGGCCCAGCCGTCCGAACAAGTCCGCTCTCCGGGTCACGCAGCAATGCAGCCACCGGCGCATCGCCCGCACCAGCCCGCTCCTGAGCTTCCAGCACAGGGTTGTCCATCCGATCGGCATAAACCAGCAACGCTACGTCAGAATTATCCGTGCGCCGCTCCCAGCCAATCTCCTGGTGCAGACCGTGTTCCAGCGTCAGCCTGCCCTCATTGCTCACGGCCAACCGTGGAAGCCATGCCTCCGCCTGGCCATCGCTCGTCTCCTCCGATGCCGGAACAGCGGTTGCCATCCGATACCGCACCGTCGAATCGCCCGTGCGCCAGCCCACCGAAGCAAACGGAAGTGCGGCAAAGATCGTATTCGGCGAGTCCTGGCTGAATCGCGCAAACACCTGCGTCGACCCCGCTTCCGCCTCAAGCATGTCGCCCAGATTGATGGTCTCCGCGGAGCGCATGGCCGCCTCATCAAGCCCTTCGCTCGCTCCTGAATCCAACTCGGGATGAATCGCCACCGCCGCAACTGAGTCCACTGCCCCGGCAAAACCAAGATCCTGGCGGAAACCCAGCATCGACTCCATTCCCGCCGCCGAATCTGGATCGAAATCCACCTGCGCAAGCAGTTCACGGCTATTGGATGGCGTATTCTCCAACGACATTGAGACCCGTTCTCCGCTCTCGCCGAACGTCCCCTCCCGACCCGTAGCCACCAACCGAGCCTTCAGCTTCGGCGCCGTGCCCGTCCCGTCTGACACCACCACCAGCGGACCATCCTCCAGCCAGCGCAGCAACGGACGGTTCGCTGCCGCTCGCAGCGTCCACTTCCAGTCGTCTTTCTGAGAATTGCCGTTCCTTGGCTCGGAAGGCAGCCACTGCATCGCTTCGTAAAGCGTATTCAGCGTCAGGTTCACTACCAGGCCGGTCCGTACCCGAACGTTCTCACGAAGAGACGGAAGGAAAGTCGTGCCCATCGCCTTCACGGCATAGCGGCCAGGCACAACCGATGAAATCGTAAAGCGGCCCGTGCTGCTCGTCAGTACGCTCGCAATCACCGTAAGATCCGGACGCATCAACTCGACTTCCGCCCCGATCACCGGCAAACCTGAAGAGTCGCGCACCACTCCGGAGACTGTTCCGGGCATGATTCCGTAGACCGGAACGCTCCCTAGAGCAATCAGTGCTGCCAACAAGACGAGATGGTTCCTGCGAATGATCACATTCGTTGACTTGGAGGCGTTCCTGGCTAGAAGTGCTGACGAAACTCGTTCAAATTGAACTGACGCTGGCTCCAAATCTACCGTCCGGTGGCCCTGCTGCGCCCCACAATTACTATTCCACGACAAAAGGTGCCGATTGCGCAATCTCTTGTTTGGAAATTGTGTCATTTACTTTGATCGTCACTTTGTACTTTCCAGGCTGAAGCCCAGCCATGGGAAGAGTTTTCTCCAAAGTTAACTGATCGCTGTGCGGCCCTAAATCCTTTGAGTCCAGCTGCTTCTCGAAGACAACCGTGTTCGAAGTCGTGTCGATGATCTGGTAGACCACCGTCGCCTCGTTGCTCTTGGTCGCATCGTTGATCGTCAGGTTGTAGACCTGCATCCAGAAGTTAAGCTGCTGGTCCCGCTTGAAGCTCACCGGCGTGGCCCGGTTCTTCGCCACACGTGGGCAAATGTGCGTGTTTCCAATCACGCAGCTGCCCTCTCCAATATCCCGAGATGAGACGGTGTTCATTTCATCGCCAAGAATCAAAGAGGAAGTCGCCAGCTTCTCGTCGTGATAGGTGGGAACATCGAGGCTGCTGCCATAAAGCCCCATGTGATCCGGGTTGTTCACATCCTTGATCGCGATGTCGAGTCGGTAAAGTCCCGGAATCAGCGGCAGTGCCTTCCAATAGACAGACGGGCGATTCTGCGCCTTCTGCAGCAGTTCCGCCGGCTCTTCCACTGCAACCGTGGTTTCGTCGCTCTGCACCGTCTTGTGCGTCAGCGTCGTCACCTTGATCAGGATATTCACCACTCCCTTTGAAACCCCGTCCTTGGTCACAAAGGTAATGTCGCTGTTCTTCAATTGAACCGTGATCGGAACCAGCACCGTGTTGTCCGTGACCTTCACAAAATCCGTCCGAACATCAAACGGAAACACCGGACCGCTCATGATCTTGTGTTCGGAGATGAAGCTGTCCAGGTCGCTGAACTTGATCGGCGGAGGAGCAAATATCTTCGCCGCAAGCTCAATCCGGTCGAATTCCTTCGAGTTCTCCGAAGACGACAGCGGGCCAGTACCCAGGTTTTCCATGCCGCCCTTGAAACGGTCCGCCTTCTTTGCCTGGCCCGTCTCTTCCCACTGAGTCAAACCTGCGCCCGGTGTCCGCAGCAGCGCGTCCTTCTCGCTTCGGTCAATCGTGAAGTGGTAGTCGCCGCACTGGCAGGTGTCCACAAACTCCAGATCGATGTTCTCGCCCACGCCCTCAAGATACCGATAGTGCCACGTCTCGAACGGGAACGTCGAAGTCTCGCCGCCGCCCTCTTCCATCGGCCGCTGATACGCGCCGCCCGAAGGATGCGAGTCGATCGAGTCAGGCTTGCCATACTCAATGTAGATGCGCCCGCGGTCCGTCTTCCAGCCCGGCTTGCCTGCTGCAAAATGCTCATTCGCATACGCTATGCGACGATAATGCTCCTCGCGGAACTCGTTCTCCGGAGAGTCGGGGCTGGGATTCCGGCGCAGCCAGAACTGCTCGATGAATGCCTCGCGCTCCTCATCGTTCGTCAGCGTCTTGAACGCCTTGCGCTCTTCGTCGGTAATGATCCACACCACGTCTTGCTCGAGCCATGTCTTGTAGGCGCCCTTGATTTCCGTCCTCAGCGCCTTCTGCGTCTCAAACTGTTCCTTATCGGAACGCTTCCGCTTCAGCGGATCGGGTTCCTGGCTCTGATCGCCGGCTGCCTGCTGTGATTGCCCGGAAAGGGCAACCGCGGCAGCGC
>Ga0302155_10001949_pt1 | contig 14470 bp, 7 predicted proteins | sample I_Bog_N3_1_FD_193508 | JGI IMG/M metagenome (GOLD analysis project Ga0302155, IMG submission 193508) | Peat permafrost microbial communities from Stordalen Mire near Abisko, Sweden - I_Bog_N3_1 | ecosystem: Environmental > Terrestrial > Soil > Wetlands > Peat | place: Sweden: Abisko, Stordalen...
ATGTCCGTTAGCGCTGACAGTTGCGCGGCCGAATCATACGCTCAGTAGATGTTCGCTAGCAAGAAATGAACCACGGAACACTTCCTGCGGGCTCTCCTCCGCGCCATCCCGCTCCTTGGCGCTGGTAATTTTGCGGTCGTATAATCAACCTTCTTGACTCAGGGTCGATTCCGTTCCACAAGGTGAGTGATTGGCTGTTCGACTGAAGGACATCGCCGACGACCTCGGCATCTCATTTGTCACGGTCTCCAGGGTCCTGCGCAACCAGGCCGACGTGGGAGAGGCGACTCGCGCGCGCGTTCTGCAACGCATGAAGGAGCTAAACTACCGCCCGAACATGCTAGCGCGGGGTTTGGCATCCGGCAAGAGCTATACGGTGGGGCTCATTGTGCCGGACCTGCTGCATTCGTTCTTCGCGGAGTTTGCCAAGGGCCTGGGTGCCGGCCTGCGCAGACGGTCGTATCAACTGATCCTCGCATCGGCGGAAGAAGAACCGGAGCTGGAACGGCAGGAGATCGAAAACCTGCTGGCTCGCGGCGTGGACGCACTCTTGATCGCCTCTTGCCAAAGCACGGCCACCGGATTTGAATCTCTGTTGTCCTCCAAGACGCCGTACGTCCTGGTGGACCGTCTACTGCCGAAGTTGAAGGCGCACTTTGTCGGCACAGACGATGTCGCCGCGGGATTCATGGCGACCGAGCACCTGATCAGTCTGGGCCGGCGGCATATCGCACACATTGGCGGTGAACTCATCAGCACCTCGGTCGGCCGGCTAAAGGGATACAAGAAGGCGCTGCAGAAACATGGCATTCCCTTCCAGCAGGAGCTTGTCATTGTGCACGCACGACTAGAAGAGGCAGGTGACCAGATTGGAGCGCGCGCGATGAGCGATCTGCTGAAGTCGAAGAAGCGACCGGACGCCGTCTTCTGCTACAACGACCTCACAGCCGTTGGCGCCATCCGGAGCCTACTTGCGAATGGTCTGTGCGTTCCCGAGGACGTCGCAGTGATAGGCTGCGGGAACCTTCGTCTCTCGTCTTATCTAGAGGTGCCGCTTAGCTCCATCGATCAGTCTACGCAGCAGCAGGGAGAGGACGCGGCAGAACTAGCCCTGTCCCTGATCAGCGGCAAGAAGAAAATTGCTCCAAAGAGCTGGCTGGTGGAACCGAAACTGCTGGCGCGAGCCTCCACCCTCGGCAAGCGCTAAACAGAGCGCAGGGTGGAAGTTGATCTTCAGGTTGGGTATATGCGTGTCGTGCAACAGATCTAGAGTGAACAGGACACCAACCGCATCCACAAACTGCAGGATGTGGCAAACTTTGAAACCGGCGAACCCAAGCTGCGCCAGACATCCCTTGGATATCGGCAGGCGACAGGCTCTGAACAAGGCGAAGACCTCAATGCTGCTGGTACCCAAGGAATCAGCGACAGAGAAACTTGAGCAATGAAACAGGAATCCGCACCGTGCTGGGAGGAGCCTATTGTGCCAGTTTGGTTGTTATCTTATGGCCAGACATCCGCAAATGCTTTGGGATGAATGGCGGGGACGACGGGGCTCGAACCCGCGACCTCTGCCGTGACAGGGCAGCGCTCTGACCAACTGAGCTACGTCCCCAGATTGTTTTTCAACAACTTGGTTATATGTCACATAGAATCAAGCGTTTCGCAGCTTTCGCTATTTTCGCTCTTTTCTACCATTTCGCTGCTGTGGACTCAATTTCGGCCCTTGGTGGACACCACGTGGACACCAAGGTGGACACCAAAAACCGCCACCGCAACGACAGAAATAAGTCTATCAGATGAGCCGGACTTGGTGTCCAGTATCCCAGGGGTGATGTCTTCGAGCCTGGCGTCGGAGATTTCTTCGCCGCCTTGTGAACAGTCCGGTAGTGTTCTCTTGCATAGCCACTCAGATACTTGTTTACGATCTCCAGAAACGGACCACGCCTTGCTTCGTGCATTTGATTGGACAGATACCGCCCATAGTGTTCGCTATTTTTGAAGAATTTACCGTCGGGGTTGCTCTTCCGGCTAGTGCCCATGAAATGCTCCCCGCAACATGCGGTCATATGTTTCGTAGTGCCTTTGCTCCGACGACGGTGGACAAGAAGATTAAGCAAGTCCGCGATGCAGATCACTGCTTCGGCTGAGCGGGGCTCGGCAAGCTCTGGACCTGCATAGCCCATACTCCCCAGTCCGTCGGTATCGGATCTCCTGCAAGTCTCATTCCGTCGCTTGTATCGTCCAACAATTCCTCCAGCGGGTTGTCCGTTACGCTTCTGCTGACGACGCTATCGAACTCCAGGGCATGGTAGTTATTCAGCCGCGTAGAAGTTGTGAGCAGAAGATAGGTGTCGGTACCGAGCGGAGGTCCGACCGGAAACGGATAACCCGGCAGCTTGATGATTGGAGAGAGAATATCTACATCGTCCGCGGGGAACTTCGCCGCCGGTTGCGATATTTTATCCGGTGGAGCTTCATACGGCCACACGACGCTTCCATTCCCCTCGCAATCTATATTAAGTACATAAACCCATTGCGGAGTGGTCTTGCTTGTAGGCGTACCTGTCAGGTACAGATCATATTCACCAACGGGGGTTTTTCCATTCTGGCCGATATCCGGGCCGCCGCTTACCGGTCTCAACGCAAGCGTGTAGGGAAACTGCTGGCGTTTGCTGAGCGCTGAAGACTGCAGAAGGAACCATCCGTTGAGCTTCGCGAGCTTCACGGCATATTTGTTCAACGCTGCTGAGGTTGCATCCGTGGAGGTCTGATCAACCCACTCGGTACGCAGCGGATAGCTTGAACCTGGTGAGCACCCCGCACCAATCTCTTTCGGAGTTTGCACATCGCTATCGATGTCGGAGCGTTTGAACCACGCATAGGAAATGGTTTGACCGCTCAATTTGGAGCCCAGCACATACATGGCTTTCGTTCGATCGGTCGTCAGTTGCGCGGCCAAGTGAGGAGAATTGGCAGTGGGGGGAGGCAGCAGAGCCTGCACAATTTCGTGAGCGAGCGGCGGGTCAAACCAGACCACGCTTCCGCTCGACACACGGCCCAGCGCCTTGGCCGTCAATTTGGCCCCCAGATTCATTGGCGCTTCTGTTTTGCCGCGAGCACCTGTGGCCGTCTTGTTGTGGTTATAGAGTGTCCAATGCGATGACTCCCAGTAGAGGTGATAGTTCCAGGGATCCTCTTCTTTACTCGGATCAGCGACTAGCGTTAGATGCGCAGCATTCACAGCGGCCAGCGCATCCTGTATATCGGCTAAGCCAGGGTTTGCTGTCCCGGTATACAGAAACAAATCAGGACGCTGCCATGGAACGGCTGCCTTCAATTGCACAAGGTCTTTAGCCTTCACCACGCCGTCGGGCGTTTGAATGTGAGCCAGCGAACGGCCCAGCCCCTCCGAACTCATCACTTTTAGCTCAACCGGGGCTTCATTGCCCGCAGGCATCGTTGTAAAGATGCTTCCCGGACCAATGTCGGCCACGATTCCAATATCGAGCAGGACACCTTCGTTCGTGACCGAGACAACGGCTACGCTCGTGGGTCCATTCGCCACCGCTCCACCGAAGAGCGTTTGACGTCGCCGGTCAGGTGACGTATCCAGTTCCGGCTGCTGGTGAATGGAGTTGGGCGCTAATTCCATCGAGACCTGGAGGCGGCTGAAAACGTCGGATGCGGGCCGGTCTTCTGGAAGTGCGTTGAGCGCATCCACCAGCGCCGTCGTGAACGCGCCGTGCGCCGGATCGCGGGTCTGATCATCAATGGCCAACTGGTCCTTCTGCGTTGCCGACAGAATCAACACAGGTGTATTGGGGTCATCCTGAGGAAGTGTGGGCCGCTCCTCCTTAACGTAGGGATTCGGTGTCATCTCACGCTGATCGAACTCGAAGTCGCGTGGCACAAGCTTCCCGCTTAGCAGACCTCGGCCCAGGTCTCCAGAGTGGCAGGAATCAAAGATCGCCGTTACGTGGACTCCCTTGGCCACAGCGGCACGGTAAAAGTGGCGAAGATCGCGGCTGAAGATGTCATCTGCACCCGTGTACCAGTCATAAGGAACCAGCGTGTTTTCGACGTGGCGCTGATCTTTGGGGTCGTCCAGGAGGTTGTAGAGCTGTCCTTCTCCCTGGTCCTTTGGGTAGATGCGCAGAGACCCGTGCGACGACACGTAGAGAACAACGATGTCGCCTTTTTGGGGGATATCGACCAGGAATTTCTGCAACGCTTGCATGATGGCATCATGCGTAGCGGCCTCATCCAGCAGCACGTCCATGTGCGCAGCATCATTTGTGAAATGAAACTTGGTCGTCAGAATCTGACGCATCGCATCCACATCGTTGAGAGGTCCGGCGAGATCGTAATAGATCATGCCTGGCGCGTAGCGCCCGGCAGCCGGCACGCCAGCGCCCAGGCCCTGGATGTCTGCCGCGGGATGGCTGTACTTATCGATCCCAATCAGCAAAGCATATTTTGCCGGTGTCGGCTGCGTATTTTGCGCTGCGGCAGAGCCGGCAATTAGCCACGCCGCCATGAGCGAGTAGACAATTCGAGCGCGCATATAACTTCCTGTTCAAAACGCTAATGGGATGGGCCGTGGGGTCAACCTAGTCCAGGCCTGCATAAAATGCAACACAATTCTTCCAGTTTTGCCGTTGTTACGTGGCTTTCGTGATATTTTCAATTGCACCACGAATTCTCATTCCGATACGTCTCTGGAATCCGCCATCGCCGTTATTCCCCTAGGGAGGTCTACCCTTGATGCGCTCATATATCGGCCCCCGGTGTTTTATCACCGTTGCTGTTGTCGGCATGTGGATTGCGCAAGGCATGTGCGCCGCGCAGACGAATTCCACCCCTGCGAAACAGAGTTCAGCTGCGCCATCGGGCGCCACCGGATTTTCCATCGAAACCGAGATGCTGACCTATCGAGCGCTCGAATCGAACACGGAGGCAATCACCTGCGATGTCGTCGGTGTGATTAGTGGCATAAAACCTGATACCGATCATCCCGCGGATGGTGCGGCGTGTGCGGCTCCGGCCATCCCTCCCCAGACCACAGTCTTCTTGCTTCCATTTGAAAAATCCGAATTGGAAAGCTTTGCCGCCTGGAGCGCAGCCATGACGCAGATGGCGGAACTGCAGCGCAAAGCCGCAAGTCTCGGCTGTCCGGCGACCCAAAAGGTAACGAAAGCCGGCACTTCAGCTTCCTCTTTGAGTTCGTACCTGAGTCTTACGCCGGCTGGCCCTCCCCTAGCATTGGCGCAAGCTGCGCTTGGCCTCTTGGAATCCGAAGAGGCAACCATGGCAGTCAGCGGCAACATTGGGGATCTCGCGCTAATGAACGGCCTCGCCCGAAATCTAATGGCTCTCCACATCGCGGTGGTCACGCCTTCATCCTTGCTACCGGCAAGCCTCTCTGTGTCGGACGATACAACATCGCCCTTTCTCGCCAGCAAGAGCAGGACGCTGTTAGCCAGCGGTTGTCTCTCTGGCCTTACGCCCAAGACCGATCAAGCCACCCAGACGATTGCAGACATCACCAGCTTCATGGACTCTCTCGGTCCAGCGAAATCTTCCAAGACGACGACGCCTCCGACAACCGTCACGCCCGCGACGAATACAACCACTCAGGCACCTGTGAGTACTGCGAGTGCCCTGAGCGAAATCTTGCAGGCGGACGGTTGGGCGCAGCGGATGGGATACAGTTTCGACACCGATACAGGAAGGCTAAAGCAGCCTCAAGCTGGAAGCTATGTCCTGATGGTCAAGGCGCTTGAATCAGGCGGGTCGGTGACCGGCACAAGCAACATCCTAGGGGTGCGGCTTCGCTATAGCGGAGGTTCCGTGGCAACATATGCCTTATTTGCTCTGGATGGTGATCTTGCCTGCTCGGGAAACGTCTATGATTACGTGGGCCCGCTGAAGGGGAAAGATTTCGAACAGCGATTGCGTGAATTCCATATCAATCCGGCGCAGCAGGTGATTCTGCATAGCAGCACCTGCCCAGCGAGTGGTTCGGCGGCACCTGCGGTGCCTGCGTCAAATCCTGTTCGTTGAGCACGCTCTCTAACGATTCTCGTAATAAGGAGAGGTGGTTTTCTCGAGGAAGGAAGGGCATGCGCGTTCAGCGGCTGATCGGCTCGGCGGGAACTGCGCTGTTTTTGTTGATTGCTGCCGTCGCAGATGGGCAAGCGGCACATCGTGCGCGATTGATTGTTGAGACCGGACAGTCTCCGGTAAATTCCGTTGCAATCTCATCAGACGGCAAGTTTGTTCTAACGGGACACGATGACGATACCGCACGCCTGTGGGACGTAACCACTGGAATGGAGTTGAGGCGGTTCGCGGAACATACCGGTGGAGTGAATACAGTCGCGCTCTCACCCGACGGACACCAAGTCCTCACCGGCAGCAACGACGGAACAGCGCGGCTATGGGATGTAAGAACGGCCGTTGAATTGGGCTCCTTCCGTGGGTCTGGGGGAGTGAATGCCGTTGCCTTCTCGCCTGATGGAAGACGAATAGCCCTTGGTAATGATGGTGGAATCGCACAGTTGTGGGATGTAAGAACGTGTCTTATGACGAGACAGTTCCACACAGGGTCAGGCGATGTTCAGTCCTTGGCATTCTCTCGCGATGGACGGAGTCTTCTCGTCGGCATGAGTACTGGTGAGGCCCAGATGTGGCGCGTGAAAGGCGCAAAGAAGATGCCTCAGCACTTTGAGGGCGGTCTTAGCGTCGCATTTTCTCCAGATTCAAGGTACGTCCTGACCGGGGACATAAGCACTATAGCGAGATTGTGGGATGCAAATACTGGTGAAGAGCTCCGTCACTTTGACGTGGATACAGCGGCTTTATCTGTGGCCTTCTCTCCCGACGGTGGCACCGTAGTAACGGGAAACAGAGATGGATCAGTGCAGTTGTGGGATGTCAAAACAGCCGTGGAACTGCATCGCTTTAGTGGACATAGCTCCTTTGTAAATGCCGTGGCCTTCTCCCTGGATGGAGGCAAAGTCCTTAGCGGTAGCTCGGATGGCACAGCCAGACTATGGATGATTAAGACCGGGATGGAGATGGAGCGGTTTCAAGGTCACTCAGATGTAGTAAGCTCTGTCGCATTTGCTTCTGATGGAATTAATATACTCACCGGCAACGGAGGCAACGAGACACGGCTGTGGGATACATCGCTCGGAAAGCAGACCGAGCGGTTCATCGGCCACACTGCTTCCGTCAGTGCAGTTGCCTTCTCTTCCGATGGACATAAGGCTATCTCTAGCAGCCGAGACGAAACAACTCGACTGTGGGATATTGAAACGGCAACCGAGTTGCAGCGGTTTGAGGGTCATGCCTCCGGAGAATTGGGTTCCGTAGCCCTGTCTCCGGACGGCACCAGGGCTTTGACAGGTAGTAACGACAACACGGCCCAACTTTGGGACGTCAAAACTGGTGAGGCTCTCCAACGATTCGCAGGGCATACCTTGCTGGTTAGTTCAGTAGCTTTTTCCCAGGATGGACAGAAGGTCCTCACAGGCAGCTGGGACCAGACGGCCAGGCTGTGGGATGTCGCTACTGCTAAAACTCTCATGAAATATGAGGGACACACTATGTTTGTGAATGCTGCGTCTCTGTCGAATGACGGACATACTGTTCTCACAGGTAGTTCAGACACGACAGCTCGACTATGGAATGCTGAGACCGGGGTGGAAGTTAGGCGCTTTCAAGGGCACTCCTCGCCTGTCTATTCGGTGGATATCTCCCCGGATGGGCATACCGTACTGACCGGCAGCGCTGATAACACGGCTCGGCTATGGGATGTCCTGACTTCTGAAACATTACATGTGTTTGCAGGACACTCTGCGGGTGTGAACTCCGTCACATTTTGTCCTAAGCGGCAATGCGTTCTAACGGGTAGCGATGATGGCACCGCCCGCCTCTGGAGCACTGACACGGGAGAGGAACTGGCTGCTCTGGTTAGTTTTAGAGATGGCGGTTGGGCCGTTATCGATTCCTTGGGGCGCTTCGACACCAGCGACCTTGACGGCGATGCACCGATGCATTGGGTTGTCGATGATGACCCGATGCGGCCGCTGCCGCTGGAGATCTTCATGCGTGACTACTATACGCCGGGATTGCTGACGCGTGTGATGAAGGGTGAGACGCTGCCTCCCCTCCGGTCAATTGCAGAGATCACAGACCGCGTGCAGCCGCAGGTCTCCGTGAAGAGCGTAACGGCATCCGCGACAATACCGGAGAGGGTGGATGTGGTGGTACATGCGGAAAGTGACAGTGAACCGAATCGCGACGAACACGGCAATCCCATAAGGGATGCAAGAGGTAACATGGAAATGCAGTCTAGCGGCTTGCGAGACTTGCGGCTATTTCGCGATGGGCAGATGGTCGCGGACGGGTATCGCGAAGGAAAGCTCGATGATGGCGACTACGTCTTCCGCAATGTGATGCTGAAGAGCGATGCGAAGAAGGTGACGTTTACCGCCTACGCCTTCAGTACCGAACTGATCAAGAGCCCTACGGCGAGCCTGGACTACGAGATAAAGACTACCTCGATGACACCTCCAAGACGGCGGGCGTTTCTGTTGCAGGTAGGCGTGAACCACTATGCTGCGCAGGAATGCGATTTGAAGTATTCAGTGAAAGATGCGGAGAAGATGAGCGCCGATCTGAGTGAGCGGCTGCGCGCACAGGGTTTTGATGTCGAGGCGATAAAGCTGGAGTCGGTCGCGGAGAGCGATGTACAGGGTGCGGCGAAGGAGACGATTCATGCGCGGCTTGCGGAGATCGCTGCGACGGCGAATCCCGACGATGTGTTGTTCGTGAGCTTTTCCGGACACGGGTACTCCGCAGCGAATGGAACGTTTTATGTGTTGCCTTCTAACATCGAGGGATCGTGCAAGGACGCTGCCAATCTGAAGAATATGATCTCTGCCGACGAGCTCGCGAATTGGTTGCGGCCAATTGATGCAGGCGAGATGACGCTGATCCTCGATGCCTGCGAGTCGGCGGCGAGCGTTCAGTCCGGCGGCTTCAAGCCAGGTCCGCTGGGAAGCAAAGGCCTCGGCCAGCTAGCCTATGACAAGCGCATGCGTATCCTGGCTGCTAGCCAGTCGGACGAGGTCGCGCATGAGTATGACTACTTGCAGCACGGCCTGCTGACGTATGTACTGACACATGACGGATTGGAAAAGAAACAAGCAGACTGGAAGCCCAGAAACGGGACGATTACGCTGGCGGAGTGGCTCAGCTACGCGGAGTTTGCGGTGCCGAAGTTCTTGCCGTACGCGGCTATGACCTCGACGCACAGGAGCGCAGTGGACCGCTTCCGAAGCGATAACAATAAGACCATACAGATCCCGGCGCTCTTCGACTTCTCGAAAACCGATTCGCTGCGTCTTCAATAGCGATCGCTTTGATTGAAACAGTTCGTCCAGGTGCTCAAATTGTCGAAAAGGCGGTATGCGCCATGCATATTTCCGGGCGAATTCGCGGGAGGCAAACTGGCGTTATCCTGGCTCTCGCCTGTGTGTACACCATGGGTGCGTCTGGACAAGATAATTTGCAGCTTGTTCCTCAGGTTGCCATGGATGAAGTCCACTCTGTTGCCATCTCACACGACGGAGATCTGATTGCGACGGCGAGTGGCAAGGTGGTCACATTGTGGGACAGGGCCTCCGGCGATGAGGTGCGAACGATTTACGTTCCTACCCAGGGCCAATACGTGAATGCAATCGCCTTCTCGCCGGATGGAAGATCCATCCTGACCGGGAGCGGGGATCCAATCATCCGGTTGTGGGACGCGGCGACCGGGCAACTTCTGCAAAGCTTCGTTGGGAAGAGTGCAGCCGGCGTTACGGCAGTCGCGTTTTCATCCGACGGCCACTTCATCGTGGCCGGAGGCGGCGATTCAACCGCGCAACTATTTGATGTCTCCAGCGGCAAGGAGATCAACAGTTTCATTGAATCCCTCATCAATTCCGTAGCCATCTCCAGCGATGACCAGTTTGTCTTGATCGGCAGCGGGGCACAGACAGCCATCATGTGGAATGCATCGACAGGCGTGCAAACCGAGGCGTTTCGTGATGCAAGCCTTAAGGAGTACAGTGCCGTGTGCTCGGCGGTTCTCTCGCCTGATGGACGCATCGTCGTGACCGGCAGACAGAACGGTACGACGCGCCTCTGGGACGCAGCCACCGGGAGAATTCTGCGCACGTTGGCTGGTCATACGATGCAAGTCAATGCGGTAGCCGTCTCCCCGAATGGCAGGACTGTCCTCACCGGAGACGAAGACCACACGGCCCGGCTTTGGGACATGGCTTCAGGCCGCTCGCTGCACACTCTCGAGGGACACACAGCCGCGATCACCTCGGTTGCATTCTCTGCAGACGGCAGCTTCGTTGTGACCGCAAGTATGGACGCCACGGCACGCCTTTGGGATACAAAGACCGGCCGGCCGCTGGGCGTGCTCAAAGGTCATACCAGCATGGTTCGCTCGCTGGCATACGCTACGGACGGAAGCTCCATCCTCACCGGGAATTACCCCGGCACAGTGCGTCTGTGGGACACAGCGAGCGGCAAAGAAGTCACCGATTTCGGGCCACGCACCGATGGAGTTGAATCGGTGGCGCTATCCCCTGATCATCACTGGGTATTGACTGGCAGCATCCACAACGGAGATTCCGGCATTTGGGATGCTCAGACGGGACAGCAGGTTCGTACCATCCCTTCCGGTATCTTCGGCTTCTCCCACGTCGCTTACTCCGCTGATGGCAGCATGTTCCTGGCCGAAGGCGGTTCCGGCGTCGGCTTGTATGACATCGCCAGCGCAACTCCCATCCGTTCCTTTACTCGGGCGCCGTCCAACGACATCCGGGACTATTTCGGAGACGTATACGCTGGTGCAATCTCACATAACGCCCAGCTCGTTGTTACTTCAATCAGCGAAAAGGCTGCGCACCTTTGGAACGTTAAATTAGGTAAGGAGCTTCTTGCGTTCACTGGGCACACCGCAGGCGTGACGGATGTGGTCTTCTCGCCGGACGACCGACTTGTAGCGACGGCCAGCCTCGACAATACGGGCCGCCTATGGGACGTCGCTTCCGGGCAGGCGCTGCACACGTTTGCCGGACACACTGAGCCAATCAATGCGTTGGCCTTTTCTTCGGATGGCCGGCTGCTTCTGACTGGCAGTAACGATGGGACTGCTCGCTTATGGGACACAAGCACCGGTGTGCAGATTCGAGTATTCCAAGGGCATAGCGGCACTATCTCCTCGGTAGCCTTTTCGCCGGGCGAAAAGTTCGTCATCACGGGCAGTTCTGACTCGACCACACGAATTTGGGACACCGCCTCCGGCAAAGAGCTTGCCCGTCTCATGAACTTTGAGGATGGCGGTTGGGCCGTTGTCGATCCGAACGGCCGGTTCGACACCAACAATCTGGATGGAGGGGCACCTTTCGTCTGGGTAGTTAGTGATGACCCGTTTCGCCCGCTCCCGCTGGAAATCTTTATGCGGGAGTACTACACGCCCGGCTTGCTGGCTATAATCCTTCGGGGCGAACGCGACGAGCTGCCGAAGTTGCCCTCAATTGCCGACATCAAGAATCGCGTGCAGCCGGAGGTCAAAGTCCTCTCAGTGACGCCTTCGCGGAAGTTCCCCGGACAGGTTGACGTGGTTGTTCATGCCGCGAGCCAAACCGATCACAATGGCACCCGGGGCGACTTGCAGGACCTGCGTCTCTTTCGCGACGGCCAGATGGTTGGTAGCGGCTACGTGGATGCTGAGGTGCAGAATCAGGGAGAAACAAGCTGGCGCACTAAGCACGTGATTGGCGGATACATTGAGGGCACGCTCAAGGATGGCAACTATACATTCCACGACGTGCTCACGAAGAGCAATGAGGCAAAGACGACATTTACGGCGTATGCCTTCAACAGTGCTCTGATCAAGAGCGCGACCGCGAGCCTGGACTATGAGCATGAGTCCGCATCCATTACCAGTCCTGCGAAACCTCGCGCCTATCTCATACAGGTCGGCGTCAATCATTACGCGGCGGAGCAATGCGAGCTCAGCTACTCCGTCAACGACGCCGAGAAGATGAATGCCGATCTGAGTGAGCGGTTGAAGGCGCAGGGCTATCAGGTGCAGTCTGTGAAGCTGGAATCGGTGGCCGGTGGCGACATTCGAGCAGCCGGCAAGTCAGAGATCCAGAAACAGCTGGCGGCCATCGCAGCGCAGGCTACGCCCGACGATGTCTTCTTCATGAGCTTCTCCGGCCACGGTTATTCCTCGCCAGACCGCGAGTTCTACATCCTGCCTTCCAACATTACCGGCTCTTGCCACGCCGTGGATGTTGAGCTGCTAAAGAATGCGATTTCTGCTGACGATCTGGCAAGTTGGTTGCGTCCGGTCGATGCCGGTGAAATGACTCTGATCCTCGATGCATGTTTCTCCGCGGAGAGCGTTCAGGTCGGCGACTTCAAGCCTGGACCGTTGGGCAGTCGCGGCCTTGGCCAACTCGCCTATGACAAGCGCATGCGGGTTCTTGCAGCCAGCCAATCGGATGAAGTCGCTCATGAGTACGACTATCTGCGGCAAGGTCTTATGACTTATGTGCTCACCGTCAACGGACTCGATCAGGGCAAAGCCGATTGGAAGCCTGTCGACCAGAAAATCATGGTCGGCGAATGGCTGGCGTATGCAACCAGTGAAGTGCCGAAATTCGTGACGGAGAAATCGAAAGACGACGGTGCCAAGGCCGCTGAGGATCGATTCGGCAAGAGTCCTACATCCACATTCCAGATTCCAGCATTCTTCGATTTCGCCAAAGCGGATTCGCTAAGGCTGCAATAGCATCTTGCTCTGACAAATACTTTATGGGACACTCGCCGTTACGGAAACGGACTGAATCAGAAGAGGATGTGGATGATGTTCCAGTCACTAAGATCGGCGATCGTTGGTCTAATTATCTTCGTGATTACAGCGGGATATGCCGGGTCGCAACAGCATGTAGTCCTGATGCCGCAGCTCGGGATGGGGTCGGTCAATTCTGTGGCCTACTCTCCTGATGGGCACTTCGCGGTTACTGGTGAAATGAACAAGACCGCGCGGCTATGGAACCTTGATAGCGGGGTACAATTGCGGGCTTTTACGGGCCATGGAGGACCTGTGTATGCCGCTGTTTTCTCGCCAGACGGGAAGAAAGTACTGACCGGCAGTGGTGACCATACGGCGCGGTTGTGGGATGTGGCTACAGGGAAGTCTATTCGAACATATGTCCTCGAAAGCGAAGTTCGCGCGGTTGCATTCTCGAAGGACGGCCAACACCTTCTTACGGGCGGCTTTGACCAGAAGGTCAAACTTTGGGAGACCGAGACCGGTAATGTTGTGCGCACTTTCGAACCAATTAGAGGCGCTGTGAGTTCGGTGGCTATGTCAGTGGATGGCAGTTTGGTTGTGACGGGCGATTGGTCCGACGCTGCACAGATCTGGGAAGCCCAGACGGGAGCGCTGTTGCACACTCTGGTTGGACATACAGACCTAGTGAATTCGGCGGCGATTTCTCTTGACGATCAGCTCATCGCGACCGGCTCCATGGACCATAAGGTAAAGTTGTGGTCCGCAAAAACTGGCGAATTGATGCATACCTTCACAGAGAAAGACGCAGTTAATAGCGTTTCGTTTTCTCCCAACGGCAAAGTGCTGGCGTCTGGTACGAACGACGCCACCGTTGAGCTATGGGATGTCGATTCAGGGAAGAGTCTGAAGATTTTGCTAGGCCACATCTACGGGTTTATGTCAGTCCATTTTTCCCCGGATGGTCGATTTTTACTGGCTGGATGTGGCGACGGTAGCTTATGGGAATGGAATGTGGCGAACGACGAACTTAAGCACCGACTGCAAGGGCAGACATATGCCGTGAATGCCGTCGCCTTTTCACCGGACAACAAGCTAATAATCACTGGTGGAACAGACAGAACGGCGCGGCTATGGGATTTACAGACAGGGCAGGCGGTCCGCACGTTCGATCCGCATGTGATGCCGGTGGCCGCTCTAGCGTTTTCACCTGACGGCAAACAGTTTGCAACAGCAGGTGACTCAACGCGATTGTGGAATGTGGTGAGCGGAGACATGACAAAGGACTTGGCTACAGAAGCAACGGGTTCTGTTGCATATTCTCCGGACGGACGAAGTGTGTTGACGTCGTACTGGCAGAACGGAGCGAAGATATGGGACGTAAGCAGCGGCAAGATGACACACGAGCTAAAGGGACATACGGGGGCAGTCGTATCTGTCGCGTATTCCCGAGACGGACGAACCGTGTTGACGGCAAGCCAAGATGGAACTGCCAAATTGTGGGACGCGTCCGGGGGAAGTGTACGGCGAACTTTCGGAAAGCCGATTCAGGGGTATACAGAACCAGGTAAGGAATCGGACATGGAGTTTATG
>Ga0302155_10001958_pt1 | contig 14420 bp, 14 predicted proteins | sample I_Bog_N3_1_FD_193508 | JGI IMG/M metagenome (GOLD analysis project Ga0302155, IMG submission 193508) | Peat permafrost microbial communities from Stordalen Mire near Abisko, Sweden - I_Bog_N3_1 | ecosystem: Environmental > Terrestrial > Soil > Wetlands > Peat | place: Sweden: Abisko, Stordalen...
CGCGTCAATTTTCCCATGTTGGTTCATGTAGTTTCGTAAATCACCGCCCTCCATGAGATCCATCACAATTGCTGCGCTTCCCCCTTCGACGACGAGGTCACGCACACGAACTAGCGAAGGGTCATCGAGGCTCAGCAAAAGCGAGCGCTCCCTCAAGAAACGGCCGAGCAATTCCGGTTCGTCCGCGACATCGCCTCGAAGTATCTTGACAGCTACGTGCTCGTCCGATCCAAATCGAGTAGCTCTGAAGACTTCACCCATGGAGCCGCGTCCAAGGCGCTTTTCGATCGTGTAACTTCCTATGGAATTGGGCGTGACCACGGTCAAACCCTAACCGAGCGCACTGGTCTAGTAAAGAAGAGGCAGGTTCCACCCAACGGATACCGAGGTAGATAGAAGAGTGCTTTTCACGAGTTGCCTGAGATTAACTGCGGTATTCGAACTTTGAATTTTCAATAATGGACAAAAACGCGACTACCATTGGCGCGATGAACTCTTGAACCGGCTGTGGAGTCAGATTTCGCAAGTGGAAGGCTAGTTACCCTTGAGACTGCTGGTCGAATCGAAACTCAATGAGGGCGACAGCGGAGAGTTGACGATTCTCGACGTAGATCCGGATACCTTCGTTGGCGATGTGCTGGATGCTTTGGGGTTCAGCACATCAATCCAAGCGTGGGTTGGAAGTAGCCGCCTGATTCGAAGTGGCAGCGTATCAACATCCGCCCTCGTCAGTGGTTGCACAATTCTTCCACACGCTTCACAGGATCAACTAATTAACAGGGTCTTGTGCGACTACGAAATCGGCGTATCTCTCGAAGGCAAGACTCACTACACGGAGTCCTTAGAGCTCAACGAATTCACCGTGGGTCGTGATGGATCGAATGACGTGGTAATTGACGATCGAGCTGTCTCATCGAGCCACCTGACGGTTCGGTGCACCAACGACGTGTTGGTTGTGACTGATCAGGGTTCGAAGAATGGGAGTTACGTTGGGAGCGTAGAACTGCCTTCGTATGAAAGCAGGGAACTTCAGTACGGTGACGCGATTGAGATTGGAAATTCAACAATCGAAGTTCGACGCAAAGTGCCACTTTCGGTGGACATACAGCGAGATAATACAGGCGCCTTACTCTTCAATCGTCCTAGTCGGTTACGCGAACCGATAGATACGTTCGTCGCGCGGCTCCCTGACGAAATCAGTGATCGAGAAATGCAATTTGATTTATTGTCGAGTGCCGCTCCCGGAATGACAGGCCTCGCGTACGGGTCCTTTATTCCAATCATCGGCACCGGCGTCAACGTTGCGATGCAGAAACGGCGTCAGAAACTCTCGAAAAAGCAGATTCAGGTGAAGAAGAAGGAGTACTTGGAGAAACTGGAAGAAATTGACAAGGCGATTGCTCAAGAGCTCGAAATACAGACGGGACGTTTGTTAGAAGAATTTCCTTCCCCAGAGGATCTTTTGAAACTCCTGACCGAACCTAGCCACCGGCTATGGGAGCGAAGGTTACGTGATCGAGATGCTTTTGAAGTGAGGATTGGGTTGGGAATCAAAGCGGCAGCCATCGCCTTTGAGGTTCGGGGAGGCCGTCCAGACGTCTCCCTGCCCCAGTTGCACGATGTGCCCATTACTCTCGATTTCGGAAAGACGAGTCTCTTCGGGATAGCTGGTCCGCGAAATCTTGTACGTGACACTTCGCGCTGGATTCTCGCTCAGCTTTCGTTCTTCCGTTCACCGAAGGACCTACTCTTCGTCGTCTTCACTTCGCCTGATGATTCTGGTGATTGGAGTTGGTTCCCAAAATTGCCGCATAGCTCGCAAGAGCAACTGGTCGGACCGTGGCTTATTGGTAATGATGATATTTCGATTGCCGCCAGGGTCAAAGAACTGACTGCAATTTTGGATGAAAGGCTTGAACGTCTTCGAGACGTGGGCGCAATCACGTTCTCTCCAGAGATTCTCGTCGTCTTTGATGGGGTGAGGGCACTGCGCTCGGTGCCGGGGGTAGTTCGTTTGTTGCGCGAGGGCCAAAAAGTCGGAATGAGGTTCTTGGCGCTTGATGACGATCGGGCCCGATTGCCTGAGGAGATCAACGGTGAATTGATCATCGATGGTCAGGGCCGAGCAAGTTTCAGCGTCGACGGCGAGAAGACCACGTATGACATCACAGTCGACGGAATCTCGTCTTCTCAGATGGAGGAAGTGGCGAGTGCTCTAGCCCCATTGCAACTCCTCGCGGGAGGGGAACAAGGAGAAATCCCTTCTTCGCTGCGATTCGTTGACATGGTGGACCTGGACCTGGATGATCCCAACTCTATTTCGCAGCGTTGGAGAAAGGGGGGCAGGACGACCGAGGCGTGGGTAGGCATGACCGCTACTGGCCCCTTGATTGTGGATCTGCAGCGCGACGGGCCTCACGCCCTCGTCGCTGGCACCACCGGAGCAGGAAAGTCTGAGTTTCTTCAGACCTTGATCTCAGCATTGGCGATTTCAAATCGACCAGACGCACTCAATTTTGTCCTCATCGATTACAAAGGAGCGTCGGCCTTTGCTCAATGTGAACGACTCCCTCACACGGTTGGAGTCGTGACAAATCTCGATGGCCACTTAACGGAGCGCGCACTTACTTCTCTCGAGGCAGAACTCCACCGTCGCGAGGTGGTATTGAAGGAAATCGGCGCCGCCGATATCGATGCGGCTTGGTCGCAGTATTCGACGAAGGCAAGCGAATTGGGGCTGGCCCGCCTGGTCTTAGTCATTGACGAGTTCGCTGAGCTCGTCACTGAGTTACCGGACTTCGTGACGGGTCTGATCAGGATTGCCCGCGTGGGAAGATCACTGGGCATTCATCTCGTGCTTGCGACGCAGCGCCCTACGGGTGTGGTGACCCCAGAGATGAGGGCTAACACGAGCCTGCGAGTGGCCCTTCGAATGGCCGACAGGGGCGATAGTTCCGAGGTGATTGACGCTCCTAGCGCTGCGTACATTTCTAAGTTGACTCCTGGCCGTGGTTACGTACGCACCGGTGGATCGGGATTACTTCAGGAGTTTCAGACCGCACGAGTAGGTGGGATTCGTCCAGGTACTGCTACTGAACATCGTAAACCCTCGGTGTATCGTGCTCGCTGGAATTTGTATGGGCAGAACCCATTACTAAACACGAAAGTCCCTGGAGTCGATGCACAAAAAATTGACCTAGGTGTGCTTTCCTCGCTGATTTCTGAAGCAGCTGAAAAAGATGGCTTCGCTAAGCCGAGACGACCTTGGTTGGATCCCCTCGAAGACCGAGTCAGTTTGATGAAATTGCTCGACAAGCCCGTGGGTACTCTCACGAAGAAGCGATCAAGGACGTTGACGGACGATGTCTCGGTTCCGATTGGACTCATTGACCTACCCGCCGCGCAAGCACAAACGACATTTTCGTACGACCTGGCCGACCCCGGGAACTGGGGGATAGCGGGTGGAGCGCATTCGGGCAAGACCGGGTCGCTGCTGGTCATCGCCGCGTCAATTGCCTTGCAGCTGTCTCCAAACGACGTGCAGATCTACGGCCTTGACCTTGCTGGTGGCGGTTTGCTGCTGCTGGAATCGATTCCCCATTGCGGGGGGGTCTTTCGCGCCAATGACACCGAACGATTCGAGCAGTTCGTTCGCAAACTCTCCCAAGAGCATAAAAGGCGACAAGGGGAGTTCGCGGAACTAGGGGTCGCCAACATACTCGAACAGCGACGGCGTGCTTCGGTAGGGGAGGCTCTTCCCTTCATTCTTGTACTAATCGACCGTTGGGAATTGGTGAACCAGGAATTTTCCCCCGAGAGTGGAAGTCCCGTCCACGCTGAACTTTCGAGGCTCATCCGTGAAGCATCTACAACCGGGATTCGTTTTGTACTGACGGGGGATCGCGGCCTCCTTAGCGATAGGATTTTCTCCCACCTTTCACATCGTCTGGCCCTTCGCCTTAGTGATCTCAATGATTACCGACTAATTGACTTGCAACCAAAGTCGATTTCGACGGAAATGAATCCTGGACGAGCCGTCAGGGCAGGTGATGGGGCTGAAATTCAGTTTGCCACCGTGCAATCGGGGACGTCCAGTGCTGCTCGTGAGGAAGTGGAGCGCGCGATTAGGTCGTGGCCTCGAGAGCGTCCCCAAGGACAATTACGTGTTGACCTGAAGCCTGAAAGGATTACTAACGTCGAAGCATTGATCCTTCCAATTTCGACTTTGGGCGACGCAAGCGCGAAGGTAGCTCTAGGCGTGGAAGGAGACGAGCTTTCACGAATTGCAATCTCTGTCAGCGCCCACCGACCGGGTTTTCTCGTCGCCGGAGCGAGGCAAAGCGGAAGGTCAACTGCAGCCGCACACCTAGCTCGAGAAGCCCTCCAAGAAGACATGAAGGTTGTCATTATTGCAGAATCGTCTAAGCCGAGATATCTGGAACTTCTCGGCGAGTCCGTTACTTACTTTGATACTCCCATGATGCAAGAAGGGATCACGGCCTTCAAGGATTCCCTCGCCGGAGGCAACTTAGTTATCGTTGACGACACTGATCATTTTTTTAGGTCGCCATTGGATACGGTCCTCACCGAGCTCCTTCAAATGAACGCCGCACTCAGAGTCGTCGTTGTGGGCACCCCAGAAGACTTGGCGAACGACGTGCGCGGAACCGCAGCCGCTTGCAAGAGAAGTATGTATGGACTCATACTGCGTCCCCAAAACAGCATCGATGGTCAACTCTTTGGCCAGAGAATCGAGAAATCACATTTGGGCGGTCCCGTGGGACGTGGTCAACTCTTTGTCGGGGGCAGACAAGTTCGTGTTCAAGTAATCGCAGATCCCTAACCGTCAGGCCCGCGTGAGACACCCGCTGAAAAATTTCATTTCATAAGGGTGAGGCAAGTGACACCAAAGACCAATGACTACAACCAACTCCGCCAAGGCGGTTTCGCGTGACCAAGATGGTGACGTGGATAACAACAACGACCCCGCGGCTCGGCCAACGAGACGAACATTCAGCACCGAGGAGAAGTTGGCTCTTCTCGGCGGCTACGAGGCGTGCGAGCCCGGCACCAAGGGCGAGTTCGCTCGGCGCGAGGGGATCTACTCCAGTCAACTGACCGAGTGGCGACGCGCTCGTGACGCCGGCACGCCTAGCGCGCGTGAACGCGGCGCGTCGCGGCGCGACCAGCGCGAGTTCGACAAACTCGAGAAAAAGAATAAGAAGTTAGAAGCCGAGCTCGAGCACACCAGACTGGCGCTCGACATAGTGGGAAAAGCTCACGCGCTCTTGGAGAAGCTCTCCGAGAGCGCGTGAGCTTTTCCCAAGAAGGCGAGATGCTTCTCCTGTTCGGCGACCTGGCGACGCAGTCGCAACAACTCGGCCCGCTCCGCAGGACTCAAGGGCTCATCACTGGTCCCTTCGATGGTCTCCATGCGACGACGTTCGTCGCGCACCCACCTGCTCAGGGAACTTTCTAGCACCGACAATTCGCTCGAGACCTCTCGAATCGTCCGTCCGGTGTCGATGACGCAATGTGCCGCCTCGATCCGGAACTCCAATGTGAATTTTCTCCGGGTTCGAGTTGAATCCGATTCGCTTTCGTCGCATTGCGCCAAAGGCGCTGCGGGCTAGAAACTTCCCGCATATCTCTACATTATGAAATTGAATAACTTCGACCTTGGCCTGACTGCCGTACGGGGATTGGTTCGGCCATACTAATGAACGCAATTGCCGTGGTGGGATGACTAGGTAGGTAGCCAGAAGAAGGATTCTGCTACCTCATCAAATTGGTTTGTTAAGGCATGTACTTGAGTGTTCGGGCTAACGGCGGTAAGCAACACGTAGACCGAAAACTCTGGATGACCGAAAAGATACTGGATTTCTCGACTCGCATCCCAAGGCCATTTGCCAGGTTCGATAATGAGCCGCTCGGCGCGAAAGTACTCGAGATTTGAACCATTGTGCATCGAAAACATGGGTGGCGACGTCTCCCAGCCTTGATCCAGCGATCTAAAGAGAGTTTGAGCGATATCTTGAAAACTCTGATTCGCGTCTGCGTCAAAGCGGCCGATGGAACAAAGAAGTATCTGGACAAGTGCTTTATCTCCGATGGCACGCGCGTAAGTGAAATATTGAGTCACATTCGTGTCTACCAATGACCGCCAGTAATCAAAGACGTCCTCACGAATTCGGGTCTCACTTTCGTCAGGTAGTAGTTCGGTTAGTTGATCACCAATTTCCTTAATTTTTGCTTCGTCGCCAGTATCCACCCTGTTCCATTGAGTCGGTACAACCAGGCCAAAATGAGGAAGGTTAGAATCACTCGAAGATAGAGAGTGGATTCTCATTTTGAATTCTCTGCTTCAAGAAGTGTCCATTCACAGGTTTGAACCCAATTTCTAAATATTGTCGTCATTTGCGACCCGATGGAAAGGCTGCTTGTCTGCGCGTGGTAGACGCAAACGGCGCCCCCAGGGAGGCCGCGAAGTTTGCACCATCTAGTGTCATAAATTATGTGATCCGAAGGACCGAGCAAGAGGTTCCCGAAAATAGAAACTTCTGAGTTATCAATTGGCGATAGCAGGTTTTCAACTAGTTCGCTTGCACCGACGAAGTCAGTTTGGTCAATACCGCTGTTTGATTCGGATTCGTCTTGAAGGCTTGCGCGGAGCAGGACTGCTAGGGCGCCTTCGCCCAGTTTCTCTAAGCGAAGTTGGCCACAAACTTGCCCTGATCCACGGTTCGCAACTGACAGTTCCTTAACCCAGTTCAAAGTATCGTCATATACGTCCTTCTCAAATCCCAATCTCCTGAGCGTCGATTCGGCGGACTCAATCGAACTCTTTGAGTTGATTGGCAGTCCTATGGCGTCGCTAGGGATGTACTGGCGGAAGACATATCGCTCTCTCTCGATTATCTTGCTCTTCAACTGAATTTCCTTGGTTTTCGAATCATTTTGACTTGGATTTTTGGCTTCTAGGGTTGTACTGGGATAGAGACAACTAGAGGGTTACGGGATATTAAAGTCTTGAATGTACTCAAAGTCTGGTGGATGAATTGACTGTTTTCATCGGCCAAAGATATAGCCGAATTGAATCCGCCAAGGTAGGTCAGCGTCTTGCTTTCAGTCACTAATCGAGCTGGAAAATTCTCAAGGTAAGTCTCGGATGTTTCAAGGGCCGAGCTTGGATTTGTCGAGACGAACCAACTCTTGAAACCTATCTCAGCATCGCTCGCGCCTTCTGCTGCGTTTACCATGTTGTCCGCTTTGTTTAACACACCTACAGTGGCTAGGTCGAATACGTCCCCTCCTAATGTCTCCCACGAAACGCTGCGAGGATTCTCAATCTTTAGGATTACGTCGACTGCCAAAGTTACAACAAGAACCGCCAGCGCTGCCTCCTGTAACACGGGTATCGGCAATATCGATAATACCCCCGCAATATTTCCAATTTCATGCAGCAGTTTTGCGGTTCCTGGGAGGTAGTAGTTGACCTCGTGTACTTCCTCCTCTATAAATGAATCTGCGTCTCGCAGCGCGACCATAAGGGAGCCACCAGCGTCACCAAGATCATGTGAGAAAACTGAGAACAAGTTATTGGTAAGCGCATCGTGCGAAACCTGCTGCAACTGGTTAGTGCACGTTTGCGCATCGGTCTCGTAATCAACTACCACATCATTGAATGAAGCTTGCACTCTGTTGTAGGAGTCCTTTAGTTCTGCCTCTCGCGCTGCATAATCTGGACCGGACCACGGAATTGGTGGCTTTCCCACAAGGGCTTCAAGATTTTGACGCTCATTGTATTCTTGCTGTTCTGCGACCAAGGGTTCTATTGCTTGGATTTCGTTCAAAAGTAACTGTGCATTTGCCCTCAAGTCCTGCCCGCTTGATTGATATGCACTGACTTGCGATGCAAACTGTCTGAGAATGGTTGAAGAAGAAGAGAGCCGCTTCGAAATCAACAAGAGTTTCGGTACAAATGCTTCCTTACGAAGGCGAAATGCGGTGGCGGCATCACTCTGCCAGTCAATGTTGCCAAGATTCTGTAGCTTCGTTGCTGATGAAGAACATTCGGTCGCGTAAGAACCAAGAAGCGAACTTAGTTGTTGAATGGCTACGGGATCGCCGGGAAGAGGGTCGCCCGAAGAAAGTGGTTCCCAATTCAAGGTCATTGTTCCTTCGTCACTTTTCCTTAGGTTGAGTATTTAACTGGACTTGCTTATTGCGGATTCGTCTTCCGTGTACGATTTCGCAACTTCAACAAGCGCTGAACTGGCGGATTGAAGCTCTGTTACTAGTTTTCCTCTCTCTACCCACCAGTTGTTTGCAATGGCGTTGAATGCCTGGGTGACGTTTGAGGCCCCAAGGGCGTCAGAGTAGCCTCCTAGATTCTGTGACAGTTGACTTAGAATTTGCGAGAGTCCTTGAAATTCAAGAGACAACGCATCAATTTGCGCTGGATCCCGTTTCCATTCAGCCACTAGGCTTTAGCCCTTCAATTGGGAAGTAAGGCTCGCTTCAGTGTCACGATATGTTGTCGCTGCGCCGCGCAACATCTGCGATATTTGCTCAAGGGCTTGGTGGACCTGTTGAGCTCCCTGATTCCACTGCGTGTAAGTCTCCTGGTATGACTGTGAAGCAGTTCCTTGCCAGCCGCCAGAGACGAGGTTTTCTACCGCTGCCTTCAAGGTGTTGAATTGTTGTAAAACATCGGCCGCACCATTCGTAAGTTGACTTGCGACGTTGTCAAGTTCATCGGCTGTAACGACAATCTGTGCCATCAGTTCTCCTCAATTGATTTAGGGTCTCGTTGAATCGGTAATCGCAGTTCTCTGTCTATACCAGCGAGGAAACCACAATGAACAGAACAATATATTGACTTTGTCTGTGTTTCAACCACTTCCCCCAATCGCTTCAATTCAATGGAATTTACTGGTCTATTGGGGCTGATGTGCGGGAGTGGCGAGCCCGGCATGATTCAGGGTGCGTATTCCGGCGAATTCGCCCACACGTAACTGCGAGCATTCGCACAAATGAACGCAAGGCGCTGCTTCATCGTAACTGAAGGCCCGCGTCTGGATTCTTTCTAGCAATGGCCTTATGAGTTACGACTGCTTGCCTGGCATGCAAGTGGTCAACTCATGGAATTCCAAATTTGACTTTGATTGACTTTCTTCTTCGCGACGCCGGGCATCACCTTGACCGCCGAATTGGCGTTGGAAACCCGATGCTGAGCGATTCGCGTCTGAATATTGGGCTTTCACTATCCTCGAGTTGCGCCAATTCGTTGCCTAACTATTCTCCGCCCGTTGCGACAAAATGACGGAAGGGTGGCAGCAGGAGACGCTCAGAGCTGCCCTCTTCGGCGAATGCGTGAGTTGCCTCCAATTGTGCGCGGACGGTCGAGGTGTTGGTGAAGTCAATCCGAGCACTCCAGTCGTTCGCGAACCGGAGCGCGTCAATCAACACTGAGGGATCGTTGGCACGATCCAAGCGACGTAAGGCACCGATGTAGTCATCGCGAAAGACTGTTGGAATTATCGTTCGAGACTGTCCACCGGCATCCAATTCGGCGTTCATCATGATTCGAGACAAGCGCCCGTTGCCATCGTCGAAGGGATGTACCGCGGCCACGAGGTACTTCACGTAGACCGACCGCTCCCAAGCGCTGTCCAGATCATCGAGACGGCCGAATCCCTCGATGAGGGTTCCGCGAACCAAGTCGGGGTCTACGAACACGGTTGCTCCGGCTTGGTTGGCACGCTCCTTGAAGAGTCCGGGGTGCCTGTCGGGGCGTGCCTCCATGATTCGGGCGTGGCGCTGCTGGAGAAGTTCGAGGAACTCATTGGGACCATCCGCGAGTCGTCTCATCTCAGCGAGATCACTCACGAGCCAGAAGGTGGCAAGCACATCGTGGGCGTCTTGAGGTCGTCCGGCAGGTTCGATTCCCCTGTACACAATATCTTCAGCCTCCTCGACGGTGAACTCCGTGCCTTCGATGTAGTTCGAAAAGTAAGCCTCGTAGAAGGGGAGGATGCTGGGCTCGAGCGGAGCAGCGGGATGGTTTTGGGGAGCGGCTGATTGCAGCGCGACGACCAGAACGTCGCATCGTTCGATTCGTTCGGCGTCGTAGGGAATGCCGAGCGCACGTTGTCGAAGTAACCGCGGGAGACCCGACACTGGCCTCGTCCCTAGCGCGGCTCCGATCAGGTTGTCAAGATCGCCAGCGTCCTCGGCGCTGACCCCGAGTAGAGGTGCCTGCGTGCGAACTTGGTCGCGTACCTGACCCAGCTCGTCGGCACCGCCATATCGAGCGACTCGCTCGACCCATTCACCGAGTTCGCGGCGAGTGAGCCGACGCGAGAGCGCACCGTGGCGAGCCCTTGAGGGGATGGCGTTCTCGGCGAGGGCCCGGACGAGCGAAGCTTGGTGCAGGCCGCCGGGAAGAGGAATGTCGCCTGGTTGGGGAGCGGCGCCGCGGCGCAGGGAAACGGTGAGTCCGGGCAAGATCAGAACACGGTCGTTGTGAGGGTAGACCAGGTACAGCGTTCCATTTACTGGTCCGGCTGTTCGAGCGGAACGATCTGAAATCGTGGCGTCAGGAAAGAGACGCCCGGCGATGGTTCGCCACTCTCGCCTAACCACTCGTTCGGGCGCGCTCGACGTGTCAGTCGTGTAGACGCCCGTAGCCAGACGTACCACGGCACCCCGTGCGGACATCTGGGAGAGCGTGGAGCGCGGCACTTCGCCGCTGAGGATAATGGTCGAAGTGCTGCTATCCATGATTTTGCTCCTAACAGTAGAACAAATACGGATTTAGCCTACCACTATTAGAGCAAAACCGGAGATAAGAATGCCCCATTTTCAAGTTTGTCTCCGATATCGGCGGAGCGCAAGCTCTGGGCGATCCTCAAAAGGTACTCGGTTAGTGACCCAGTCGGCATAACACCCGTGTCTCTTCCTTGTGTGGCCGAGACGATGAGAGGACTTCGTGCTCGCTTCGTGGATTCACATTGACTTTTGCTCGACCAACTCCAGGAGTTCTTCCCTCGGTGTTCTCGTGCCGCCTCGAAGCGGTCCTGCCAGGGTGTCGGATTGCCACAGTGATAGTTGCATGAGGTCGTTACCGTAACGTTCACGTACGTGCTCAAGTTCGAATTCGAAGCGATTCATCACCCCGAGTACTTGGCGATTGGCGGTTCTGGCGTAAGTGCCATCGTTCATGGCCCATCGCTCGGCCGCGATGAATGCCGGATTGACGCCGAGTTTGTCCAGCATATCCCGGAGATTCTCCGGGAATCGCTCCAAGAGCGTTGCCGCAGGTGCCAGCGGAATCAGCAGCGGCAAGAGCGACCGCTCGTTGACGAAGAGTGCAACTTGTGGTCGCCAGAAGACAGCCGTGGCGTACCAATTTCCGAGTGACGTCGTAGGGTTCTCCACCGCAGGGGCGAATGGCCCTTTCACCCTCGTGAGGAGTTTCTTCGTCGCGTGGATCGTGAACATGGTTATTCAAGTTTGCACCACCGGGCGACCGCCCGTACCTTCAAGCTCGGAGAAAGGTGCCATCTGGGAATGGCTCACTCGCGAGCGCCGCTTTGGGCGATCAGAATCAGATTGAGACTACTGAATGACTGCTGAAGGAACTACCAGACATCGTTGTAGTTCTCGGTGTTTTTCAACTCCACCAATTGCCTCGTATGCAAGTGGTAATAGCGAGACGGGCAGTGTTTTACTTCGCGAAGGGTTTTAGGGGGCCCATTTCAAATTTCTTGATTCACACCGCCGCGAGATCGCTTCGTAACTTTGAGACAACGTGATGCTCGGTTCACTTGCGTAGGTTGGGTCTACGCCGCGTGATCAGTTCCCAAAAACGAACCAGGCCCAAACTCTGAGTTCAACGGACTCGGATGGTGAATAAACGTAGTACACTTATTTATGTGGAAATTTGGCCGAGCGCCCATAAACATGGTGTCGCGGAGGAAGACATGTTCCACGCCTTTGAAAACCCCGTGGAATGGGTGGAAATCGATGAGGACCCTTTTCGGTACCTCATGGTTGGACCGGACCGGGCGGGGAATTTCATCGAACTCGTCATCGTAGTTACCGCGGATGTGGAGTTGCTAATCCATGCAATGCCGCTTCGTCGAAGTACAGAGAAACTATTAGGAGGTTTGAGCTAGTGAAAAAGAAAGTGTATGGCTATACAAGTGCGGGCGAGCCCATCGACGACAAGATGATTGAACAATTCGTTGAAGAGGCTGACGAAGGATACGACGAAAACAAGTTCAGGGAACGTCGACGTGGTCGTGGGCGTCCACCACTTGGAGACGCAGCCAAAGTTGTTGGTTCTCTGCGTCTTGATCCAGATCTGCGCCTGGAAGCGGAGTTACAAGCTGATAAAGAGGGGATCAGCGTCTCTGAACTATTCAGAAAGTCGCTCCGAAAGTACCTGGGTGAATTACAGCCCAGCGAAAACTTTAGGCAGAGTTTTATGGATGAACTTCAAGCCTACCGACAGAAGCTTAATGAGGTGGATGTGACGAAACGCCTTACGGCCATTGACAACTGGCTGGCTTCTGAGATCAACAAGAGTTTTACTAGTTTGATGAGCGACTCTTCGAAGCGACTCAGCCAATTTTCAGGTGGACTTCGAGAGCTGAATGCGGACCTCAAGACAATGGTGGAAAGTGAATTAGCGACCGTGCGCAGGGTCACTGGGAAAACCGTAGAGAAGGTTCAGGCCAATTCCACATTTCAGATTTCGCAAGTGAGAGAAATTATTGCGGAAGTTGAGAAGGCGTTGAGCAATCTTGAAGATATGTTTCATTCACAATCTGGCAAACCGCGATGAGATCGATATTCCACGCCTGCAGTGAGGAGCTTGAGTTCAGTATTCTGAGTCGTTCGTGACGCATCGCGTCCTTTGGAAGGGCCCCCTGAACTGAGCCAAGTGGCTTAGAAAACGGGGCCCTTCCAGAACAATGTGACAGTGAGGAGATACTCTCGAAAAATCGAAACTCGAGTTCTATTCCTAGATGATTCAGGTAAGCCGGATTCTGGTCATCCATCAAAGGCTGTTGTACTGGCTGGGCTCTCCATTGATGCGTCGGAAATTACGAATCTGAATCGTAAGGTAAGCGGAGCTAAAGGTTTGTATTACGGATCTCGTGGAAAACCGAACGATTGGGAGATTAAGTCCGCCAAGTTGATAAATCCCAACCCGTGGAATCGTTCCAAGAATCGGGAATTCGCACGTGAGCTAGTTCGAATATTGCACACATGTGACGCCACCACATATTCAACAGCGATCATAAAGAAAAACATGAAGCACCAAATGAACTTGACCGCTTCGATGCCACTTCAACTACAAAGTCTCGTTGAACATTTTGATGCGGAATGCCGTTCGTTGAATCGCCTCGGCCTTGTCGTGTCGGACTGGTCCTCCTACCAGTTGGACTACCATGCCAGCCGTTGTGTTGGAAGTTTCGTAGTCACGAAAAATCTTTCAATTGTTCCCTCCGTCTTCTACGGAAGTTCAATGTCAAATCAAGCAATACAATTGGCGGATTTCGTTGCCGCCGTTCGTCGGCGTACTATCGAAGGGGATGGAAATTTAGATTCCCTTCAATCAAGTATTCGATCGATTATCTCCAAGTCGCCCGTTTCGGATACCTTTGCGGGGAGGATCTTTAACAACTGCATTACTCTTTTTTGATTTTTGCAGTTTCGTGAAAATACGTGGTATTGTTCGTGTGTTAGCGGTTCGATTAGTAGGCTTAGCGCCGAATGTAGTCGAGGTACCGCTGATATATGGGGTCTCGGAACGCACGAGGCCCCCTTTTCTTTTCTTGCGGGGAACGGACCACGCTCCTTTGCGCGACATTTCCTTACGACTACTTGCACGACACGCAAGTGGTTCGTCGCCCCTCTCCTGTCAGCAAGCAAGAAATTTGTTGATTCCAAACCGTTAATTGACCTCCCCTTCAGCAACAAGTTCAGCAACGTAGGAGGCGTGAAAATTGCGAAGGGGCACGTTTGAAGTTGCCCTATGGTGGTCGGAGATTCCCACATTTCTTGTACGAGATGGGAGTCTAACTCCAAGAGAGGGAGTTCCTCATGACTATTACTGGGTCAATGAGATTGGTCAAGAGTGGAGTGAATAAGCGGAATCTTCTTGCTCAGGTTCACGATCAGTGCTAGAAGACGGTGAAGGTGATGCCGAGAGCTCGCAGCGGAAAAGATTGAGAGAGTCACAGAGGCGATGCGCGAGAGCGAATCGAGAGTCCGTAGCGGGAAGACAGGGTTGGTGATGGTCCAACGTAAACATTCGGTGCGCGGTACCAGAGTCTCGCCAAGGATTTGTGTGGCAATGCTCGCCTTCGTCGTGACCACGGCGCTTACTTTGGGTGTCGGGCCAA
>Ga0302155_10001960_pt1 | contig 14415 bp, 13 predicted proteins | sample I_Bog_N3_1_FD_193508 | JGI IMG/M metagenome (GOLD analysis project Ga0302155, IMG submission 193508) | Peat permafrost microbial communities from Stordalen Mire near Abisko, Sweden - I_Bog_N3_1 | ecosystem: Environmental > Terrestrial > Soil > Wetlands > Peat | place: Sweden: Abisko, Stordalen...
AAATTCATGGTCAGTCTCCTTCAAGAGTACTTGCATCTGAGGTGAGTAATATAAAATGAACTGCTTACAAAGACTATAGCGCTTGTACCTCCTTTAGGTTACAAAATAACTGTAAATTCTTTAGAATTATTGAAAACAAAGGAATTTACACAGATTTTGCCTTAAACCTGTCTTTTTATAGACGATCAAAATGAGACAAAAGTGTCCACAAGTTGTCCACAAAGTGTAAATTTTTGAACTTTTCTTTAAAATGGGCCATTTTCAACATAAATTCAGGTGGAAGGCTTGCCTTTAAAGGCCGGTTTCTTCAATCATAGGCTGATTTCTATCCCACATTTGAGGTGCTTCCATGCTCAAAGAAGGCCAAAAAGCTCCCGACTTTAAGTTAGACGACCAGGACGGCAAGCCTGTGTCATTAAAGGATTTTAAAGGGAAAACCGTTGTTCTTTATTTTTACCCCAAGGATATGACCCCCGGTTGCACCCAGGAAGCCTGCGATTTTCGGGACAATTGGACAGCGGTCAAGAAAAAAGGCGCGGTGGTTTTGGGCGTCAGCGCCGATCCCATCAAACGCCATCAGGCCTTCATCGGCAAATATGAACTTCCCTTCACTTTATTGTCGGATGAGAAAAAAGAAATGTTGAAAGCCTATGGCGTCTGGAAATTGAAAAAATTTATGGGTAAAGAGTTTATGGGTATTGTCCGCACAACTTTGATTATCGACGGAGCCGGAAAAATTAAAAAGATTTGGGATAAGGTAAGTGTAAAGGACCACGTAAAAGAGGTTCTGGAAAATCTATAGATTTTTAGGGCTTGGGTAAACTAAAAGCTTTGTCATACCCGGTGAGTTCCATATAGCCCTCACCCTTGATGTCTTTCCCCGCTTTGATTCCCCTGATATCTACCGAACCTTCCCAATAAACTACCTGAGTGCTTTGGGCCGTGTCTAATTCCTGATCGGAAATCGAGGCTGTCACATCCAGTGAAAGTCTTTGTGACGGAACAATAATTTTCCAGTGAATCGGATATACAACGCCAGTGTGGGGGCTTTTCCAGGTGTCCAAAACTTTTGTTTGAAAAGCGGCCCGACTTAAGTGAACACTTTTACCCGACTTATTAATAAAAGTGCCGGATGAAGCCGGATGAAAAATACCGTCCTTTTGGCGCATCAAATAGATCATCAGTTCGGTATTATCCGATAATTGAAGCCCAAACCAGTCCCAACCCACCTCATTGGGGTCCATATCCCCGGAGAAAAATTCATGATCCATCCAAACTTTTCCATGAACGGTTTTTAAATCCGATCCTACCCGCAGTTGACCGTCCGCGATAAACGAGGGAAAGGAGTAATAGAGCGACGCGTTTTCTTTACCCGATCCTTTTTGACTGTAACCCCTGACCCCTTCCAACACCGCGGGAATGGGCGATTGCACCATCAAATTCAAACCATAAATATCGCCGTCAGCCTTTAAATGGTGGCCCAATCCGTCATGCCAAATCTTCCAATTCTCGTTCCAAAGGTTTATACCCCCCTGCGAAGCCCCGGCCAATCCCGGCCCCGAGCGGTTCATTTTTTCGGTATACCAGAACTTTTTGGCGCCAATGTCGCTGACAGCAAAATGACTGAAATAAAGGTCGCGGGGAGTAAAAGCGGAAGCGTTTTCAGCGGTCCGGTCCAAACCCACCCGAAAGAAAGCCAGTTCAAAACCATAACGCTTTCCCTGGGTATCTTTTAAATGCCCCACGTAATACCACCATTCAGTTTTGTAATTCGGATGAGCGCCGTGATCAAGGGGAAATTGCCAGTGGTAGTTGGGCTTGGCTTGTGTATAAACAAAATCCGCGTAAACCGGCGAAGACCGAAAAACCAATATCACCACAGAGCCACAGAGACACAGTAAAGAAAATCGACAAAAATTCTTAGTTTTGTTGGCTGAGTCTCCGAGACTCCGTGGTGAAATTTTGGTTTTCATCATTCTTTCGTCACCTCGCGCATGGACGGCAGGCTGTCAGCAACTCTCGCCGGGTAATAACCTGCCGCCAAAGTGGCAACAAACACCAAACCCAGGGCAAAGCTTAAAAAAGTTCCGGGCATGTGCCACTGAATGGTCCAGCCGAAAGACTGGACATTAATGACGTTGATTAAAAGAAGGGCCAGCACCAACCCCGCCAGAAAACCCATTAAATTCCCTAAAAGCCCTATCCAGCCCGCTTCCCAAAGAATCATTTGGGTTACCTGATTTCGGCGCGCGCCGATATAGCGCAAAATGACGATCTCTTCCCGTCGTTCCAGTATTAAAGAGGTCAGCGTGGTGAGTATTCCTAAAACCGCCACAATGAGGGCGATAGCTTCCATGCCGTAAGTGATGGCGAAGGTCTGATCGAAAACCTTCAGGGCCCCATTTTTCAAGGCGGCGTTCGACTGAATAAAAACTTTGGTTCCGGAGGGAAGACGTTTCAAAATATCCTGAATCACGGAGTCCGGCTCAAAACCCGGCTGTAAATATAAAGCCGTTCCATTGACGCTGTCGTCTTTGAACAGGCTGGCATAGACCGCCCGGTCCATCATGAAAGTTCCATGGTCATTGGAATAGTCATAGTAGACGCCTTGAACCCGTATCGACACCGGCCCGGTCGCCGACACTAAGATAATCCAGTCCCCCGTTTTAATTTGGTGTTTCAACGCCAGTGGTTCTGAAACTAAAAGATTTCTTTGACCTACCAGTAACTTCAACGCCGCTTCGGCATCACCGCCCGATTTCAAAACCACCGTTCCATTATTCGCGAGAACGTTCATATCAATGGCTGAGATGGTCACATCCGTTCCGTCCCAGGGAATGGACAGAGTCCTTAACTTTTCTGAATATTTCACGCCGGGAATCTGGTTAAAAGCCTTGAGGGTTTGGGGGTCCAGAGTGGATTCCATCGGGCCTCCCCTGTCCGCCGCTGGGCGGACATAAAGGTCCGCCTTCAAGGTTTGTCCCAGCCAGAGCACTACGGTCTGGCGGAAGCTTCCCACCATAATCGCGACGCTGACCATCAGCGCCACCGCCATCACTAGCGCGCCCAGGGCCACACTCGACCGGCTTAAATCCGAAAGAAGGTTTCGAAAGGCCAGATACCCTTCGGAAGGCAGGATGAGCCGGAGAACTTTTCCAAAAACCGAATTAAAAAACGATAAGAAACCCGGCGCCAGCAGTACCAACCCGATCAAGAGACAAAATGCCGAGCCAAACCCGAACCAGGGCAATCCGGCTAAAGGCGGCAGCAGACTCAAAAGAACCGCGAGCGCCCAGGCGGTCAGCCCCGCTAAAGTGAACATCCACATTCTTCTTTCAAACAGGACTACGGTGTAACCTTTCCTTACCGACAAACCGGGTTCAATATTGGCCGTGGAAAGGGCCGACGGAATAGTCGCCGCCAAAATGAGAACTAAGCCCAAAAGAATCCAGCCACCCGCGTGGACCACGCTGGGCAGTCTTTGCTCCAGCGGTATAGGCAGATAAAGATTTTGAATGGTTTTTCCGACAACTTTTAAAACGTCATAGGCCAGCAATTTCCCGAAAATAATCCCTAATAAAACCCCGGCCAAAGCCAATAGAAAAGACTCCGCCATTACCCATTGGATAATTTGCTTTTGGGTTACTCCCAGGGTTCGAAGAATGCCGATTTCTTCCACCCGCCGCACTACCGCAATCGACATGGAGTTGTAGACCAAAAAGGCCCCCACCAAAACCGAAACCAGGGACAGGGCCAGTAAATTGGCCCTAAAAGCCGCCAGCATTTTTTCAACCTGCTCGCCCCGCCGGGCGGGCCTTTCGACTTTGTAGGATGGATAAAGTTTCTGAAGCTGGGCCTCTAAATTTTTACGGTCCGCTTCCTGGGGAATGATCCAATCCAGCCGGTCCAGTTTTCCGATTTTGCCGAATACCTTTTGCGCCGCCGCGATATCCATCAAAGCCAATGTGCCGTCCATCGCCCGGCCCACACCGGAATTTTGCAATAAACCAACGAGGGTTAATGTCTGTACTTGGTCGTTAATAAAGAAATGAACTTTTTGACCTACCGCCAATCCCTTGGCTTCAGCGTATTTTTGGCTCAAAAAAACACCATCCGGTTGGGGTAGAAGCTTTAAAAGTTCAGCCCCAGTTAAAGCCTTATCCTGCGCGCCCAACACCTGAAAATCCCGGGCTTCGCCGTCTTTCAAAAGATCCACACCTAATACGGTGATAAATTCTTTAGGATTGTCTTCCGGCGCCATCTTGCCTTCAACAACCGGCAATAACTGGCCCAGCCACCGGGTATCGACCAGATCTTTCATGATCGTTTCAGGCAGCGGAACGCCCATCGAAGATAAAGAAAGGTTCGCCTTACCCGCCATCAGGTCGATGGAATCTTGAAAAGAGCTGATCGCCGCGCCGTTGGCCAGCCGGATGGCCACCATCAGCGCGATACCCAAAGCGATGCCTAAAAGGGTAAAAATAAAACGGGCTGGTTCGTTTTGAATGTGGCGAAAGGTAAACCGCCAGAAGATTTCTTTGAAGTTGGGTTTGTTATTTACGGACAGGGTAGATTCCATGAACCTGTCCATCCCGCATCATAATGACCATATCGCCCCACTCCGCCGCCTCGCGGCTGTGAGTGGCCATTAAGACCGCGCAATTTTGCTGGCTGGAAACTTTCCGGATGAGATCCAAAATGGCTTTGCCGTTCGCCATGTCCAGATTGCCCGTTGGCTCGTCCGCTAAAAGAAGCTTCGGGCCGTGCACCAGCGCTCTTGCAATGGCGACCCGCTGCTGTTCCCCGCCCGAAAGCTGGGAAGGCCTGCGCTTTTCTTTATTCCCTAATCCTACCCGGTTTAACAAATCCCTGGCTTTATCCCGAGCCTCCAAAGCGGACATGCCCTGAATGAGCAGGGGCAATTCAACATTTTCCACCGCGTCCAAGTGGGGCAAAAGATGAAAAAACTGGAACACGAAACCAATAGTGGATTGGCGGTATTGGCTTAAAGCCTCATCTCCCCGGCCATGCAAAGCTTCACCGGAAACCCAAATTTCACCCGAAGTCGGCGACTGCATACCGCCTAAAAGGTGCAGCAATGTGCTTTTACCGCAGCCCGAAGGCCCCATCAGGGAAGTAATCTGCCCCTCATCCACGTGAAAATTCACGCCCCGAACCGCCTGCACATTTTCGCTGCCGGCCGGGTAAATTTTGGAAAGGTTTTTAACGTCGACTAAAAGCGCCATCGGTTCCTACCAACTTTCCATGACGTCAGGGTCTAATGTTTGCTATTCAAAAGTTTCAGAGTCTCGCGCATAAAAGCCGGAAGATCGTCCGGTTTACGGCTGGTTACTAATCGGCCATCCACGACCACTTCCTCGTTCACCCAAATAGCTCCGGCATTTTCCAGATCGTCCTTAATGGCCGTGGTGGATGTCATCTTTTTGCCCTTAACGACCTTGGCGGAGATCAAAATCCAGGGGCCGTGGCATATAGAGGCGAGCACACCGCCTTGACGGTCAATATCAGCCACCAATTTTAGAACTTTTGGATTGCGGCGCAACCGGTCCGGCATCCATCCCCCGGGAGCTACCAATCCCGCGTAATCCTTTGCCTTGGCTTTATCCGCTTCTAAAGTTGAAACAATGGGATAAGTGAACTTCCCTTTATAGGTTGTTCCCGCTTTGTCTTCGCCAATCACATCCACCTGATAGCCCGCCTCAACCAGCCGGTAATAAGGGTACATGACTTCCATGTCTTCAAAGTCTTTGCCTACCAACAACGCGATTCGTTCTGGTTTTTTAACCATGACCTGCTCCTTATGATGAAGTGGTGGTCTCTTCGGGTTTACGCCGAGAGTCTGTTATAGAGATATAGTCTAGTTTCACATCGCCCAAGATAGATACCTGACAGGCTAACCGCCAGTTCGGCTTGGCTTTAACCGCTGCCAAAGTTTGTTTTTCCCTGTCTTCCATCGGCGACAAGTGATCCGCGCCTTCCAATACTTCCACCAGGCAAGTAGTGCAAACCGCCCTTTCGCATCGGTACCGAATAGGTAATTCATAGCGGAAAGTCGCGTCCACCAGCGTATCGTCGTAATCCACTTCACAAACCTCGCCCGTCACAGGAAACTCGATTTTAGCGGTAAGGGGATGTTCGGACACGTTTAACCTTTGTGGGAATTGCCGCCATTATAACAAGCGGTTTCAGGGCCACACATTGAAATGAAAGAGAGCTTCTCTCTACAATGCCCTCACATTCAACCGGAGGCTTCCATGGCATTTTTGAGTTTCGTGAACTTCTTTACCTTCATTTTCTGGTACGGCACCCTTCTTTATTTCACCTTCATTCAAGCGCCGGTTTTGTTCAAATGCCTTCCCCGCGAGCTTTTCGGTCAAGTTCAAAGTTATCTGTTCCCCGCCTATTACTGGATCAGCTATGTCTGCGGAACTCTGTTAGTGGTGACTTATCACCTTCTTCACCCTCTGAAGAATTACGTGCCCCAAGATTGCGTGAAAATCACCGCTCTTTGCTTAATGCTTTTGTTTTCGTTAGGTCAAGGATTGTGGATTGGGCCCAAAGTGGCCGCTCTAAGAGTGGAACGCCAAGCCGCCACGGACGCTAAAGATCAGCCCCAGGTCGATGCTTTGAGCAAAGAGTTTGGAAAGGCTCACGGCATTTCCAGCTTATTTAATTTAATCGTGATTATCGCGGGAACGGTTTACTTGGTATATCTGTTTAAGGAATGGAACACTTAAACGTCACTAAATGGTTTGAATGACGGGCTACAAAAAAATAAAGGGACAAAACATCTTGCCCCTTTATGACCAAATCAGAAATTGATTGAACTACTTTTTAACGAACACCCAACACATTCAAAACAACGTTCAAGCTGAAGGAAAACAATCCCGCGCCCAGCAAAATACAAACCGGCAAGGTTAGCACCCAGGCCAAAAGAATGTTGCGGAGGGTTTCTGTCTGAAGACCCGATTTGTTAGCCGCCATAGTTCCGGCAATGCCTGAGGACAAAACGTGGGTCGTACTGACAGGCAGCCCGTAAATGTCGGCGGCTTGAATGGTCGCCCAGGCCACCATTTCAGCGGCGGCGCCCTGGCCATAGGTTAAATGGCTTTTGCCGATCTTCTCGCCCACCGTCACCACAATACGCTTCCAGCCAATCATGGTGCCCAAACCCAACGCGAAGGCCACCGCCACTTTCACCCAGACGGGAATGAACTTGGTGAGCTTGTCCATATTGGTTTTAAGATCCCCCGCTTCTTTCTTTTCCGCGTCATCGGTTAAAAGATTTTGCTTTTTTGCCTTGCCTAAAGTCTCCGAAGCCAGATAAAGCTGCGTGCGAAGATCGCGGCGTTGATCGGGAGTTAATTCGTTCAAGCTTTTTTTACCGTCCAACACAGCTGAAATTTCACGGCAATCGGTGGCGATCGCCGCGAAGGTGCGGTCCGTCACCTTCGCCCCGGGCTTCAGGTAATTGGATAATTCTTGATTAGCCATCTCTCCACCAGCCATGGCCACGCCCGGTGAATGGCGGTCCATTTGAGAGGAAAGGGTCTGGGAATTAGTGGCGATATTTTGAATAAGTGTCTGATTGGCGTCCAAATTTACCGCGAAAGTGGCGGGAATAATGCCGATCAATATCAGCATAATCAATCCCATTCCCTTTTGACCGTCGTTGGAACCATGGGAAAAGCTGACACCCGTGCAGGTCAAAACCAAAAGACCCCTAATCCAAAGCGGCGGAGCCTTGCCTTCGGGTGATTTATAGAGTTCAGGATTTTTAATCATGGCTTTGATGAGTAAAAACAATAAAGCCGAGGCGCAAAAACCGACGAGCGGCGAAACCAAAAGGGCCGTGCCCACATCTTTGGCCTTGTCCCAGTTGACGCCTTCACCGAAGACATAACCCTTGGCGAAAAGCGAATTGGCTAACCCCACACCCATAATCGAACCAATGAGGGTATGGGAGCTGGAAGCGGGCAAACCGAAATACCAGGTACCCACGTTCCAAATAATGGCCGAAATAAGCAGTGAGAAAACCATGGCAAAACCGGCGCCAGAACCTACGTTTAAAACCAGTTCCACCGGAAGCAGGGCCAAAATGGAGAAGGCCACCATACCGGAGGAGGTCAAAACGCCAATAAGGTTCCAGCAGCCAGACCAAATAACCGCGTAAGTCGGTTTCAACGTGTGTGTGTAAATAACAGTCGCTACCGCGTTGGCGGTGTCGTGAAACCCGTTCACAAATTCAAAAGCTAAAGCCAATCCCAGGGCTAAACAAAGAAAAACCACATAAGAAAACGGTAATACTTGTCCAAAGATTTCCAAAATAAGCCTCCCAGCTCAGTTTAATAATGCAACATCAAGTGGGGAGGATTACAAGGGCGCAATGTTAACTAGAGATTACAAAAATCATGGAGGCAGGTTAAATAAACCGGTTTTTACCAGTTCAACTGTTTCCCATCGTTATAAATAAATTGACCCGATTTATCCATAGTCAGTTCTTTAACTGTTTTGACAATAGGGGTAGCCGCTTCCAGCGGCTTTAAGGGGGCGTTGGGACCGCCCATGTCCGTTTGAACCCAGCCTGGATCCAAAACTACCGAAATAATATTGTCTTTTTTCAAATCAAAGGACATCGTGCGGCTGAGCATATTGAGCGCTGTTTTGGAAACCCCATAGGCGTAAAAGCCGCCTTCCCCTTTGCCGGCCAGGGAGGCCAGCCCTGAAGTGAAATGCACGACCCGTGGATTTTTAGCTTTTTTGAGAAGGGGCAGAAAAGTCCGTGTGATCTGTAAAGGCCCGAGCACATTCACTTCATAAGCTTCCCTGCATTTTTCCAAATCCACTTCTTCCAAAGTCGCGTTTGCCGGACCCGGAGAGATACCGGCCACGTTCATAAGAATGTCTATTTGAGGTACAGCTTTCGCCGTGAGGGCTGCGGCTTCCTTGATGGAGGAGCCAGAAACCACATCCAGCGGGATCAAAACCAAATGGGAATCATATTGAGTTTTCAGTTTTTTCAATTCTTCGGATTTTTCCGGTTGGCGGCATCCCGCCAATACTGTATCGCCTTCACTCAACGCCACCTGGGTGATCGCCAAACCTAAGCCGCGGTTGGCACCTGTAATAAAAAAGTTCTGGGACATTTTTTCCTCGATTCAAAATTTTAAATTCACGCAGCGAAAATTTTAACAGATGAAAAAATAAATCGGGTAAAACTCGAGGACGGTTTGAAAAAGAAAGATTATTTGAGCTTAAATTCTATATTTTTAAAAATGATACGGCCCGTACCCTGATTACCCGGGATTGAAAAATCGACGGAAGAAAGACCCTGTAAGTCCAGAATGTGATTACCCGCTTGATTGCCAAAATCCCTCCGAAGTTCCAAATCGCCCAGATTAATTTGATAAGTCTGCCAGTGTCCCGTTCCCACCATCGCGGGAAAAGAATAGGACTCCCCATCAGCTCCATTCACACTTTTAGAGAGGTCCACCGACCCGCTTTCGGTCAAGAAAACGGTAAAACTAAGGCTTAATGGGGCAAAAACATCAAATTGGATAAGGTTATAGCCGGTCAAATCGACCACATCGTCCGAAACAAAAGGCGGAACGTTCGGAACACAGCTGATACCGCAGCCCCACCCGGTACCAGAATCAAAGTCGACCGTGATATATCCCGTTGAAAGATCCACCTGCGTATTGCCGCCATGAGCTTTATCGCCCCATGTCCAGACCGGCGCGTCTGAGGTCACTTTAAAAAAATCGCGGCTGCCCGGCACTTTAACGCCAGGCGCTGCCTGACGATATTGGGCTTCCTGAGGCGGTTTAAATTCCGCCGGAAGAGGCGAGGTCCCGGTTTTATGCAGGTCCGCCGCCAAAAGATTTATCACCGTGTGTTTTTCAGTAATTAGTTTGTATTCTCCATCGTGAATGTCAACCAGACCGTAATCGCAATCTTCGCCGTCAAACCGCCCCCCAGGAGGTTCATCCGCCCATTCAAACCAATGAAGCCCTACCAGATAGGGTAAATTAAGAGCCTGGTGCGCATAGCGGTCCAAATGTTCAGCCCTATCCGTCTGAGTGGGTAAGCGCACATCAGCGCCTTTACTATTGGGATCGCCGCTTTGGTTTTCATCGGCGCTAAAAGAATATTCGCTGATCAATATAGGCCGTTTAGTTTTAGCGTAAAAGTTATCCATCAGCTTTTGATCCAAGTCGCCGGACTTAGAATAAATATTAACCGAAACTACGTCACAATATTTTCCGCAGGCTTCCACCACTTCCCAGGGCGCTTCACCAGCAAAACGCGCTCCCAGAATCAGATGATTGGGATCTACCGCCTTGATCGCCGCGACGGTCACTGAAAAATACCGCTCCGCGACCACGCCAGCCCAGGCGCTGGCGTCAGCCTTTTGTTTTTTCGTTTGGGGGATCATCGTGAAAGGCGCGTCCATTTCATCGAAAGAGATCATGGAAGTTTTCCAAACATTATTAAACTGATCGATATCATTCACGTAGCGGCTTTGGAAAAAATTCTTCAGGGCTTCTTTATCCGGACTGTCCAACGGGATAGCCGCGTAGCGTTCCAAGAGCGTTTTTTGGTTAGCCTCGTTCCAGCCGTAATCGCCCCACCAGGGCAATTCGTTATCTAAAAAATACCCGATTAAATTGGGATCATCTTTATAAGCCAGCGCTTTTTGAGCGTTCTCCTTAACCCTTTTTTCAAAGTCATCGGTGAAGACCGAATAAAGCACCGTCTCCCAGGGGTTCCCCCTGGCGATATAAAGTTGATGGACATAGGGAAACTTTTTCTTTTCCAAATCCTCATCAGCCCAACAGCCGAGGGTATTGAAATGCCATTGTTTGAGTCTTTTCAAAACCTGGGTCATCCAGGCTTCTTTGTTGCCCGCGAACTGGTTCTGGACAGGGTTGTAGTAATTATCATTTGGCGCCCGGTAAGACTGGTCCGCGATAGCGTCGACCCCCATGGAGATAAACGGTTTGCCTTCGGGGGATTGAAACCATGCCTTCCCTTGTAGCCATTCCACGGTGAAAAAGGGTTCAGAAAAAGCCTGTTTCGACGCAAAAATCGTTAACAGGAATAAAAATAGCAACAAGAGATGTTTTTTCAAAAGGCGCCTCAGTAGAAAGTGGAAAAAGTATAACCTCAGGACAATTCAAAATAAATAAGACAGGCCGATCATTGACGAGTTTAAAACCCATAAGCATAATAACGCCACAAATCCGGTTTGAGCTGTGAAGCTATTTAGAAAAAACCGAAACGCAAGGAGAAGAAGGATGAAGAATTTTTTTGCCGCTCTCATGTTGGTCCTGCTGGTCTCGCCTGTTTTCGCTGATGAAGCCGCTCCAGCAGCTGCTGCTCCGGCTGCCGCCGCGCCGGCTGCGGACGCACCCGCTGCCGCTCCAGCTCCCGCGCCGAAGGCTAAGAAATCCGGGATGAGTGACGAAGCGGGAATCAAAAAAACTTTTGGAGAAATTTCCGATGCCTGGGCCGCCGGCGATGCCGCCGCCATCGTTTCGCATTTCACCAAGGAAGCTTCGATCATTAATCCTTTCGGTCAGGATGCATGGAATCGGGAAGATTCCCAAAAGGTTATCGCAGCTGATTTGGACATGATGAAGGGAAGCACCCAGACTTTTGATGATTTCAAATTCCATTCGGTTTTGCCGGGAGGATTCTCCTTGGTAGACGCCACCGGAACGGTTTCGGGATTGAAAAATGCTGATGGCTCTCCCGCCGCGGATATGCAATTCCATATTTACGCCGCGATGGCCAACCGGGGAGGCAAGTGGTGTGTTTTGGCGCTCCGTCCTTACGCTTTCGTAAAAACGGGTAATACTCCTGCTGCCGCACCAGCTGCCGCCGCTCCAGCTGCGCCTGCCGCTCCCCCTGCGGATGCGACTGTTCCTGCTCCGGCCGCGCCTGTTGCTCCTCCGGATGCCTCTGTTCCCCCGGCACCCAGCACGAAATAAGTTTTCAGATTCAAAAGCCTTCTTCCCTTCGGGGAGGAAGGCTTTTTTTATGCCCTGATTTGTAATCCGCCGGAGTCTATAATTATTTCTCTTTGAGCCAAACGAAGGAGCAGCCTTGAGCGGTCGCAAAATTATTATCGCGGGCGGCGGAGTGATCGGACTTTCGATCGCCGAACAGCTTTTGCGGCGCGGAATAACTCCTATTGTTCTCGATAGAGGCGTTTTTGCCAAAGAAGCCTCCTGGGCTGGCGCGGGCTTTTTAGACCTGCGCTCCGTGGCCCGGGTGGGCGGCGCCTTGTTTGAACTCTGCAAAAAATCTTACGATCTTTTCCCCGAGTGGACTGCCCGTCTTAAAAAAGACAGCGGCGTCGATCCCGAATATCTCAACTCCGGCAGTTACGACACGGCCTTTACCGAAGGCGAAGAATCCGCCGTTCGTCAGATGGAAACCAACCTCAAAACCTTTGGTCTTACAGGCCAGTGGTTATCCGCTTCGAAAGCTTTAACTTTAGAACCATATTTATCACCGCAAGTTCGGTCGGTTTTTTCGTTTGAGCATACCAGCCAGGTTAACCCTCCCCCCTTAAGCCGGTCGCTGCTCAAAGTGCTTCAAAATGCCAAAGCGGATCTGAGAGAGTTTGAACAGGTCGATGATTTTTTACTCAAAGGAAAGCAGTTCTTGGGCATTCGCACGAATAAAGGCGTCATTGACGCTGATGGGATCGTTATCGCTACAGGAGCCTGGTCGGCATCCCTGGCGGAAAAACTGGGTGTTCGTCTGGTCTCCAAACCCTATCGAGGTCAGGTAGTCATGTTCCGGGGGCAGCCTAAAGAGTTAAAACATATTATTTTTAATACCGCTTCTTCGGGAATTACCTATCTGGTACCTCGCCTGGATGGGCATATTTATGCGGGCAGTACTTTGGAAGATGTGGGTTTTGATAAATCGACTACGCCCGAGGGGTTGGAAAAACTAAAAACGGGCGCGGTTCGGTTAGTGCCAAGTTTATCCCAGCATCTCATTGAGGAAACATGGGCGGGATTGCGGCCCGGGTCAATTGATGGCTGGCCCTATTTGGGCGCCGTACCGGGTCTGGAAGGCGTTTGGATGGCAACGGGACACTATACTCACGGGATTTCTCTCTCAGCGGTCACAGGACAGGTCATGGCCCAATTGATCAATGGAGAACGTCCATCTGTGGACTTGACGCCTTTTGCCATCAATCGCACCCCTCATGCCGCTTCAGGTTTATAACTTATTTCTCTTATCTGACGTCATAAGCTAAGGGTTCAAATAACCGTTCATAACTAAAAACGGTTGTTTATAATGCCTGCACTCTAAATTTCAAGGATTTTCATGAGCATCATGGTTACGGGAGCTTACGGTTTTATCGCCGCCCGCGTGGCACAAACTCTTTTGGCGAAGGGACAAACTGACCTGATTTTGGTCGATAACCCGGAATTCGCCAAAACCCGAGGCTGCGTAAACGGTCTGGAAAATCTGCCCTTTATCGACCGCGAAAAACTTTTCGAAGAACTGGTCAAACTAAATAATATTACGGCGGTTATTCATTTGGGCGCCTGTACCGACACAGGCAACCACGATGAAGGCTATATGTGGAAGATGAATACGGATTACACCAAAAAACTCTGGCAGTGGTGCGCCGAGAAAAAAATTCCCCTTATTTACGCTTCTAGTGGCGCCACCTATGGCCGGGGCGAAGAAGGCTACTCGGACGATCACGCTGCCATTCCCCATTACAAGCCCCTCAATGTTTACGGCCGAAGCAAACATGAGTTTGATTTATGGGCTTTGGAGCAAAAAACCGCGCCTCCTTACTGGTATGGCTTAAAGTTCTTCAATGTTTACGGCATGGATGAAAATCATAAAGGCCGTATGGCTTCTCCGATCTTCCATGGCTTTCACCAGATCGCTACAACCAGCAAGATGAGTCTCTTTCGTTCCCATAAAGAAGGTATTAAAGATGGCGAACAAATGCGGGATTTCATCTTCGTGGACGACATCGTGAAACTGATTCTTTTCTTTTTGGAAAAAAATCCGCCCTCAGGCATTTACAACTGCGGTACGGGCCACGCTCGAACTTTCGTGGATTTAGCCAAAGCGCTTTTCAAAGCCATCGGCAAAGAAGTCAATATCGAGTGGATGGACACTCCCGAAAAATTCCGAAAAGGCTATCAATATTTCACCCAGGCGGACATGACTAAGGCGAGGGAAGCCGGTTATAACGAACCTTTTCTTTCGATTGAAGAAGGCGTCGATCAATATGTGAAGTGGTTGAAAAGTCATCCGTAAAAAAGTATGAAGGTAAAAAGGTTGAAAGAAACACAAAAAATCGCGAGATCATTTGAAGATCTTAAGGTTTATCAAAAAGCAAAAGAT